>Ga0181574_10002055_pt1 | contig 18601 bp, 18 predicted proteins | sample 101ome_24_FD_145600 | JGI IMG/M metagenome (GOLD analysis project Ga0181574, IMG submission 145600) | Coastal salt marsh microbial communities from the Groves Creek Marsh, Skidaway Island, Georgia - 101410AT metaG (spades assembly) | ecosystem: Environmental > Aquatic > Marine > Intertidal zone... | reverse complement strand
AATGTACGCCGCCACCCATGGCGAAGATCACGCGCGCGTCCACAGCTCTGATGGTCCGGCCTGGCCAATACTCGGCTAACAGCTCAGCGGCGAGACCATCATTGGCGTCATTGAATGTTGGCATAATGACTGCGTCATTGAGTACATAGTGATTGAGGTAACTGTAGTCCACCCAGCCTATGTTATCCCGCAGCGTGGTTGGCGCGGGAATAGCATGCCAGTGCAAGCCATTGTTTTCGAGCACCTCGCAGTGCTCCGCGTACAGGCTGTAATCTGGATGGCCCTTTTCCAGTTGGCGATGCAATAGTACCTCGCCCTGCTCGGTGAAGCAGGCGAAGACATCGACGTGTCCACGCGTGCCGTTGGCTTCGTAATCGCGATGAAGACCTCGGTCGAACCAAATAGCCTGGTCCGTTCCCAGCACCTTGTTGAGTTCTTCTTCCACGCCGTCTTTTGACCACCGCGGGTTGCGTGCGGGGTCGAGTTGAACGGTTGTGGTAAGCAGCACACGACCGCGGCCATCAATATGGATACCGCCGCCTTCATTTACCAGCGAAGACGAGGTAACTGTCGCGCCGGTCAGAGCAGCAACCGTTGCGGCTAAGTGAGTATCAAGCGACCAGCTAAATGCGGTGTGATCGCCCCAGCCATTGAATTGCCAGTCCACTGCGCAGAGCTCGTCCCCATCCACAGTAAATGTTGGACCGGTGTCTCGAAGCCAGGCGTCATTAAATTCCGAGCGATGCAATATGACGGCGTCGCTCAACAATTTCGCGGCCACTTTTTCCTGCGCGGCATTGACGAGCATGTGCACGGGTTCGTGATCTGCCGCGACATTGGCCACGGCAGCCCAGGCGCGCCAGACATCGTCGTCACTGACGCCTGCGCCTGGATAGGCAGCGGTTGGAAAGGCCATCCACGTGGCATCGTGGGTGGCCCATTCGGGTGGCATCGACATCGCCATAGTTACAGTCCGGGAATGACGCCTGGGGTTATTGAACCCGAGGGGTTACCCGATTTTCTGGCTTCAACCAGAGTTTGATAGGTATCGGGCCGTCGCGTGGCATAAAAAGGAAACAGCGTTAACCAGTCGCGGCGCTGTGCGATGTCGATATCGGCTACCAGCACGGCTTCTCGATCACGCGGTGCCTCGGCGAGCACGCGACCAAAGGGATCGACAATAAAGCTGCTGCCATAAAAGTTGAGTAGGCCCTCGGCGCCAAAGCGATTGGGCACCACGACAAACAGACCGTTGGCGATCGCATGGCCGGTGATGACCTGCCGCAGAAGAGGAGACGTATCGAAACTCGGGTAATCCGGTTCGGAACCGATTGCCGTCGGATAGCACAGGAGATCGGCTCCAGCTAGGCCGTAGCACCTTGCGACTTCTGGAAACCACTCGTCCCAGCAGGTCGGCAGTCCGACCGCCAGATCGCCGCCATCGAGCGGCAGTGCGTGCACCGGATAGGGGTTTGAGTCAGCCCCCTCGGCAAAGTATAGGTCTTCGTGATACCCGGCGGTGACCGGAATATGCAGTTTGCGGGTCGTGGCGCAAATGTCCCCCCGGGTGTTTACCACGATCGCGGTATTCAGGCCCCTGCCATCCGTTGCGCCGGTGTGCTCATAGAGCGATGCGTGGACCAGGACATCGTTGGCAACTGCAAGCTCGCTTGCAAAGGTATGGGTAGGCCCCCCCGTCAGTGGTTCTGCGCTCAGATCGGCGCGACCCTCGGGTCGGGTATCGGCCGGATAGCGTGACAAGGTGAGTTCCGGGAGGAAGACAATGCTGGCGCCCGCGTTGGCGGCAGCCGCGACGCCCTCGGCAAGCCTTTCTTTGTGCGTCTTATCCTGTGCATGCCAGCGCGATTGGACCAAGCCCACCGTCACAGGTTGTGGCGCTTGATCAGGAGAAGGACACAAACTCGGAAGCAGAGGGCGGCGTACTAGTTCCATGAAAGACTCCTGCGACGGCGGCACAACCGCCACCATGCGAGCTAATCCCGCGGGTGATCAATAATCCAGAGCATAAAACGATCAGCGCTGGCGCACCAATAACCACTTCGGGTGGCCTCGGAGTTCCCCTGTTTGAACAGCGCTTCTCGTCGGTTGTGCGTGAGGCCCCGGGGTATTTCTCAATAACACGGGGTCAGCATGCTTTGTGGCTCAAGGCTATCTGTTGTGGCTCAAGGCTATCTGTTGTGGCTCAAGGCTATCTGTTGTGGCTCAAGGCTGTCTTTTGTAGCTCAAGGCTGTCTATTGGCGAGCGGTGGCCTATTGTGGAGCGGCGGCGATGGCAGCGGGCGGAAAGTCAGCGAGCACTCTCGCTGCCGCCGCGTCGATGCTGGCCTGGTCTTTTATGGCATCACCCTTAAGTTTCGATTGCGTTACGCTGCGCCAAACCGACCGTTTTTTCGCCGGGGAGATCATGTCGATAATAAACGTACCCTGAGTGTACTCCGACACCCGAACCTCGGTGTTGTTCATACAGTTATAGCAGTTGTACATGGCGTATCGATTGTAGCGACTATAGCCCACTCCCATACTGTAATTGGGGCTCGAGGTGGTGCGTACGTCCTGTTTTTCCAAGGTGTTTAAGTGCCAACTGATCAGCAGATCCGCATCGGCAGCACTGTCCACGAGGGTGAAGCCTTTGGTTTGCAGCGCCCGCGCCAGCGCCTCATTAATGCGATCTTTTTGGAAGTCAGTCAGCTGCATGGGGTTGTCACCCGAGACGCCGCCACTCAGCGCATAAAAACCAATCGCCTTGATCTCGCTGAAGTCTTCATCGGCGTCGTAATCCACGGAGGGCTTTGGCGGCGCGCTGGAGCACGCGGTGAGGATTACGGTGGCTGCTAGCAGCCAAGCAAACAAGAAAGGCAAACGTCCCATGGTGAAAATCTCCGTGACAGTGAGCTGCAGTGTATCAGAAGGTCAGGAATCAACCCCAGAGGAGCCGAGCGTCATTCCGTGACAGGCTGAAAACGCCTTTTTGATGGCGGCGACGTGTTCGAGAGGGGCTCTTTTGATCTCGCCCAGCAGTTCGTTGCGCGTCGTCTGCCACGCACTATATTCAGCCGTGAGCTTGGCCTTCAGCTGGGTTTCTATATCGTCCACTACCGCCATTAACGGCTGTTCCCTGAGGTTGAGCTTGGCCAGCCAAGGTTGTACCACGCCGAGGAAATATTTCAGGATGACCCGTTCTGCTATGCGTGCTGACTCAGTGATGCCCCCACCGGGACAAAGAGAGCGCGGGCGTTGCTGCAGCAGAAGCGATGCCCGCTCGAGTTCGCGCGCCTGCAGGGCGGCGGCGAGGAGTAAATATCCGCCATCGCCACTTCGGAGAATACCAAGGTGATACTCAAGTTCTTGGCCACCGGCGGCATAATTTCCCGCCAGCCAGTGCTGGATATGACGGTTTAGCCAGTGAAGCGAATCGATTACATCACCACTCACCGTCGCGGGGTAGTTTCCGAGTGACGGCGGCAGGCGCCAAAAATCTCGCCACTCTGACGCGGCGAGAAGGGCGTTAAAGATTCGTGCTTGAAGCTGGCCCTGTTTCTGCGCGGTCAGCGCTTGAAGCGATGCCACCAGGGCGGTGTCTCCGGTATCGGTGAGTGCCGAGATGCACGCAGGTGCGAGGGCAAGGAACTCGAGGTCGAGGAGTAATTGTTGCGAGGGGGACGCGCTTCTACCAAGCAGACTGTTACGTCGCCCAATGTTGACCTGTAATTCGCAGGGTGACAGGGACAAAAAGTCCAATACGTCGATCGATAAATGGGTAATGACGACGGGTCTGATCGCGGCATCCGCAATCCGCGGGGGCGCCACCAGACGCGGGTAGGGTGGGATGGGCTCGTTGGTTGCTGTAGCCAAACGTTGAACGTAATCGGTTAATTGCTCGGGGCCAGTATCGGGCGCGGAGCAGCCCAGCAACAGTGCCAACCCCGCCAGCCAAATCAGAAGTCGCCGGCATCCTGTTGGCGGGTGATGGAGGCGCCACATTCTCAGCGTGGGCTTTGAACCGCTGATGACTTCAGGCTTGCAGTGCAGCGTCGGTCCGGGCTCGCCATTCGACCAGATGAGGGTACTCCTCACCGACATCGACCTTTGCGCCCCAGCGTGCGAAGACGATCGCGGCGAGGAGGTCAATATCTGCAAAGGAGAGTGCGTCCCCTGCGACAAAGGGTCGAAGGCCTAATTCGCTGTTAAGAGTGGTCAATGCAAGACCGAGGCGGGTGCGTCCCCGCTCGGCGAGGGCGGGTATCTGGGGCATGTCTGCTGGGCCGGGAAGGCCTCTCGAGGCATAGGCGGGGTGACTGTTACGAAAAATCTCCGCACAGGCCATGAACACCGTGTTGAATAGTCGGTGGTTCCAATTGAGGATCGTCGCCTTTTCCTCATTGGTTGTTCCCAAAAGTGGGCGGTCGGGGTAGAGACCCTCAAGGTAATGCGCGATCGCGATAACCTCGGTGAGACGACTTCCATCATCGAGGACCAGTGCGGGTAGCGTGGCTTCTGGCACAATATCGGTGTAGCTAGTCTCGAGCTGGGCCGCTTTCGCCATATCGATTTGCACCGTTTCCACATCGATACCCTTGTAGGCGATAAACATTTTCAGTCGAGCCGGGTTTGGCGCGGAATCAAACGTATAGAGTTTCATCATAAATCCTTGTTGTCGGCGGCCACATCGCCAGTAGGGGTGCCACCCTAGCCGAGTTTCCGCCGGGGGCGCAAATCGCTATACTCCGCGCCTTATCATTTCGGAGTCGTGCTGAGACAGGAGTATATCCATGCGAATCCTAGCTTTTATCTGTTTATTATTCCCTTTGATTGTCGCTGCAGCGGATCTGACCAAGGCGCAGCGGGCCGCGATCGAGGAGCGTATCAAGCCCTTCAGTGACGTGTGTGTGGCGGGCGATGACAGCTGTGGAGGGGGTGGCGTAGCAGCAGCGGCAGGCCCTCGTTCTGGCGAAGCGGTCTACAATGCGGCCTGCATGGCGTGTCACGCGACGGGCGCGGCCGGAGCCCCCATGGTGGGCGATGCAGCCGCTTGGTCGCCGCGGATCGCCAATGGTATGGACGCGCTTTATAACAGCGGAATAAACGGTGTTGCGGGCACGGGCATGATGGCTCGCGGAGGCTGCGTTGATTGCAGCGACGAGGAGATCAATGCAGCGGTAGACTACATGGTGGACAACAGCCGCTAGCCGATTTCGCGTTGTTATCACGACGTGCATATAACAAGCGGTTCCGGGATAGCTCTGCGTAGTTCGCGATCCCTGGCCGCTCCCACTATTGCGCTTGGCGCTGTCGATAGCCAAGCGCTTCCAACAGGTCCTCTTCCTCTACCGTCGCGGCCTCGCGTAAGTCCGCGAGGGTTCTCGCTACGCGCAGTGTTTTATGGATGGCTCTCGCGGACAGCATTAACTGGTCCGCTGTATCCCCAAGCCACCGGGTCGTCGGTTCTGATATCCCGCAGGCAGCCATCAAATCAGCGCCAGCGAGTTTGGCATTGAGGCTGCCCTGACGCCGGAGCTGCAGGTTTCTCAGTTGCTGAATTCGATCTCGCGTCAGCGTGGCTGGCGATGAGGGGTTCACGCCTGTTAACAGCAGTGAGGATTTCTGCCGCTCCAACGGTACATGAAGGTCGATGCGATCCAGCACCGGGCCCGAGAGCCTGGACTGATAGCGACGAATTGTGTCGGTAGTGCAGTGACAGGGTTGGTTTGGGTCTTGCGCAAATCCACAGGGGCACGGGTTCATCGCCGCAACGAGTTGGAAGTCCGCCGGATAGGTGAAGGCGCCACGCGCCCGGGTTACCTGAATTACCCCCTTCTCCAGCGGCTGTCGCAATAAGTCCAGCGTACGCCGGGGAAACTCCGCGATTTCATCCAGAAATAAGACCCCCCTGTGTGCGAGGGATATCTCCCCAGGCAGTGCTTGCACGCCGCCACCTATCAGGCCACTCGGTGATGCACTGTGGTGAGGTGATCGAAAGGGCCTTTCTCCTGCGGGCGGTAAGCCGAGCAGGTCTCGAATGATGGCGATCTCAATGATTTCGTTGTCGGCAAGAGGCGGTAGTAACTGCGGCAGACAGCTTGCCAGCAAGGTCTTGCCGGCGCCCGGAGGCCCGGTCATCAGCAGGTGGTGGCCTCCGGCGGCGGCGACACCGAGTGCGCGCTTGGCCATTAGTTGACCGGCGATCCCCTCGAAATCGATAGCGGGTCCATCGAGGTGCTCCACCGGCCTCAGCGATGCAGTGGATCCCTGAGGTTGTGCATAGGATTGAGCAGGGATCGGTTTCGGGTCTTTTATGACAGAACAGGTGCTGAGTAAGTCTTCCACACCAATAATTTTCGCCTCGGGCAGCAGCGCGAGCAGAGACCGTTGTTGCGCTGGCACGATGAGTCTCTTGTGAGCCCTCGAGCCGGCCAACACAGCCGAGAGCAAGCCTTTACAGGGGCGGACCCGGCCATCCAGTCCCAGCTCGCCGAAACACTCGACGTCATGCATCGAATCGGCAGTCAACTGTCCCGACGCCGCGAGTATCGCAAGCGCAATCGGCAGGTCGAAGCGAGCGCCGGATTTGGGTAGCTCAGCGGGGGAGAGGCTAACGGTGATGCGTCGGTCTGGCCAGGTGAGGTAAGAGTTGAGGAGAGCGCTGCGGACTCTTTCCTTGGCTTCTTTCACCGTGCTCTCGGGCAGGCCGACGATGGCAAAGCCCGGCAAACCGTTGCTGATATGCACTTCGACGGTGACTGATGGTGCGTCGATACCCGCGCTGGCACGGGAGTTGATGCGGGCGTGGGTCATCGATCGTCCTTGATCTCACGGCGGGGCCCCGGCTCCCGCTTTAGTCCATTTAATGGGCTTCGAATTCGGTGCTGAGGCGTTAGGTGTCACTCGCTTTATCGAGCTCGGCGGAAAGCGCCGCAAGGGTTTGCTCCAATTCGTCGACCTTGGCCCGGGTTCGCTGTAGCACCGCCGCTTGGGCATCAAATTCTGCACGACTGACTACGTCGAGCTTGCTCAATGCGGTTTTGGCGAGGGCTCTGGCATTCCGATCGACTTGTTCCAATACGCTCTGATCATCTCCCACCAGTCGTTCAAAAAGCGCGCCCAACCCCGGGGGTTTTAGCGAGCCAAGCCGCTCACGCTGCGCCGCAGTTTCATCGTCGTTTATCGCCATCGCTATAACCCCTAGGCCGGTTTGATCATGAGCCCACTACTGTAACGCAGAGTGAAAGCTGCCCGAACATCCCAACCCGTCAAAATCGCCCTTCACGGGGGCGTAACTGCGCCATCGTGGTGCAACAGGCCTAATGACAATCAGTTCAAAAGCCCGACGGCGATGGCTGATGAAATACTAAGCCACTGTTTTTATAAATAAAAAAATAACTTGGTATGCCTGTCGCTATATCAACGAAGCGGCGTGCGGGCCTCAGCAAACCCAGCGTCGGAGCACTCACAAAGAAATGAAAGGAGTCCACACATGCTGCAACGCTCAACATCACAGACTGCGCCATCGGGCACAGCACTGACCGGGAGGACTGTATGAAACTTGTCACTGCCATTATTAAACCATTCAAGCTTGACGATACCCGCGAGGCGTTGTCGCAAATCGGTGTTCAGGGCATCACGGTGACCGAGGTGAAAGGCTTCGGACGACAGAAAGGTCACACCGAGCTCTATCGCGGCGCTGAGTACGTCGTTGATTTTCTGCCCAAAATCAAAATAGAAGCCGCCGTCACTGACGCGCTGCTCGATCAGGTCATTGAGGCAATCACTCAAGCTGCTCATACCGGCAAGATCGGTGACGGCAAGATTTTTGTGACCAGTCTTGAACAAATCATCCGCATTCGCACCGGCGAGACCGGCGACGCGGCCATCTAATCTCACAGGAAACGGGAATCTGTCATGGAGAACGAAATTTTTCAGTTGCAATACGCGCTGGACACCTTTTACTTCCTGGTGTGCGGTGCGCTGGTTATGTGGATGGCGGCAGGCTTTGCCATGCTCGAAGCCGGTCTGGTCCGAAGCAAAAATACGGTAGAAATTTTGACCAAAAACGTCGCGCTGTTCGCGGTCGCCTGCACTATGTATATGGTATGTGGCTACGCCATCATGTACGGCGGTGATTATTTGCTCAGCACTATCACGGGTGATGGCGTTACTGGCGCGGAAGAGGCGGCCACCTACGCACCGTCGGCGGATTTTTTCTTCCAGGTTGTGTTCGTGGCTACCGCGATGTCGATCGTGTCGGGTGCCGTTGCGGAGCGCATGAAGCTGTTTAGCTTTCTGGTGTTTGCCGTGGTTATGACTGGATTCATCTACCCGATGGAGGGTAGCTGGACCTGGGGCGGCAATCCGGTCTTTGGTATGTACACGCTTGGGGATCTCGGCTTCCTGGACTTTGCAGGTTCTGGCATTGTGCACATGGCAGGCGCTGCTGCAGCCCTCGCCGGCGTTGTCATGATAGGCGCGCGTAAGGGTAAATATGGTCCCAACGGCGAAGTTAATGCCATCCCCGGTGCAAACTTGCCCCTGGCAACGTTGGGAACCTTCATCCTCTGGCTCGGATGGTTTGGCTTCAACGGTGGCTCCGTGCTGGCGACTGCCTCTGTGGAGTCGGCGAACGCAGTTGCGGTCGTGTTCATGAACACTAACGCCGCCGCCGCCGGTGGCTGTATCGCGGCGCTGCTAACCGCCAAGCTGTTATTTGGTAAAGCGGATCTGACGATGGCACTCAACGGCTGTTTGGCAGGCCTTGTCGCCATTACCGCGGGCCCCGATACCCCAACCGCGCTGCTGGCTACTGTGTTTGGTGCCGTGGGCGGTGTGTTGGTGGTGTTCTCGATCACAACCCTCGACAAGATGAAGATTGATGATCCGGTGGGTGCGATTTCCGTACACGGTGTGGTCGGTCTTCTGGGCTTGCTGCTGGTCCCTGTCACCAATGATGGTGCGAGCTTCTCAGGCCAGCTTATCGGCGCCGCGACAATCTTTGGCTGGGTCTTCGGAGTCTCGCTGGTCGCGTTTATGGTGATCAAGATGATCATGGGCCTACGCGTGGATGAAGAGGAAGAATACGAGGGAAGCGACATCGCCGAATGCGGGATGGAAGCCTACCCCGAGTTCACCTCGGCCCGCTAAGGATCAACCTTTGGAGTGTGTGTTGGGGCCTTCGGGCCCCTTTTTTTGCGCCAGTTTTTTTGAGAAGTCCCCTCAGAGCCATTGCCAAATTCTGTGGGCAGACCATAATGTAGCGGTAACTCGAAACCTCCCGGCAACAAAACCGGCAACAAAACCGGCAACAAAAAAGGTAACTGAGTCCCATGAAGCTTGTGACCGCCATCATTAAACCATTCAAAATGGACGACGTCCGCTCTGCCCTGTCTGATATCGGGGTTCAGGGTGTCACGGTAACCGAGGTCAAAGGTTTTGGACGCCAGCGGGGTCATACCGAACTGTATCGTGGCGCTGAATACGTGGTCGACTTTCTGCCAAAGCTCAAGCTTGAAGTCGCCTGTGCGGCTGATCAGACCGATGCCATCGTAGAGGCCATCATTAACGCCGCGGGCACAGGCAAGATTGGCGATGGCAAGATATTTGTGTCCGATCTTGAACAGGTGGTGCGGATCAGAACCGGCGAAACCGGCGAAGACGCTATTTAAAGCACCTCAGGGTACCCCATTGCGTTTAGCTTGAAGCGCCAGCACGGTATCGGGCAGCTCGCTCAGGCAGCCAATCACTGCCGCCGCAAAGTCGCTTTCCTTCCTCTCTGTCGATAGCCAGATGCAGCTGATACCGGCTCGGTATGCGCCAAGCACATCGTGGTCATGACTATCGCCCACGTGCAGCACCTGATGGGGGTCTAGACTTGTCAATTCCCGTGCTCGGTTGAATAAGGCGGGTTCCGGTTTGGCGGCGCCAACTTGTTCTGCCTGCAGCGAAAATTGAAAATGCCGACCCAGAGGCGTTTTGAACACGTCCGCATTGCCGTTGGTAAGCGCCCCAAGGATATAGCGTTGTCCCAGCGTGTCGAGGACAGCATCACTATGGGGAAAGACCTCAACCTCGTTACGTCGGGCAATAAACGCGCTAAAAGCGGCTTCCGCCGCACCCGATGCTTCAGCCTCAGGGATGCCGGAATCGATCAACAGGCGGGCGAGAAAGCGTTTTCTAAACAAACTGATGTGATGGCGTAACGCTGGTTGCTCGGCCAAAACCGCTTTTTTCAGAGCGAGTATCGCCTCTTCTGACAAGCCAGCCCGTGCTGTGGGGTAATGCTCATCGAGCCAGGCGTTCTGGGCGTGTTCTGCCTTTTGGAGTGCGGGCCTGACATCCCAGAGGGTGTCATCCAAGTCGAAGGTAATGCACTGGATCATGGTTTGCTTTTGCGACGAGCCCGAGGATGGGCGGCATCGTAGGTTTTTGCCAAATGCTGGAAGTCTAGATGGGTATAAATTTGCGTCGTACTGATATCCGCATGCCCGAGAAGTTCTTGTACCGCTCGCAGGTCGCCGCTCGATTCGAGAAGATGACTCGCGAAGGAGTGGCGTAACATGTGGGGATGCAGTTTTCCTGGGATCTGTGTGGTGGCGCCCAGTCGTTTCAGGCGCTCTTGCACCGAGCGAGGACTGATGCGGGTACCGCGGGAGGATACGAACAGCGGAGCATCAGCACTGACCGTCTCCTTGCCGAGAGGACGCTGCCGCAGCCACTGCGCAATAGCCTCCAGCGCCGGTCCTCCCACGGGAACGGTGCGGGTCTTCCGCCCCTTGCCGGTTACGGTGATCACCCGCTCACTCGAGTCGATGTCTCCAATGTTGGCCGATACCAATTCGGCGAGTCGAAGGCCCGAGGAGTACAACAGCTCTGCAATGGCGAGGTCACGATAATCCAGTGGTGTCTCGGGCTTGAGCTGGAACAACGCGCCAACGCTGTCGGCATCCATGCTTTTTGGAAGAGTCCGACCTGACTTGGGGGCTTTTACGCCAAGAGCTGGATTGCCCACGCTGGGATCTCTTTCGCCGAGGTAGCGAAAGAGGGCGCGCACCGCCGAGAGCTGCCGTTGAATACTGGCACTCGAGAGGCCGCGCCGGTGCTCACTGGCAATCCAATGCCTGACATCCACTTCAGCGATAGCGGCAATCTGGTGCTTGTCTCGTCCGCCACAGAAATCCACAAAATTTAAAAGATCCCGCGAGTACCCTGAGAGGGTGTGGGGTGAAACCTGGCGCACATCGCGCTGATAACAGAGATAGTCGGAGCAGGCGTCGCGGAGCGAGTCGGTCACGTGGCGTCTTTCGTATCCAGACAAGGCAGGCGCATCACCACATCGGCGAGGTATTCCAAAAACAAGGTCCCCACGTCACCGTCATAACGTCTCACGTCACTCGAGCCAACGGCAAGGCAGCCAATCAGAGTGTCATTGCGCATAAGCGGCGCCAAGGCCGCCGAGCCCTCTGTCAGACAATCCGGGAACAAGGCGGTCATTTCCTCAGATCGAAATACCCCGCAGTAGGCTTGAGATTGGCGCAGTAATCCACTGACAACAGCGGCGCGTTCGCCGTCGATAGGATCCACCGACAAGGACTCTTCGAGCCAGAGCAGCTCGCCGAACTCAATAGCAAAGTGGTTTTTCAAGCCGGCGCGGACTATATCGCTCAGATCAACGACTTCCCGGGCATTGACCAAATCAAGCACCATGTCTCGGGAGGCGCTGAATAACGTATTGTTGGCCTCTGCGGTTTGGTTGATGCTGGCAAGGCGATTACGCATCTCGATGTTGCGTTCGCGCAGCAAGGTAACTTGACGTTCGACCAGGGAGACAGCACCGGCCCCACCGTGGGGAAGCTCCATGGCCATCAGCAAATCAGATCGATGCTTGAAGAAATTGGGGTGATCGCGCAGATAACGTTCCACCTGATCGCCCTCGATGAGGGTTTTCGGCGTTTCGTCCGATTCTGCGGAGGCGTTCTCTGCTGTCATTGTCTTTTCGCCTGCTTCCCGTGTCCGTCATTCATCGGTGGCGGAGTCGGATGGTCCCATCAAAAATTGTCGCGGTCGGCCCACCCAGCCATACAGGGGACTCGCCCCCCAACCAAGAGACTTTCAGCTTACCTCCGGGCAGGTGGACTGTCACCTCGTTATCGAGATGACCGAGCCGGATGCCATGAACAACAGCCGCACAGGCGCCAGTGCCACAGGCCTGTGTTTCACCAGCGCCGCGTTCAAATACGCGCAGTCGAATTTCTTGCCGATCCAGCAGTTGCATAAAGCCGACGTTAACCCGATCGGGAAAGGCGGGATTGGTCTCAAGGGCAGCGCCCAGCTCGGCCACCGGGGCGCTCCTGACGTCGTCGACCAGGGTAATAGCGTGCGGGTTGCCCATGGATAAGGCGCCAAAAGTCATATCGCAGCCATTTACCGCTAGTTGATACTCGAGCTGCTCGTTGTCGGCGAGTAGGGGAATCTGGGCAGGGCTGAATCGGGGTGCGCCGAGATCTGCCGTGATGAGTCCGTCGTCGCCGATTCGTAGGGTCATGGGGCCGCCCGGGGCCAGCACCCGAAGCTCTTTCTTCCACGTCAGCCCCTGATCAGTGACGAACCGCGCAAAGCACCGAGCGCCGTTACCGCATTGCCCTGCCTCAGAGCCATCGGCGTTGAAGATACGGTAGCGGAAGTCAGCGTCAGGATGGTCGGGTGCCTCAACCAGCAGCACCTGATCGCAGCCAATGCCGCGCTGTCGGTTGGCTATGCGGCGAATCTGGCTCGCGGAAAGCGTGGCTGATTGACGAATCAGATCGATGACGACAAAGTCGTTGCCCGCGCCGTGCATCTTGGTAAAACGCAGTTTCATTGATCCGAGGCCGGCAGCTTGATTTCAGAGGCCCAGAGCTCGCTAACGGTTTCCCGTTGGCGGATCAGGTGGGCTTGGTTGCCCGCCACCATGACTTCGGCGGGCTTGGGGCGTGAATTATAGTTTGAGGCCATGACAAAACCGTATGCCCCGGCACCCGTTACCGCCAGCAAATCGTGAGGCCGTAAGTTGAGCGATCGATCCTTACCGAGAAAGTCGCCCGTTTCACATACAGGGCCTACCACATCCCATTGCAAAGCCGGTCCATCTCGTGCGATCACAGGGATGATCTGTTGCCACGCGTTGTACAGCGCGGGCCTTAGCAAATCATTCATGCCGGCATCGACCAGGGCAAAGTTCCGATAGGGTGTTTGCTTTAGGTAGGCAACCTCGGTCAGCAATACGCCCGCCATGGCAACGATCGATCGGCCCGGCTCAAATACCAAGGTGAACGCGCGGTCACCGAGGCGATCGATCAGCGCCTTGATGTACACGTCGACCGCCGGCACCTGTTCGTCGTAATACTGAACCCCCAGTCCGCCACCCAGATCGAGGTGATCGATGGTAATGCCCGCGCGCTCCAGCTGTTCGAGTAGCACCATCAGTCGGTCCAGAGCCTCACAAAAGGGCTCAATCTCGGTCAGCTGGCTACCGATGTGGCAGTCGATGCCCACTGGGTTGATGCCAGGAAGTGAAGCGGCTTGCTGATACAGCTCGACAGCATCGCCCATGTCGATACCAAACTTATTTTCTTTCAGCCCTGTGGAAATATAGGGGTGTGTGTTGGCATCGACATCGGGGTTAACTCGCAGGGATACGGGAGCGGTTCGATTGAGCCGAGTAGCGATATCACTCAGCGCGGTCAATTCCGCCGCGGATTCGATGTTGAAGCATTTGATTCCTACCGAGAGCGCGCGTTCCAGCTCGGCGGGTGATTTACAAACCCCCGAAAATACAATGCGCTGCGGATCGCCACCGGCTTCAAGGACTCTCTCGAGCTCACCCAATGACACAATATCAAAGCCTGCACCCAGCTCGGCCAGCACCTGCAGAACCGCGAGGTTTGAGTTAGCCTTGACTGCATAACAGACCAAATGGTCATGCTCGCTAAGTGCGCTGGTGTAGCGCCGATAGGCCGCCTCGATTGCCGCTCGGGAATAGACATAGAGCGGCGTTCCGTAGCGGCTCGCCAGCTCATTCAAAGGCACTGATTCGCAGTGCAAATGGTCCTGATCGTAGAGAAAGCTCATGGTGTCGTTGGGTTCGCCGCGATCAATTGGTCTTGGGTCGGGTCAGCAGGTCGCAACGGTCCCGACTGGCCGCAAGCGACCAGGAACGCGAGTACTAACAGGGCCGCGACATATCGCATGGGGGTGCCTCTTAAAACCGCATAGTATATCAGTGTCGATGCCCACTGGGGCGGCGCTGGCACCCGTCTTGCTTCACCCTGTGTTAGTGTTGCCACCGAGTAAAGACACCACTTTACCCGCCGCTATTTGGAGAGCCCGAAGTGACCGCAGCAGCGTATTACGATCTCATTGAAGATACCTTTGACCGGGTCGAATCACTTCTCGAAGCGCTGGAGGATGACCCTGATATCAGCGTGGCCGAGGGCGTGATCAACGTGAAGTTCAGCAACGGCGTTGTTTTTGTGTTTAGCCGGCAGCCCCCTACCGAGCAGTTATGGCTGGCGACACCGGGAGGCGGTTTTCACTATCAGTGGGATGATCAGGCGCGGGATTGGCTCGACACTAAAACCCAGGAATCTTTTCGAGATGTACTGGTGTCGGAGCTAGCGCTTCACGCGGGTGTTGAATTTTCGTGGCAGGACTAACGCTGGTCCAGTAGCGCCATAGCCGATTGAGCTGCGGCTGCTACCCGATTGGGCGCGGTGCCACCGACGTGGTTACGCGCGGCCACCGACCCTTCGAGGCTCAACACGCTGAAGACGTCTTCCTCAATGGCTTGGTTGAAGCCTTGTAAGTCAGCGAGCGACATCTCTTCTAGATGGATGCCCTGGTCGACGCAGTGCGCCACGGTTTTCCCCACCACTTCATGCGCATCGCGAAATGGCAATCCCTTTCTCACCAGGTAGTCGGCCAGATCAGTGGCGGTGGAAAAGCCCTGTAGCGCCGCGCTGCGCATGTTGTCGGTATTAGGCTGCAAGGCGGGCACCATATCGGCAAAGGCGCGCAGGCAATCAAAGAGGGTTTTCACCGCGTCGAACAGCGGCTCTTTATCTTCCTGGTTGTCTTTGTTGTAAGCGAGGGGTTGGCTTTTCATCAGGGTCAGCAACGCCATCAAATGGCCATTCATCCGGCCACTCTTGCCGCGTACCAGCTCGGGAACATCGGGGTTCTTCTTTTGCGGCATGATCGAGGAGCCGGTGCAAAAACGATCGGGAATATCAATGAAGCCAAATTGCGCTGACGTCCACAGCACCAACTCCTCTGACATGCGCGAAAGATGGGTGGTGACAATGGCCGCGGCCGCACAGAATTCGATGGCAAAGTCCCGGTCGGAGACTGAATCCAAGGAATTTCGAGTGGGGTGTGAAAATCCCAGCATCCCGGCGGTCATCTCACGATCAATAGGAAACGTTGTGCCTGCCAATGCGGCGGCACCCAGAGGGCATTGGTTTAACCGGTCGCGACAGTCTTGAAGTCGGCTCCAGTCACGCTCGAGCATTTCATTCCAGGCCAACAAGTGATGCCCAAAGGTGATCGGCTGAGCCACTTGTAAATGGGTAAATCCGGGCATGATGGTTGTCGCATGAGCCTGCGCCAGCGCGACGATGCCTCGCTGCAGCCGGGTCAGCTCCCCAGAGATAGCTTCAATGGCGCGTCTTAGCCAAAGCCGGATGTCGGTCGCCACCTGATCGTTTCGCGAGCGCCCGGTATGTAGCTTCTTTCCAGCCTCTCCAATCAGCTCGGTCAGTCGGGCTTCGATATTCATATGGACATCTTCTCGATCGATCCGCCAGTCAAAGGTGCCGGCTGCAACTTCATCGCGAACGTTTTTCAGGCCCTCTTGAATGGCGACAGCTTCATCATCAGTCAGCACGCCAACGGCGTGCAGCATGGCCGCGTGAGCCAAAGACCCCTCGATATCTTGCGCCGCCAGCTGACGATCAAAGCTTTCTGAGGCGGTGAACCGCTGTACAAAATCATCAGTCGCTTCGGTAAAACGGCCGCCCCAAAGCGAGCTGGTATGTTGTTTGTCGTCCGGAGTGCTCATGATGATCCTGTTGCGCCTATGGGTTTATCGCCATAAAAGTGGCGGGTGCCAAGACCGAAGTCACGCGGCACCGAAAGGCTGAGTATAACACCGTGGGCGCTCCGTTCTTGCAGACCCGTGGTAAGCTGTGGGCAGAGCCTCAGGAGTCTAATAGTGTCAAAATTAGTTATCGCGACCCGCGAGAGCCCGCTGGCCTTGTGGCAGGCAAATCATGTAGCCGATCGGCTGCGAGTACTTCACCCTGAGCTCACCGTCGAGCTTCTGGGTATGACGTCTCGTGGAGACCAGCTCTTGGATCGGCCACTCTACAAGGTTGGGGGCAAGGGGCTTTTTGTCAAGGAGCTTGAGACCGCCTTGTTGGATGAGCGAGCTGATATAGCGGTTCATTCGATGAAGGATGTCCCAATGGCTTTACCCGATGGGCTTCGGTTGGGGGTGATCTGCGAGCGCGAGGATCCGCGGGATGCGCTGGTCGGGATTCGCGATTTAAATGAGCTCGCAGAGGGCGCCCGGCTGGGTACCTCCAGTCTGCGAAGATCCTGTCAAATTCGGCGGGTCCGCCCGGATTTAGACATCGGGTTCTTGCGGGGCAACGTGAATACCCGCCTCGCCAAACTCGACGCGGGGGAGTTTGATGCGATCGTCCTCGCAGCAGCGGGACTACTGCGCCTGGGTTTTTCAGATCGGATCGGCGCCAGCATTGATCCTGAGATCTCATTGCCCGCGGGTGGTCAGGGCGCGGTTGGCATCGAATATCGCAGTGACGATGCGAGAACAGCCGAATTGCTGGCGCCCTTAAATCATGAGTCCACGGCGCGATGCGTGATCGCTGAGCGGGCGGTGGTGAGGCGACTGGATGGTGGTTGCGATGTGCCGATCGCGAGTTTTGCTGTGGAGAAAGACGGTGGTTTGTGGCTGCGCGCACGCGTTGGCGCAACCGACGGCAGTTCGCTACTGCTCGCCGAAGCGACCGGCGCTGATCCGGAAGACTTGGGTGAACTTGTGGCTGAACAGTTACTGACGGCGGGTGCCGAAGACATCTTGAGGGCAGTTCGGGGGTGAAACCAACGGCGGTCTTAACCCGACCGGAAGGTACGGCGAACTCCCTTGGAGAGTCGCTTGAGGCACTCGGTTGGCACGTCGTGTACCAACCTATGCTGGTGATTGAACCTATTACCGAACCGGCAACGACGCCAACAATAGACGCCGGATCAGTGGTTATTTTTATCAGCGCGAATGCGGTTCGCGCGGGTATACCCCATCTTGTACGCCAATTGAAAGAAAACGCGCCAACCGTCATTGCCGTGGGGGAAGCAACCGCCGCTGCACTGGCACTCGAAGACATCACCGCGCTGCTGCCCGCAACACCCGATTCCGAGGGGCTTTTGGCGCTGCCCGAACTCGAGAGCTGTCGGGAGCGATCGGTGCTAATAGTCAAGGGCGAGGGGGGGAGAGCGCTGTTAGCCGAGAGTCTCAAGGAACGGGGTGCGATTGTCTCCGAATTTATCTGTTACCGGCGGCTTGAGGCGCCGGTTAATGCGGCTGAATTTTGTTGGCAACTGTGCGATCTTGATGAGGTCGTATTTCAGGGGAGCAGTGGCGAGACCGTTGAGCGACTGACCGAAGTATTGGGTGCCGGCGGCCAGCCTAATTTGTTGGACAGCCCTCTTATCGTGCCCTCGGCTAGAGTGGCGAGCATGGCCACTGATGCCGGTTGGACTCGGGTGATTGAGGCGGAGAATGCGAGTGATCGCGGTTTTCTCGCGGCGCTATCTAATTTGTCGATACAGCCAGCTAAACTGCCTTCACATCCAGGCGCGGAGGAGCATCCTGGCCTGGACAGCGCCACGGACTCACCGGCAAAAAAAAAATTCGCTGCCCAGGCGTCATCCCCTGTCGGGAAGACGGAGGGCGCAAGTGACGCACCGGTGTCCGATGGCACGAGCTTATCCCAGAACAAGACGGAGCCAAGGGTGACAAAAGATACAGATAAGTCGTCGGCAAAATCACCCGGGCGAGCGGACTGGTTTGCACGGTTTTTGCTGCTCCTCATGTTGGCGGCCATCGGTGCAACAGCTTATGGCGCTTGGCGTTACATTTGGCCAGACTGGCAGCGATTGATCGGTCAAGATACGCAGGTAGACGCGAGACTTCAGACGCTGGAGGCCACGGAGTCGGTGACCCAGGCGCAGTTGGATGCCGCCGTCAGCCGAGAAATAGACCAACTTCAGGCCCGTCTTTCAAGCGCGATTGCGGCAACCAGTGCGGGGCGAGCGGAGCAACAGGCTCAAGCAGCGGCTGAGCAGGCGGCACTGCTGGCACGTCTCGACAGGCTTGAAATCAGGCTCGCTCGACTTACTGCCACCGATCGACGCGAGTGGCTGGCCCAGGAAGCCGCTTTCACTGTGCGTCTGGCGGCACAGCGGCTGTCTTCAGCCCGAGATGTCAGTGCGGCCCTTGCACTTCTAAGTAATGCGGATCGCTTGTTGGCGGAAGTCG
>Ga0181574_10002051_pt1 | contig 18617 bp, 17 predicted proteins | sample 101ome_24_FD_145600 | JGI IMG/M metagenome (GOLD analysis project Ga0181574, IMG submission 145600) | Coastal salt marsh microbial communities from the Groves Creek Marsh, Skidaway Island, Georgia - 101410AT metaG (spades assembly) | ecosystem: Environmental > Aquatic > Marine > Intertidal zone... | reverse complement strand
AAGACAACACCCCGAATTATTTGTTACCGAAAAAAATGGTGTGCGCCGCGTGCGTTTGGGTGATGCACTGGGTATTGCATTGGAGTACGTGTTTATCCCTCAGAAAAAGGAAATCCTCTTACAAACTCTGCACCCGTATGGCGTGTAAGAACTATCTTCGCCGCTCAATAATTGTGCATGAAGATTTGTGTGACCGGTGGTGATGGACTCCTAGGAAACAACCTAGTTCGTCAGTTCATAGATGAAAAACACGAAATCCGTGTTCTCATTCAAGAAGGTAGAGATCCGGGCTACCTTAAGTCATTGGATATCGACTTTGTTTATGGTGATTTACTTCATTACTCAGATGTAGTGAAAGCATTTGAGGGAATGGATGCCGTAATCAATGCAGCGGCGGTAACCGATACTTGGCCCAATCAGGGTTCTCTCTACTGGAAGGTGAATGTAGATGGAGTGAAGAATGTTATCGAAGCAGTTAGAGAATGCAAGGTAAAGCGTCTCATTCATGTGGGCACAGCGAACTCATTCGGACCAGGGCCAATCGAAAATCCGGGTAATGAAAACACGCCATTTGATGGAGAGCGTTACAAACTAGATTACATCACATCTAAGTATAAAGCTCAAGAAATGCTGTTGGAAGAGGTTCGTAAAACAAAGCTCCCTGCGCTTATTGTCAACCCTACATTTATGATTGGGCCGTACGATGTGAAGCCCAGCTCAGGGAAAATGATCATTTCCGTTATCAAAGGTCAAGTGCCAGGTTACTCGCCGGGTGGAAGAAATTTTGTCTACGTTAATGATGTGGCAAGTGCAATCGTAAACGCCCTAACCAAAGGGCGGTTGGGTGAATGTTATATCGCATGTGGCGTAAACCTCACATACAAGGAAATGTTTGGTAAGATAGCTGCACAGTTCAATGTGAAACCACCATCTATTTCGATACCGGCATTCGCCGTTTTGATTTATGGTAGAATCCTCGGTTGGATTGGTAAACTAACTGGCAAAGAGCCGGTGATTAGTTATCCGCTTGCTAAGATTTCAAATGAGTTTCATTATTACAGCAATGCCAAAGCTGTAAAAGAATTAGATATGCCACAAACGCCAATCGAAGATGCGATTCAGGAGGCTGTAGATTGGTTCAAAGCGGAGAAGTATCTATAATATGAAGGAATTTTTTAAAGGTAAGGTTGTTTGTATTACCGGATCGAGTCAAGGAATTGGCAAGGCTACGGCATTATTGCTCGGGTCTTATGGCGCCTCGATTGCTTTGAACGGTAGAAATCCAGAGAAACTCCAAAAAGCTCACGATGAGTTAACAGCACAAGGTATAGATTGCCATTCTATTGTTGCGGATATTTCGACAAAAGAAGATTGCAAACGAATTGTTGATGAGACCGTTCAGCATTTTGGTAAGCTCGACGTGTTAATAAATAACGCAGGAATTGCAAGCCGAGGAAGGATTTCCGAATCTGACCCCGAAGCTTGGGATCAAATCATGCAAATCAATACGATGGGGGTGATCAACACCACGTATTTCGCACTGCCCCATTTGGAAAAGCAAAACGGCAGTGTAATCATAATTAGTAGTATGGCGGCGAAAGTTGGTGTGCCCGGTCATGCTGGATATTCAGCTTCCAAGATGGCGCTTACCGCTTATGCAAAAGCACTCCAAATTGAAGCTCACAATAAAGTTCATTGCGGTCTGGTATACGTTGGTTTTACGGCTAATGAGAACCAGAAACAAATTTTGAAACCGGACGGAACGTACGAGGCGATTCCACAACGAAAAGGGTTGAAACTAGCATCTCGTGAAGATGTGGCCAAACGAATCGCTCGGGTGATTGTAGACCGCAAGAAGGAGATTACCCTTACCGTCTTGGGAAAGCTTCAGCATATCTTGCTTAAGTTTGCTCCTAGTGTCGTTTACGCTATGCTCAAGAAGAGTTATAAAACGTACGACGACATGTACGATGCTTAATCATAATGCTGCAAAACCTGAAACTTGAAAACATTCTTGTTCTCGATATTGAGACCGTACCCGCGTCAGAAGACTACGATAGTTTAGATGATCGTTGGAAAGAACTCTGGGATAAAAAAGCAAACTTCTTATTAAAAGACGATGACGATACCCCTGAGTCGGTCTACGATAAAGCGGGTATTTATGCTGAGTTTGGTAAGATTGTTTGCATTTCTGTCGGTGTGTTTTTTCACCAGGGAAGCGATCTCAATTTTAAGATTAAGAGTTTTTACGGACACGATGAAAAAAAACTGCTGATTGATTTTTGCAATCTGCTCAACACGCGTTTTACTTCACCCAGTCAGGCCCTGTGCGGACACAATGGGAAGGAATTTGATTTCCCCTATTTGGCAAGACGAATACTTATAAACGGACTCAAATTGCCATACCTCCTCGATACAGCGGGTAAAAAGCCTTGGGAGGTAAACCACATCGATACGATGCAACTGTGGAAATTTGGTGACTACAAGAGTTATACATCTTTGGATTTACTAGCAGCTCTATTTGACATCCCAACTCCTAAAGACGACATCGATGGGAGTATGGTACGCTCGGTATACTACGAGGAAGGCGATTTAGATCGAATAATGACCTATTGCCAAAAAGATATTATCACGTTGGCTAATGTTTTGCTCAAATTTAGAGGAGAGGAAATACTGGCTGACCATAACATTCATTACGCAAACTAATGGCGAAACGAACGAAAAGCGGACCGAGATCTTGGTCAGAATACTCACTCATCGATTGTGGGAATCGAAAGAAACTGGAACGGTTTGGTTCAATCGTATTAATACGACCTGAACCTTATGCCATATGGGAACCAAAACTGAGCGAAAAAGAATGGCAGAAGAGAGCGCATGCGGAATGTGAAATTGTTTCGAACAACAAGGCAAATTGGAAGGAGCTCAAATCATTTCCTCCGGTTTGGAGTATCAACTATCCATTACACGGTAAGAATCTGAACTTTGAAGTTCAGCGCACCCGCTATAAACACGTAGGATTGTTCCCGGAGCACTTTGTTAACTGGAACTTTATTTACGAAAAAGTACAGCGCATTAACGACGCAAAAGTGCTTAACCTGTTTGCTTACACCGGTGGAGCATCACTCGCAGCCAAAGCCGCAGGTGCAGACGTTGTACACGTAGACAGTATTCGTCAAGTAGTTACTTGGGCTCGTAAAAATATGATGAGTAGTGGTTTGAGTGATATCCGATGGGTGGTGGAAGATGCTTTAAAGTTCGCTCAACGAGAGCAACGACGGGGCAATACGTATAACGGCATAATACTCGATCCTCCTGCCTTCGGACTTGGAGCAAAAGGAGAACGCTGGAAGTTAGAGGACTCTCTTCCGGATATCATGAAGACGGTGAACGACATTGTTGATCGAAAGAATGGTTTTGTGGTGCTCAACACGTACTCTCCGGGTATGACACCTCTCGTAATTGATAATATTCTAAGAAGCATTGTCACAAAGCTACCGAATGTGCAGACCAAAGAATTGTTTTTGCAATCTGAGACCGGCTTTAAACTCCCTACAGGTGTTACAGGAATAGCTACTTCGTAATATTTTTTTTAACAGCGAAGGGACATTTTAATGACTTCAATCGTCGTATCTTTGTAAACTGTGAGAAAAAGTACTGTACTTCTATTTCTCCTAGGGATGTTATGCCTTTCGGCAGCAGCACAAACCCCTACTGTGCACTCGAGTTCCGTGAGTTTCTCAGACGTTTACTGTAACGAAGTAACCATTTCATGGACTTCCGGGGATGGTGACAATCGATTGATGTTCATGCGTGAAGGTGCTGCAGTAGATACCTTACCTCAAGATTTTCAAGTGTATGCGGTAGATAGCGAGTTTGGTGCACCAGGTTCAAAGGTTAAGAACTCGTACGCGGTTTATAACGGCACAGGGAATAGCGTTACCATAAGTGGCTTGAAAAAAAGCACTACGTATCACATTGCAATTTTCGAATACAACAACAATTCCGGTACGGAGTACTACACGTCTAACGGTTACGCAACCGCCTCACAGAAAACAGAGAATATTACAGCCAACTTTTCAATCGATACGAAATACCAGTGTCTGGATGGGAACTCCTTCACATTTACGAATGCTTCATCGAACTCTATCGGGGTAAGCATGGCCGCCATGACGTATGAATGGGATTTTGGTGATAAGTCAACCATCGTTACCACACAAAATGCGAGTTATTCCTATTCTACAAGTGGGATTTTTGATGTAACGCTTACGGCGAAAACCATAGGTTGTGAGACCGATACAGCCATCCGAGATACAGTGGTTGTACCCTGGGTCATAGATTTTGAACTTGATACCTCCATCCAAGGGAACGATACTATACAGTGTTTCGGTGATAATTCATTTGATATTTTGAATCTATCCGCTCCACCGGACAAACCGATTTACGGATTATACGATAGAACACGAAGTTTCTGGTCTACCGATCGCGGTCATAGTGGCTCTGCGTTCAATTTTGATTTTAACTCATCCGACCCTGGCGAAATCCGTGTGAAGCTGATTATGGGCAGATTGGTTTCTCCTGGTAGATCATACTGTTTCGATAGTACGGAAAAGGTATTCACCATTTTACCTCCAACCTTGGATAGTTCAATGGTCTTGCCGAGTGACACGGCAATGTGTTTAACCGACAACAATTTTACGTTTACGCACACGGCCACTGCAGTGCAAGATACCAAGTGGTACTTTGGCGATGGAGATAGCTCTGATCAAAATCCGGCAAACCACACCTATGGCTCAGCTGGCGCATACGAATATGTTTGTCAAGTAGTCGATACGAATGGTTGCGTTGGTGAGGTTTCTGACACCGTTTTAGTGGTACAAATTCCGAACAACTACTTCACAGGACTCAGTGACGAGTATTGTCAGGGAGATCCAATCGTAAAGTTACAGCCCAACCTTCCGGGTGGCGAGTTCAGAGGAAGTGGTATCAGTACAACCGATTCTACGTTCAGCCCAAATACGCCGGGAACATTCATTATTGAATACGAATATGCCATTGGCAGTTGCCGCGATACCTTTTACGATACAACAGAGGTCTTAGCGCGACCTAATTTCAACTTAGGACCTGATACAATTATCTGTGGAGGAACTACCATAACCTTATCAATCGATTCACCGGGTTATGCGTATTCATGGGATGATGGTTCAACCGGTCAAACTCGTGTGGTGAACTCTGCAGGAAATTATTGGGGTAGAGCTACGAATGGGAATTGTAGTTTTTCAGATACTATTGATATTACCGGAGTACAACTTCCTGATCCAAACTTAGGGAATGACACATCCATTTGTGGTGGTGAATTCGTAACAGTATCGATTCAAGCGGATGCCGGTACAATTGTGTGGAACGACGGGAGTCCGGCTGGATTTAGTCGTGAAATAACCGAAAGTGGTACCTATATCGCTACGGTTAATCACCCATGTGGTGTGGTCTCAGATACAATAAACGTAGACATCTTACCAACCGCCTGTGAGATATTTATACCGAACGCATTTTCTCCGAATGATGATTTTCTTAATGAGGTTTTCTACCCTCAAGGATTATTTGTGTTTACCAGCATGCAAGTGTGGAATGAGTATGGAGAACAACTCTTTGAGTCGTTTGACGAAGGCAAAGGCTGGGACGGCAAAGTAAACGGGGAGGTTTGTCCTCCAGGAACTTATTACTATCTGATACGCTATCAGCTTCCGGAAGGAGGAACGTATGTTAAGAAGTCGGCCTCTGGTCCGGTTTTCCTAATCTGGTAGTTAAAGCAAATAGCTCACACCTACAGATACTGCAAACTGATAGAGGCGATACTCAACCAAAGCATCTTGGGCAGATCGAAGCAGCGGATAATCAAAGTGAGGTTGTACACTCAAAGTTGCATACTCGTCCAGCTTTAATTCATATCTCGCACCTAGATTTAAACTTACGTTGAAACTTGTAGACTCGTAATCCGTGGCAATCGTATGTCGGTCATCACCAGCAACCGACCAACCAGGTGTGGCCACACTTACCTTGTCGTTCATTAAAAAATCAAAGCTTATTCCCGGACTCATGTAAAAGCGCATCTTTCCGTTAATTTTCTTTCTCGTAAAAGTCCTTTGGTAGGCAACAGGTATCGACATATATCGATATCGATTGTAGAAGTATGCGTCTTTGGAGTTTATGGTTTGCGATATATCCAAGACACGACCTAATGACGGATGTATGGTGTCGTTAAATTGTAAATCCTCTTTCATTCGTGTATAGCTCAAACCTTTGTAGTTCACACCGAGTTGGATACCACTGTACTTATCAATTCCGATTAGGAACTTAATACCACCGCCCCAATTCACGCGTACTTTATCCATATTGTTGATGGAGTCTTTAATGTCGCTTGAAATTCCAGGTTGGGTGATCATGTGTCTAAACCCAAATCCTGGAGTTACGAAAGCTTCTACTCGACTTTGTCCGAACGAAAGGAATGAATTAGTTACGAGAAACGTGAATGTGATCAGATACTTCAAATTGATTTTTTTCTTTAGCGAGACTTATAAATCTGCGGTACAAAAATAAGGAGGCTAGGACTAAGGCAATTGTGAGACCAATCCACACCCCAAACATTTCAAGGCTGGTGTACTTGCCTAAGTAATATGCCATCGGAAGAGCGATAACCCAATATGCAAAAAGTGTGATGTATGATGGGATTTTGGTATCACCCATACCACGCAGCAATCCAAGACTAACCGCTTGCAGTCCGTCAAAAAACTGGAACAATGCTGCCAAAATCATAAGCGATGATGCAATACTGGAAACAACCGGTTCTTCCGTGAATAAGTTAACCAGAGGATTGCGGAATATCACAAAGCAAATAGCACTCACAAACATGAACACAGATACCATGAATGTTGTGTTTCGTCCAATCGCAATAGTTTTACCCTGTTGGTCTTGTTCCCATGTTTCACCCACTTTAATCATACCGGCAACGCTAATCCCACTTGCGAACATGTAAGTGAAAGCAGCCAACTGGATCGCAATGGTATGCGCTGCGAGTTCAGGCTCTCCAATTTGACCTGCGATAATCGCAGCACCTGCAAATGCTGATACTTCAAAAAAGAATTGCCATCCACTGGGAACACCTAATCGAAGAAGTCGTTTTACATGGTCGCGATAAATCTTCCGTTTAAATGTAGACCACGACATATTAATCCTTCTGTGGTAAATACAGTATAAACCGACGAATAGTGCCATGAACGACCTACTGATAAACGTCGCGTAACCTGCGCCAACCAAGCCATAAGCCGGTGATCCTAATTTTCCGTATATGAAGATCCAATTCAAGGCTGCATTCAATCCTAGTGCCAAGAATGTAGCGTACATCGCGGCACGAGTTAAGTTGTGCCCATCAGATACCGATTTAAATGTTAGGTAAAGGAACATTGGCAACATACTGTAGGCTAAGACTCTGAAATAGGGTATTGCCGCTGCTTCAACTGCCGCAGTTTGTTTAAAAATCCAGAAGTATTCTATTAGTAATTGTAAAACGATGAATGTGAAAATGCTCAATCCCACATTTATGAGCATAGAAGCATTAATGATGTTCTGTGTCTTTGGCTCTTTTTTCGTTTGTTCTCCGGCGATGGTAGCCGAGAAAACCATGAGCACGCCAATACCAAAAATAGTAGCAATAAAGAACACCGTGTTGCTTATACCCGCCGCGGCAAGCGGTACGTAACCTAGCCGACCAACCATGGCATTGTCCACCAAGCCAATCAAGACCAAGCCAACGTTGCCCGCAACAACGGGAGCCCCGAGTCGGAGCAAGGAGCGCTGTGTGGTTGGATTGAAGTACCGCTGGAGAAACATCCGTCAAAAGTATATTTGTTTCATGAAGAAATTGGTGGTGTTGACCGGTGCTGGAATGAGTGCAGAAAGTGGTATCCAAACCTTCCGTGGATCCAGAGGCCTATGGGAAGGCTACGATGTGATGGAGGTTGCAACACCGGAAGCCTGGGAGCGAAACCCAAAACTTGTGTTGGATTTTTACAACAAAAGGAGGGAGAACGCTTTGAGTGCCAGTCCCAATCAAGGTCATCGTTTGTTGGCGGAGATGGAATCGGAATTTGATATGGAGATTATAACTCAGAATATCGATGATCTTCATGAGCGTGCAGGCAGTTCGAACGTGTTACATCTTCACGGAGAGATTCGAAAAGCCAGAAGTACAGCAAATCCGAATTTGATTTATCACTTGGAGAAGCCAACGATTGATTGGGGGGAAACATGCGAATTGGGTAGTCAACTCAGACCGCACATTGTTTGGTTTGGAGAGCCCGTACCAATGATTGAAGAAGCCGCAAAAAGAGTGTTAACCGCGGATGTTTTGGTAGTTATTGGAACCAGTATGGCGGTTTACCCGGCAGCAGGACTTACTCAGTTTGCTCCAGCCCAAACGCCTATTTACTTGATAGACCCTAACCCAAACCACGAAGGAAGCAGTCGTTTTACCCACATTGTAAAAGGGGCAGAAGATGGCGTTGTGGAGTTGAGAAAGCTATTAGTTGGTTAACTGTTATTCTAAACTGCAGCTAAATTGAATAAATAACACAAAAAAAGCCCAGACATAATTGTCCGGGCTCTGGTTATAAATCGTTTCGCTTACTTCACTTCTTCGAAGTCTACGTCTTCAACGTTTTCGGTGTTTTCACCTGATGCATCTGCGTCTCCGCCTGCATTGGCCTCACCGCCTTCAGCTTGTGCTTGTTGTTGTGCGTTGTAAAGATCTTGAGAAGCTGCTTCCCAAGCTTTATTCAATGCTTCCATACCGCTATCGATACCATCCGCATCTTTCGCCTCAACTGCTTTCTTAAGATTCTCTTTAGCCTCTTCGATTACTGTTTTCTTATCCTCTGGAATTTTGTCTCCGTATTCTTTCAACTGTTTTTCAGTGGTGAATACCAACGTGTCTCCTTGGTTAACTTTCTCAATCGACTCTTTTGCTTTCTTGTCGGCTTCAGCATTTGCTTCGGCTTCTTTCTTCATGCGTTCGATTTCATCATCGCTCAAACCGCTGGAAGCTTCGATACGGATTTTTTGTTCCTTACCTGTTCCTTGGTCTTTTGCACTAACGTTCAAAATACCGTTCGCATCGATATCAAAGGTCACTTCAATCTTTGGTACACCACGTGGTGCCGGTGGGATATCAGTTAACTGGAATCGTCCAATGGTTTTGTTATCCGCAGCCATAGATCGCTCACCTTGCAATACGTGAATATCTACGGTAGGCTGATTGTCTGCAGCTGTTGAGAATACTTCTGATTTCTTGGTAGGAATCGTTGTGTTCGACTCAATCAACTTAGTTGTAACACCACCCAAGGTCTCGATACCTAGCGACAATGGAGTCACATCCAGAAGCAACACGTCTTTTACTTCTCCGGTAAGTACACCACCTTGAATTGCAGCTCCAATCGCCACAACCTCATCCGGGTTAACACCTTTTGATGGCTTTTTACCAAAGAACTTCTCAACCTCTTCTTGAATTCTTGGGATACGAGTTGAACCACCCACAAGAATTACTTCATCAATCTCGCTAGGGCTCATGTCTGCATCTTTCAATGCTGCTTTACATGGCTCTAAGCTTCTTCGGATTAGGTCATCTGCCAACTGCTCGAATTTGCTTCGAGTTAGTTTGCGTACCAGGTGCTTTGGAACACCATCTACCGGCATGATGTATGGAAGGTTGATTTCTGTTTCTGTTGAGCTTGACAACTCAATCTTAGCTTTCTCAGCAGCTTCTTTCAAACGCTGCAAAGCCATTGGATCTTTTCTTAGGTCGATGTTTTCATCGCTCAAGAACTCTTCTGCCAACCAGTTGATAATAACTTGATCAAAATCGTCACCACCTAAGTGTGTGTCTCCGTTGGTTGATTTTACTTCAAATACCCCGTCTCCTAATTCAAGAACCGAGATATCAAATGTACCTCCACCAAGGTCATATACCGCGATTGTCATGTCTTTATCGCGCTTATCTAAACCGTAAGCTAACGCCGCTGCAGTAGGCTCGTTTACGATACGTTCTACTTTAAGTCCGGCAATTTCTCCAGCTTCTTTGGTTGCTTGACGCTGAGCGTCGTTAAAGTATGCAGGAACAGTAATTACCGCTCTGCTTACTTCTGAACCCAAGTAATCCTCAGCTGTTTTCTTCATTTTCTGAAGAACGATAGCACTGATCTCTTGTGGTGTGTATTTGCGATCACCAATTTCCACGCGTGGGGTATCGTTATCGCCTTTAACTACTTTATATGAAACGTTGCCAAGTTCGTTTTGTACTTCAGTGTACTTGGAACCCATGAACCGTTTGATCGACATAACGGTATTCTCAGGGTTTGTGATGGCCTGACGTTTTGCAGGATCACCAACCTTGCGCTCTCCGTTTCCATTGTCAAGAAAACCTACAATAGAAGGTGTTGTTCTTCGTCCTTCGCTGTTAGGAATTACAACAGGTTCATTCCCCTCCATCACGGCAACACATGAATTGGTGGTTCCTAAATCTATTCCTATTACTTTACTCATTTTTTGGTCGTTTTACTCCTGCTTGAACAAGAGAAGTGCCAATCGATATCGCGACATGCTTATTGCCGAGCTCTAAGTGCGTGTAATCTTTAAGTATAAGTAAATCAGCAGATTAGGTGGTAATTGGGTCGATGATGTCAACGTGACAGAACGTCACTAAGGTCTGACAAAGTTAAGATGATCGATCCGTGGAGAACTGACAAGCTGCGTAATCATCGGATCATCAATCGTAGCATGGGGGTAGGCCAGAATGTTTAGCGAAGAGAAAATACCAAGCCCGTTTTCAATGTTGGTGTACTCCGGTTTTTTCTGAACGATACCAATACTTGGTTTATTTACCTCGATGTACGTGTACAAATCTTCACCACCACCGTATAGGTATAAGCCCATATCAAAAGGCTTCCGTTCTATGTTTGGCTTTTCTTCAATAGCACTTGCCAAGAATTGATAGAATAAATAGCTCTTGATTGCGGTTTGTTGCTCCTGGTATCCGGTCAACCGAATAGTTTCGCGATTTGAGAATATTGTCCAATCTACGCTATCCATCCAAGTGATAGACGGATCAGTCGTATCGTATTCCAAGTATCTAAATCGGATTACGCAATCGTACATTTTAGCTTGCGGCCCTTCACGATAAATCATGTAGAAGAATCTATTTGTATCGTCTTCTATCGAGAAATGAGGCTTTGTAACTCGAAAAGGTGCGAGCAGCTCAGCATTTCCAACCATGCTGGCATTCGCCCGATATACGTTACCGCTTTCATTGTTAATTACAACCAGCTCGTAGCGATAAAGCTGAGAAAAGTCCGTGGATTTGATATCGTAGTTCGTGCGGTAGAGATAATTTGGACTGTTCGCAAACACACCGGTGTCTTTCGCCAAACCAAGACTATCTCCATTCACCAGTTCTAAGTTTATCGTATTCAACTCTTGGTTGTTACGGTATTCAATGAGTTGAACCGTTAAATCCTTGAAGTAAATGCTGTCTGGTTCTTGTGCAAATTGAACCGCATCGCCTGCTTCGTTCAGGTATGCCCGATTAATACGAATGAAGTTGGCTGAAGCAGAAGGGTTTAGTAATCCGTAAATCACGGGAATTTCTTTCCAATCCGCTGTTACGTCCAAAGTGTTGTCACAACCAGTGCCAAACGACAGGAGAACAGCCATGATGGCGACGATGAAACTACGTGAATATGAATGTATTACCTTTCGATGCATTTGCGTTAGCTTTGCAGCAACAGCCAGCGGCAAATATGAAATATTTACACCTGATTTTACTGTTATTCCTGTCACAATTTACCAACGGTCAGAATTCCCCTCGGGTCGTTAAAAGTTTTGATAATGTTACGGTATTTGACGACTTCTCATATATCACCAACCGCTGGAATCAAAAGAACTCGGCAACGGAGCGGATGATAATCTCCGATGGAAGATACAGAGTAGAGCGCCTAAAGAATACGTACTTCACTATATCTCTGGCCAAAGACGTGACCAACATCGAGGCGTTTGATGTTATTACCTCCATTGAGGTAGAACGAACAACAGCCAACAAAAATGCAAGTGGTGGATTGGTGCTAAAAGCGCAACCTACCGGCAGTTCGGCGTTGATTGTTGAGATAAACGCAAAGAAGCAGTATCGAATCTTGATGATGCGCGGTGGATCGCTTACCGCCTTGTTTAGCGAGAAAAACGAAGGCTGGATAAAAGCACCTTCGTTGAAGAAAAAAGGGTTCAATGAAATACGGGTAGTCACCAACGGCTCAGAATACGATTTGTACCTAAACTCGGAATTGGTTCGATCGTTTATAATCACTTCGTTGAAAACAGGAGGCATTGGCTATTATGCAGGAGCGCAAAGCGCAATCAATGCAAAATTGTTTATCATCAAAACGGATGGTAGTAGTCCGTTAACTCCGGTGAAACCTCAAGAGACCAAGCCCAAGGAAGATGCATCGCCCAAAGATGAGACCTATGTCGAGCTCGTAAAGGTTTTCAAGGCCAAAATCGATAAGCAGCAAAAAGAGATCGAAACGCTAACAGAAGAGCTGAGTATTTGTAATGCTAATCTGGCTATTGATACAACATCGGCTAATAAGGTTAAAAAGATGCAGACAGAGCTGGACGGACTTAAAACTAGAGTCCAAACCCTGGAAGCCAAATTAGAGTCGACCAAAAAGCGATTGGCCTATCTTGAATCGATGAAAGAGGATATTGAATCCCAAGAGAACGGAGATTTGATTTTGCATCTGACACAACTGCTGTCTGATAAGAAAGACGAAAACGAAAAACTTAAAGCTGAAAAGGCTGAATTGCTAAGGCAAATTGGCGAGTTGAGGAGCAGAAACTAAAAGCTATGGCTAAGTCTGAATACAAAAAGGTAACCACGCACGCGCTTTATGAAATGAAGCAACGTGGGGAGAAGATTAGTATGCTTACGGCGTACGATTATTCGTTTGCAAAGATCATAGACGATGCAAACATCGATGTAATACTCGTTGGCGATTCGGCTTCAAACGTTATGGCTGGTCACATTTCAACGCTTCCTATTACACTCGACCAAATGATTTACCACGCACAATCGGTTATTCGGGCAATAGACCGAGCTCTGGTTGTGGTTGATTTGCCTTTTGGATCCTACCAAGGAAACAGTAAAGAGGCATTGAACAGTGCTATCCGAATCATGAAAGAAGCGGGTGCGCATGCCGTGAAGCTCGAAGGTGGGGCAGAGGTGCTCGAATCAGTAAATCGTATCCTATCTGCAGGTATTCCGGTGATGGGTCACCTTGGACTTACTCCTCAGAGTATTTTTAAGTTTGGTACATATTCCGTTCGGGCTAAGGAAGAAGCTGAAGCACAGAAACTTCGCGAAGATGCCAAGTTGCTTGAAGAAGCCGGATGTTTTGGGTTGGTTCTAGAGAAGATTCCGGCAAAGCTGGCAAAAGAGGTAACCGATTCAGTAAGTATCCCGGTGATTGGCATAGGAGCCGGAGCGGATGTCGATGGACAAGTTCTGGTGCTCCATGATTTGTTAGGTATTACAAAAGAATTCAACCCGAGATTCTTGCGACGGTATTTGGATCTATATGACGATGTAAAAGGTGCCGTTGAATCCTATATTAAAGATGTGAAGAGTCAGGACTTCCCGAACGATAGTGAGCAGTATTGATGAACGTTAACGGTAAACGCTAACTGTTAACCATTGACAACAACGATGACTTTGACTAAGAATTGATACTTGGTAGCCTGTAGCTGTTAGCCATTGGCAAGACAATGCGTGAATGATTGAGTGATTGAGTGACTGAATGGTTCAAGAACGGCCGTCATTCTGAAGGAAAGACTGAAAGGAATGACTGAAGAATCCTCTGAACAGAAACGGGCACAGGTCGAAAGATTCTTCGTACCCTCCTAACGTCAGGTACTCAGAATGACGTTGAGGTAGTAAACTCTCCACTTTCAATTCAAACCGGTAGGCTAAAGCCATACCGAAGAAGATTCCTTCACTGTGAAACTCTGCGGCTCAGTGATCTCTGTGAGAGATAGACAATGCGTGAATGCTTGAGTGCGTGAATGCTTGAGTTTGACAACTTGCTAGTCTGGAAATTCTCAATTCTCAATTTTACATTTTCAATTTACACTCTCCACTTTCAATTCTTCACTCGTCAGAGAACTACCAACTCCCTCCGGCGCCACCGCCTGAGAATCCACCTCCGCCGAAGCCGCCAAATCCTCCACCTGAGAATCCGCCGCCTCCGCCACCGCCAACGTAACCACCCGGACCAGCTCCAATAACCCAGCCACCACGTCTACCGCGATAGGTTTTGCCGTTGTTCTGACCAAAGGAAGATACTATGATGATGATGATAATTATGAGCACAACAATGAGCCATGCCGGGAATCCTTTCGCCGGCTTTTTGGAAGCCTTGTATTCTCCGGCCGCCATGAGAATCAACTCGTCTATGGCCTTGTCAATACCTCGGTAGTATCCTTTAGATTTAAAGTTGGGGATAAGCACATAATCTACTACGCGTCCGGCATAAGCATCCGTAATGCGATGCTCCAATCCGGTGCCGACTAAAACAAATGTCTTGCGATCGGTAGTCGCAACGTAGATTAGAACTCCGTTGTTCTTGTCGCCATGACCAACACCCCAGCTTCGCCCAATTTCCAACGCACGCTCAAAAGCATCCATGCCATGTGTGCGCTCTTCAACGAATACAGCAATCTGGTTACTTGTACTATCGTCATAAGCTATAAGTTTCTTACACAGCGATACTTCTTCAGATTCCGTTAGTACATCAGATAAATCCTTAACCAATGCTCGGTCACCCCGATTTGGCTGTGGCACATCAGCACTAAATCCGAAGAGCCAACAGAAACTGAAAACTAATATTAGAACGTTACGAACCATAGCTAATTTCATCACTTAGTTCGTTTCCATTTTCGTCATTTGGGGGGAAGTATTTACTCAATTGCTCACCTGCATTTTCAACACCGGCAATAATGGCGTCTACTATCAGACCTTGCTTGAGTTGTTCCAGCATTTTGTCTCGAGTGCAATCCCAAAAATCATCTTCAACCTTAGCATCAATGCCTTCATCACCAATGATGCTGAACTTATGATCTTTGATCGCAACATATATGAGTACACCGTTGCGAAGTGCGGTTTTGTCCATTTCCAAATGACCAAAAATGTTTTTGGCTTTGAACACCGGATCTCCTTTGCAATACTCATCGATATGCACACGAATCTCACCCGAACATCGCTCTTCTGCGTTTGCGATGGCCGCCAGAATGTGTTTTTCTTTTTTACTTGAAAAAGGCTTCCAGGCCATTAATTGTCCATGTCTAATGCACCCTCTACATCAGGAGCGTACTCGGATCCCTCTTGAGATTTAAACAATGGTCGCTTATCAAAGCCAAGCATCCCGCTTATAAATACGTTAGGAATCCTGCGGATTTTGATATTGTACGCCGTTGCCTTCGCGTTAAAGTCTTTTCTAGCTGTTGATATACGGTTTTCAATGCCTTCGTATTGATGCTGGAAATCGCGATAGGCTTGTACCGCTTTCAAATCCGGGTAACGTTCCACGGTTAACATCAATCGACTCAAAGAACCAGAAAGTTGATTTTGTGCAGCCTCAAATTTTGCAAGATTCTCAGGCGTCAATTCGTCTGCAGAAATATTTATGCTGGTTGCGTTTGCTCGCGCCTCAATAACATCAGTAAGGGTTTCTTGTTCAAATTCGGCAGCATTCTTTACGATTGCCGCAAGTCCTTTTACTTTGTCCGCTCGAGCTTGGTAGGCAGTTTCTACATCAGCCCAAGCTTGGTTAACTTGTTCGCTTGAAGTTAACATACCGTTGTATCCACGAAAAATCCATAGACCTAGAATGACGAGGGCGCCTACCCAAATTAAAGTCTTCTTCATTGTTTTAGTAATTCGTTTATACAAGTATACGGAAAAGGGTACTACTTAGTTTCAAGGTCTAGACCAAAGCCTTCTTGAATCTGATAGCGGTTCCGTTCACGAGATGATCTACTGATGAGTTCGCCGAGAAATCCGGCAACAAATAACTGAACACCAATAATCATGGCTAGAATACCCAAGTAAAACAACGGTCTCTCCGTCATCTCGTATTCTTTCCAAACGATTTTAGCGATGGACAGGTAAGAGGCGATTACAAAACCACCAGCGAAGAATAGGGTTCCCAAACTGCCAAAAAGGTGCATTGGGCGCTTGCCAAACTTGCCAACAAACATGATAGATAGCAAGTCAAGCGGGCCATAAATGAATCTCGATAAACCAAACTTGGTAGTACCGTATTTACGCGCTTGGTGCTGAACCACCTTTTCCCCAATTCGATCGAAGCCGGCCCATTTAGCAATTACAGGGATATAGCGATGCATTTGCCCGTATACTTCAATGTTTTGAACCACTTCTAGCCGATATGCCTTCAAACCACAGTTCATGTCGTTCAGATTTACTCCGGACATCTTACTTGTAACGTAGTTGTAGAGCTTGGTAGGAATGGTTTTAGATAATGGGTCGTATCGTTTTTTCTTCCAACCTGATACGATGTCGAAGCCTTCTTCTAAAACCATGCGACGCAATTCAGGAATTTCTTCCGGCGAATCTTGCATGTCAGCATCCATTGTAATCACAACTTCGCCATTTGCGTATTTGAAACCTTCGTTCAGCGCCGCCGATTTGCCATAGTTTCGTCGGAATCGGATTCCTTTAACACCATGGTGTTTGTCTTTTAAAGATTCAACGATAGACCAAGAAGCGTCTGTGCTGCCATCGTCAATAAAAATCACTTCATAACTCAGTTTTGCCTCGTTCATCGAGTGCTCAATCCATGCCGTCAATTCCGGCAAGGACTCTTCTTCATTAAACAGAGGTATAACTATCGAAATGTCGTTCATTAGCTAAAATCTAAATGTCTCCAACCGTTTACCACAAACGTACATTTACCGGTTAGTGTTTTGCCAAATAATGGGTTGTTTGCAGATTTTGAGAGGTTTGTTGATTTGTTGTAGTCCCAATTCAAGGTAGGGTTTGCTATCATCAAATTTGCCGTCTCTCCTTCAGCTATTTCATTCTCGCTTAAGTTGAGGATGGTTCTCGGGCGAAAAGCACATCGTTCAACCATTGTTTCCAAAGAGATGTCTTTACTCAAGTATTGGTTGTATGCACTGTAGAATGTTTGAAGGCCATTGATGCCGGGTTGTGCGTAGTCAAACTCCAACTTCTTTTCTTCAACATTTCTCGGATTGTGATCGGAAATAATGGCGTCGATGGTTCCGTCATTTACCGCGGCGATTAAGGCCTGCCGGTCGGACTCTGTCCTAAATGGTGGTGTAACCTTGAAGTTGCTATCGTACTCCAGAACATTCTCGTCGGTATAAATCAAGTGCCAAATACTTACGTCACACGTGACCGGGTATCCAGCGGCTTTTGCTGCGCGGATTAGATCAACCGTTTTGGCTGAGCTAATGTGTGAGAAGTGAATTGGAGCTTCTGCGTATTGAGCGATGTCAATCTCCTTTTTTACCTGACTGGTTTCAGCTAAATCAGGCTGTTGTTTGAGTCCGGTATGGATGGTTGTCTCACTTTCATTAACCGATGCGCCTTTTTTTAGGTCCTCGTCAATTGCATGTGTCATTACAACTCCTCCAAATTCCCGACTGTACATCAAGGCTCTGGATAATGCCCCGGATGACCGAAAATGATTATCCCCATTGCTATAAGCCATGGCACCGGATAAGTGCATGTCGTACATTTCGGTGATATCACCAGAGTCGAGGTTCTGTGTTGCTGCACCTACCGGATATATGTCCGGTAGCACATTAAGACCTTGGTTGTTGATGTATTCTACTTGTGCCTTAGTCTGCACAATAGGATCTGTAGTAGGATGAACCGCTAACCCAGTGAAACCACTAGCGGCTGCTGCAGCAGAACCGGTTCGTATGTCTTCTTGGTGCTCAAAACCTGGATCCCGTAGTTGACAACGTAAATCCATGAAACCTGGAAGAATGAAGCAACCTTCTGCGTTAACTTCTTTGTCGGCGTTCGTGGAAATAGGTTTGGCAGAGATCTCTATGATTTGCCCGTCTTTAATGAAAATGTGAGCAACCTTACGGTGCAGTTCGTGTCCCGGTTGGATTAAACTTCCCCCTGAAATTTTTACTGTTGATTCAGACAATCGCTTCAGTTTTAGGTGATTTCGGAGTGGATTTCCAAAATCTCAACAAAAGTATCTCAAAACCAAGAAATATCAAGGTAAGTGCGATACACAATCGCCAGTATTGTTTACCATACCGATTTAGCTGAACAGTTTCAGAAATATATGGCTCCACATCTTGAATAAAGTCGATACGAATTCCTGTAAAAAGACTGGAGATTTCTTCATCCGACATAAAACGATTTACAGACTCAGAACGATTAAAGTTGAACGCCACTGTCTGCAACAAACTATCGCCTCCATAAACATCAGCAAAACCGGCTTCTAAATCGTCGTATCCGG
>Ga0181574_10002037_pt1 | contig 18672 bp, 13 predicted proteins | sample 101ome_24_FD_145600 | JGI IMG/M metagenome (GOLD analysis project Ga0181574, IMG submission 145600) | Coastal salt marsh microbial communities from the Groves Creek Marsh, Skidaway Island, Georgia - 101410AT metaG (spades assembly) | ecosystem: Environmental > Aquatic > Marine > Intertidal zone... | reverse complement strand
AGAAGGCTGCTAAGAAGGCACCGGCTAAGAAGGCTGCTAAGAAGGCACCAGCTAAGAAGGCTGCTAAGAAAAAGTAGTTTTTTCTGTGAAAGCAGTTTGATAAAAAACGCCCGCTCAAATGAGCGGGCGTTTTTTATTTCCAGTCTATTTGTAGGACTTGAGCTGTTAAGTGGTCTACTATACGGGGCGTGTACGCTGGGCGTTGAGTCTCTCTAAGATCGAAGCCAAAAGCACGCTTGCTGAGAACAATAATGGGTGGAGATTGGATCCGCTTAAAAAAATTAATCCGAACCTGATTTTCGACCCATTTCAAATCGTCGAGCCAAGATTGGGCGTGCTCGAAATAGCTGTAAAATTCTTCGGCATGGTTCCATTCCAACCGCTCGAGAAATACACCATTTAAATACCACTGTATAAAGTCACACGTAGTGTATCGATACTCAATAAGCTGACGTAAGAGGGCGTCGTGATAGCCGTATTTTATGGGATCGCCTAACCCCCTGGTTACATCCTGTGCTTCAGATAGCTCAGCGCTGGGGACGGTCTGGCCATTAATAATATTTTCGGGAATGACTTCACGTTTGTAAATGCGCTCATTCAGGTAACGAGCTAAGTCAAATACTTGGACCTTATACAGGTCCGCTATGGGCGCAACGGCTCCGCTGACGTCGCCATATAGCGTGGCATAGCCCAGCGCGACTTCGGTCTTGTTGCCATTATTCGTAAACAGCATGCCGTGCTTGGCGGCTATACCCGATAGCACGTCGGCGAAGCGAATGCGAGCCTGGATGTTCTCGTCGACTAGGCGCGTGTAGATACCCTCGTGATGAGGGAATTCGACTGCCTGAATCTTTTCAGAAACCGCGCGGTATAAGTCACCTATGGGGCAACTTAAATAGTCGAGTTTGAGTGCTCTACACAAATCGTGCGCGTTGTCCTGCGTGATCTGGGCGTTATAGCGCGTCGGCATATTAACCGCGCAAATACGCTCCGGGCCAAAGGCCTGTTCGAGCAAGCAGAGAACGACGCTTGAGTCGATGCCTCCGCTCGCGGCGACGAGCACTTTGTTTTTCGCGCCGCGTATGTGGTCTAGATGGCGCAGTCCCGTGATAATGCCCTTAAAGATGGCATCCGTCTGGCTCTGCGGTTGAGGTGGAACTGTGCGTTCCGTGCTGTACAGGATTCCATCGGTCCATGCCTGAGCGCGGTGCGTGGCCTCACCCTGACTCGTATATGCGGTGCTATCTCCATCAAAGACCAAGATGTTTTTTCCGTTATTCTGTGCGCCGACCTGATTGACATAAAAAAAAGGCAGCGGTGAAGCGGATAAGATTTCGCGCACGACGCGATTGCGCTTGTCGCTTTTTTGCCAAGTCCATGGAGACGCCGACAGATTGAATACCGCTTCGGCTCCGCGCTCTTTAAAGACTTTGAGCGTATCAAGCACTTCGCCATCGCGTCGATAGTCTTGGCACCACATGTCTTCGCATAGCTGTACGCCAAAGCGAAAGAGGCGTCCGTCTCGCAGGGGTACGCTATAGGGATGAATCCAATCAAATGGAGATTTTCCGGTCTCTTCGGCGAGCTGCCGGAGCGAAAAGAAGTGCCTATCATCGTCAAAAAAACGATAGTTTGGTTGCAGCGTTTTGGGATGGATACCCTGTGGCAGTCCCTGCGGGACTTCCGGTCGGGCCACGTATGCGCCGTCGCTGCACACATAGACTCCGTTGTACTTTCGCAAGCGGCCGTCTTGACCGGTGGACTCTCTATCAATGGCTACGTTGCCAAAGACAACGGTCAGGCCGTCACTGGCAGCGCAGATTGCATCGCTGTAGCAGGCGAAATCTTCTGCGTAGGCATCGACCTCCCAGAGGTCGCCAAGGATATATCCACTGATGCAGAGCTCGGAGAACACGGCCAGTTCACCGCCTTCTTCGCGAACGCGCTCTAGTGACTGAATCATATGGGCGACGTTGAGATCGGGACGGCCCGGTTTCACGTCCATCTGGACCAAGGCAATCTTGGGCAGAGAGTTGAGGTTTGCGCGATCGCTGTCAAATTCAGAAGGGGACATAGTTAGCTTCCTCAATGTATTTCATAAAGCCCAACGTGCACTCGTTTTCTAAACAAGCATGGTTTAGCGGGGGGCAAAGTAGCTGGGAATGCGATAGCGATGGACCTGGTAGGGGGCAAATTCGTCGGAAAAGAATCCGGCGTTGCTGATGAGTGCTCTATCCTCGCCCAGTACTTCAATGGGCCAATTTGCAGAGAGCCTTGACACGGTGAAGCGCGCAGTTGCTTCCAGGGGGCGCATCGCTACGGCAAACACGTAGAGATCTTCGGCAAAGCGCTTGGCTAATACGGCTAAGGGTCCGTCACCCGGGCCGACCGTTACCGATCCCCAATCCGCTAACGTGGGCGCATTGAGCACGGGGGCCAGCGCTCTAATCTGCGCGTTGATGGCTGCAACGGCATCTCGCATGGCGTCGTCTTCTAGGAGGCGCGCTTCGCGAAATACGGGATTCCACTCGTGCGCGAAGTATACGATTCCACGCGAGCCGTGAATAAGAGACATCCATACCTGCGTTTCGACTTGAGCGGGCGTAGGGCCTCGCTCGCTGTTGATACGCGTCGTCTCAATAATATTCCAGACAATGCCTTCTGGCCCAGCCCAAGCGCGCAGGCGCTCGACGCCTTTGGCTACATACCACAGGTAGTTTTCACCGTCCTCTTTTCGAATGCCCGATACGGGATAGACATCAAAAGAAACGATATCACTTGTTGCCACGTAGTCGGGGTAGGTTTCAACGGGCGCGGCGCGTCCCACCCATTCGTCGTTGGCGACGCCCTGTCCAAGGTTGAGCCAGACGGGGCGACTCGGATCTAGAGATCGCATGCGCTGGTAATCGGCCTGTAGTTTCTCGACGGGGACGGGTCCCCCCCATGAACCGTCCGCCTGTCGCTGGGCGTTGTCGGGCTCGTCACCGTGCATCCATCCCATGATGATGGGATCATCTACATATGATAGTCCCGTGCTATTTTGGTCACATATGACACGCATACCATTCTGTTTTAGCGCTTCTAATTGCTCGGATGTTGGGCCTTGCCAGAGTCCCACATAGGTGTTGATACCAATCGCCTGATAGGCCTGGGCGCGGTTTGGACTCTGGAGCCAGACGCCGATGGGAAAGTAGGCCGGGTCAGGCGAGGGGCCGTTGTTCCACATCGCGTAGGGACTGGTGTCGGGTGCGGAGCTGCTGGTTGAAAGCACGGGGTTCTGGCCTGCACTGCGGCAGCCCCAAAATCCGGCTAGTGCCAAACACAGCAGAGCCCATTTCATGCGCGTCCTTTTATGGGAAGCCACGCCAGGACTTTTTCGATTTGCTCGTCCCACTTGTCCCATGTATGTCCACCGGGACCCTTGCTATATGCGACGCGAACGTCGCGTTTTTTGGCGTATTTGTAAAAGCGCTCGTTGTGCTCAAAGAGAAAGTCTTCCGTGCCGCACCACTGGTATAGCATGGGGCGCCGCTTGCGCTTGGACAGTCTATCGACCAAGTGGAAGAGGTCGTTTGCGCTGCCCGAGACAGATTCTAGGGGACCCAATGTATCTTCTATTTCTACACGCTGGTTTGGATCGCCTCTAAGGATGTTTGTCATTCGTTGAACTACATCTACAGTTCCAGAAAGGCTGGCCGCTGCCGCGTAGCGGTCGGGATGGCTGAGGGCCATTTTGAATGCGCCGTAGCCGCCCATAGATAGGCCGGCGACAAAGGTATCGGCTCGTTTGTCGGAGAGAGGAAAAAAAGATCGCGCTAGCTGCGGAAGCTCTTCGCTAATAAAATCCCAATAGCGCGGACCGTGCACCATATTCGCGTAGAAACTGCGGTTGACAGCAGGCATTACGACGGCCAAGCCGAGCGGATCGGCATAGCGCTCTATGGACGTGCGCCGCTGCCAGTTGGTGTGATCGTCGCTCAGGCCGTGTAGCAGGTACAAGACCGGCAGCTTCTTGCCCTTTTCGACGGCAGCCTGGGGCAGGATTACGTTTGCACTCGCGCTTATGCCGAGGATTTGCGAGTGAAATTTCCAGCTTAACAGAGCCATGTAGTAGGTCCCCTATATGATTACATGCAGTCGGGTTGGATGCGCCTGCACGGCCTGAGTGATTCTAAAACATAGAGCGCAGATGTTCGACCAAATCGTCTTCGGCTATTTCTGGGTTCCCTTCGCCGCGCAGGTCTTTGACCTGCCATACGCCGCGCTCTAGTTCGTCCGGTCCGCCGATAAGGGCGAAGCGGAACCCCTTGCGATCGGCGTATTTGAGCTGTTTGCCCATGCCCTTTGCTTCGGCGGAAACTTCTGTGGCAAAGCCGGCGGCTCTGAGGCGCCGTGACAGAGCGATATACGAACCCAAGGCGTCGGGTGTAAACTGTACGATGAATAGCTGCGCCGGCGTGTTTGTTTGTGCGATTAGTCCGAGCTCTTCCATGGCCGCGAGCAAGCGATCTAGCCCGAGCGAAGCGCCGACGCCGGGCAGATGCTGCTTGGTGTAGAGTGCCGCTAGGTTATCATAGCGGCCACCGCTGCAGATTGATCCGATGCCCGGTAGATCGTCTAGTAGCGTCTCGTATACGGTCCCCGTGTAGTAGTCGAGGCCGCGCGCAACGGATACGTCGACGCGGAGGCGACCTTCTGGGATATGCGCGGCTTCAAATGCGTCGACGAGCTGGCGCAGGTCGGCTACCCCTTCCATGGCCCGTTCACTCGCTGATAGCTGTTGGCTCAGTTGGTCGAGGACTGCGCGGTTACTGCCTTCGGTCTGCACTGCTTGAAGGATATGCGCTGCCTGCGCGTCAGAGAGTCCGGCGGAGGCCATTTCTGCGGCTACCTTGTCTGCGCCGATCTTAGCCAGTTTATCCAGTGCGCGCAGCACCGGCGTGGCTTGTTCGCTCAAACCGAGCGTTTCTAATAGGCCGCTTAGTATCTTGCGATTGTTGACGTGTATTTTAAACCGTTCAAAGCCCAGCGCCGCGAGAATATCGTGTATGATTAGGGCTGTCTCTATATCCGACGCATTGGAATCCGTGCCGATGGTGTCAAAGTCGCACTGGTAAAATTCGCGGTAGCGACCTTGCTGGGTATTCTCCCCTCGCCACACGGGCCCGACGTGATAGCGCTTAAAGGGAAGGCCGAGCTGCTGGGCGTGCTGCGCGGAAAAGCGAGCAAAGGGCACTGTCAGATCAAAGCGCAGGGCTACATCGCGTCCGCCGTGGTCGGTGAAGCGGTACATTTGCTTGTCGCTCTCCTCACCGCCTTTGCCCGTGAGGATCTCGCTGTATTCGAGTGCGGGTGTATCAATTGGGGCAAAGCCGTACGAGCGAAAGACGGCCTTTGCCGCGTCGATCATCTGTTCGCGCGGCATGGCCAAAGCGGGTGGAAAATCTCGAAAACCCTTTAGGGTTCGCGGTTGGATTAACTGTTTTTTATCAGACATAAAACCTGGTTTGATAAGTTGGAATACGCGTCCAAATGCGGTTTACCAATTGGTGAATGATCCGTCTTTCCGGCGAAGCTGTGGACCGTTTTGCCACTGAAAGCCGTAGCTCGCTTGCGCCACCTCTTCATTAAATTCAATCCCCAAGCCGGGGGACTGCGGCGGTAGCAGATACCCATTTTCATAGGGCACCTGCAGGGGGAATAGATCTTCCATTACTGGATCGCCGACAAGCCCCGCCTCCTGCACGGCAAAGTTGTCGCAGGCCAGGTCTAAATGTAAGCACGCGGCAGCCGACACGGGCCCCAGTGGATTGTGTGGCACGATTTTTATGTAGTGCGTTTCGCACCAGTTGGCGATCTTGCGCGCTTCGGTGAGGCCACCGACGATGCACAGATCAATGCGCGCATAGTCGAGCAGTTCCTCTTCGATCATCTGGCGGAATTCCCATTTGGTTGCATAGTGTTCGCCGACGGCCAGCGGAGTGGAGACATGCTGGCGAATCTGCCTATACGTTTGCGGGTTTTCACAGCGCAGTGGGTCTTCCAAGAAGAAAGGGTCGTACGGCTCGAGTTCGCGCCCTAGCTTGATTGCATCGGGCGGATCGAGGCGCGTGTGGTAGTCGATGACAATCTCTATCTCTGGGCCTACTTCCTCACGGACGGCGGCAAAGTGAGCTACGCTGTCTCGCACGGCAGTGCGCGGCTCGAGGATGCCTTCGCGATCCATAACTGAAAGGCGCAAAAACTGCCAACCCTGCTCGACTCGCTGTCGGGCTGAGCGCGCAGAATCGGCCGGTGTGCGTCCGCCAATGCCCTTATAGCAGACTACCTTGTCGCGCATGCGTCCTCCGAGCAGCATATACACCGGCTGGTTTAACGCCTTGCCTTTGATATCCCATAGGGCGATGTCGATTGCCGAGATAGCCGCGCTGTTAATGCGTCCACCGGGAAAGAAGTCGCCGCGAAAAAGCAGCTGCCAGATCCACTCTATGTTTAGGGGATCCAAGCCGATCAGGTGGCGTTTCATATGCTCAATAGCGCCCAGTCCGGCCTGCTCTCTCCACGTGATGCCAAACTCGCCCAGACCGTACACACCTTCGTCCGTCTCTACTTTAACAAAGGTATAGTTGCGCTGACCGTGGTATACGGGAAACGTTTTCACATCCGTTATTTTCATGTCTGTCTTCCTCCAGTAGAAGAATAATATCAGCCCGCATGTCTGAAAATTCAAAGGGAGCGCATCCACTCACCTGCAACAACGGCGACTAGACCGGCTAGCATGCCCACTCTGAGCAAGCGGCCTAGACGACCATCTGAAGGAGCCTCACCCGCGGCGTAGAGCACGTAGAGCACGTAGAGTAGTAGCACGTGGACAGCAAACACACCAAGCAGATAGAGCTTTCCATACAGGCCATAGAAGTATGGCAAGAGCGTAAAAACCATGAGCAGAGCGAAGATTCCTGTGACGATCCCCGTTGCAGTGCGCGTGCCGTAGCGAAGCGGGAGCGTGCGGTCTCCGCGCAGGCGATCTCCGCTGCGGTCCTCCACATCCTTCACGATCTCCCGTCCCAGGTGAAATAGCAGCGCAAAAATAGCGGGAATCCAGGCTCTGCCCACAGAGCCGCATGCCAGCGCTCCGTAGGGAAAAGCCGCTGCGGCAATCAGCCCGACCAATCCGTTACCCCACAGCACGCTCGTCTTTAGGAAGAGGCTATAAAGGGCAAGTAGCACACTGATACCAGCGGCCCACAGCGCGTGCTGTGGGCTAACGACATAGCCCAACCAGATACCGAAGAGCGAGCAAAGGGCCGTAAATGCAGCGGCGATTGGCAGCGTAATGCGCTGAGAGGGCAGGGGCCTCTCAGGTCGATTGACGCGATCGATATCGACGTCGAGTAGGTCGTTAAACGCGTTGCCAGCGGCATTGATGCATGCGGCCGATAGCGCGGCTATGAGCACGGCGTCGGCGACTATAGGGCCCTGCGAGCACAGGCCTCCAACGCCGACAGAGAGGGCCGTTATGAGACCGTTAGCCGGTCTAGAGAGATCGTAGAGCGCGCGAAGCGTTTGCACGAGACAGCGGTATTTCCCAGTGAAAATGGACGCGTATAGTGTTCTACACGTAAAATGTAAAAAAGATATCTAACTCATTGAAAAAATAAGCATTTTGTCAAATTTTTCTTGACACTGTTTTTTGGGCGTTTTATGTTCCATAACATCATTATTCCCAATAACTAAGCAAATTTTAGAACTCCCCTAAAGGCATTTTTGCTCGGTGCCCCATGGCGATCTATCACGCAGGAGATATATCTTGCCGACAGTGACAAAAAAAGAGCTCGCGCTTTTGGTCAGCGAACGCGCGGGATGCAAGAAAAACGTGGCGGCTGAAATGGTTGATAGTCTCTTTAATGCCATGCGCGATAGCCTAATAGAGGGCAATCGCATAGAAATTCGCGGTTTTGGCGTCTTTCAGGTCAAAGATACGCGTCCGAAACCTGCTGCGCGGAATCCCCGCACCGGAGAAATAATCTACGTTCCCGCCCGCCGCAAAACGCATTTTAAGCCCGGTCGTCTGCTCAAGGGCGCGCTGCACGAAGTGCGCAGTGCTGAAGGGGAGTCCGTTGGAGATGCGCCGCCCGACGCGGAGCGCACCGTTTCCGAACATTCATAAAAGGCTGCTGGTTGCTGTGAACAATTATCTGAGAGGGGCGTTTTGCGTCCCTCTATTTTTGTTTGTGTTCTGTATCTGTCCCACGCAGGGGTGGAGCGACCCGCTGATAGGGCTGCGTTGGCGTACGGTAGACGATCTGCAGAGGCTGCAGGAAAGCGGTCTACTGGTCCGCTACGTTGATCGTCAGGTCGTCTTGGTCGAAGGATCTGTCAACGATTTAAAGGATTCGCCCGTCTTTATCGATGGGGGTGTTGAAGGAGAGGAGTACTATCTCACAGACCATCCCTGCGAATCACCTCCTCCCGGTGCTGTGATCGTCTACTCGAGCGAAGGACTGCGCGGATGGGCTCTGCTGCGCATGGCGCCGGAGCGCGCAGCCCAACTGCGCGAGCGAGAGGGACAGTTTCTCTGGCAGCTTCCCACGCGCTACAGCTTGCAAAGCTGGCTCGGCAAACAGTTTTCAGCTAAACCCGTTCAGCAGGAGGCGGCAGAGGTCGTGCGTCGACTGCTGGAAGATATTGACGCCGATCGACTGCAGCGGGACGTGGAGGCATTAGCTCTTGTTGATCCGCAGGCTGGCAGCGTGCCGGGCAACTATCGCAGTCGTTTTGTCCTGCATCCCGACATGCGGGAGGCCACCGAATATATACGGGCCGAGCTGGTCGCGGTGCTTGGCGAACAGGCCGTTGACGTACAGGCATTTCCGATAAGTAGGAGCACCGCTCGATCGCGTGTCAAAGAGAATCGAGAGGGTATAGACGAAGTCGATACCACGGCATTCAACGTGGTGGCAACGCTGCCCGGTTCCGATCCAAACGCCGGTTATTACGTCCTATGTGCGCACTATGATGCAACGGCCGTGCGCTCTATCGGTTGGAACTGGCGAGAAGATCCGGCCCCCGGTGCAGACGACAACGCCAGCGGAGTCGCGCTCGTAATGGAAAGCGCGCGTGCGCTTTCCGGTCAGACGTTTCCGTGGACGATAAAATTTATCGCATTTTCCGGCGAGGAATTGGGGCTCTTTGGAAGTCGCGCCTACGCAGAAGAGGCCCTACTAAACAACGATCGCATCCTCGGCGTGTTTAACTTCGACATGATCGGTTTTAACGATTTATCCGAGCGCTTAGAGTTGGTCAGCAATCCCGGTTCGCTGTGGCTTGTCGAAGCCATGCAATCCGTAAACGAGCTGTACGATATTGGGTTGCAGGTCGATGTGCTCGAGGATGCGGGAGCCGGCCTGAGTGATCATGCCCCGTTTTGGGCGCGCGGTTACGACGCTATCCTCGGCATTGAGAACTATCTACCTACGGACACGACAACGGTGGGCGTGCGCCGTGGCGACTATCGGATAAACGCGCAGTATCATTCGATGGTCGATCTTCCAGACAGCTTAAACTATGGTCTGATGCAGCGGGTGACGCGGCTGGCCGTTGCAACTCTAGCCCAGTACGGAGTGGGCGTAGGTAAACCCAACCTCGCCGTTTACAGCGGAGACCTGAAGGGTGATAGCGAGGACCACCTGCGCGTGCGCGTTGGCAACGTGGGCTTTGGTCCACTGATGGAAAGCTTTTCGGTCCGCGTCTCGCAGTGTCAGCTCGACTCAACGGACTGTATGTCCGTCTATGAGGCGCGCGTTGCGGGCGGACTTGTGCCGGGGGGTGGAGCAGAAGTACGCTTTCCCTGGGGGCGCTTTGGCGAACAGCTCTTCCTAGTTGAAGTTGAATCTGGCGAAGAGGAAGTTGCACTCGCGGACAACCGCACGTTTCAATATGTCAGCCTCATTCCGCAGCGCGACATCGTCGTATTTCCCAATCCATTCCGACCTCGTTCTGACAGTGCTCTGCGCTTTAGCGGAGTGCCGTTCAAGGCCGAAGTGCGCGTGTACGCACCGACGGGTGAGTTGGTGTGGTCCGCCCGCGAAGACGACGCGCGCCAGCGGCGCTTGGGGGCGCGGGCAAATGAAGTGCTGTGGCTGGGCGTAAATGGAGCGTCTCCAAGCGACCTCGGAGCAGCGCTGGTTGGGAGCGGCGTGTACGTGTATACCATTCACGATGCAGATGGAACGCTGTTGCGAAAAGACAAGGTGGCCGTTGTCCGTTAGGCTGTGATGTGCGGAAGCCTATTTCGCTATAAATGGGTTTCTACGAATGGAAACTTACGCTTCAGCGCTTAGCGGGCAGTCTTTGCAGCGCCGCTGTTCGTCGTCGCAGTGAGCCAGTTCACAGGATAGCAGCGCATCGACCTGGCGTTGCCAGTGGGTAGGGTAGCGCAGTCTGCCTTCTATCGAGAAATCGCGAACCAGGGCACGCAATAGGGCAAAGCGCGTTTTCCGATCATCGACCCGTTGGCGAACGCGTTTTCTGGCCTGGGCTAGTGCATCTAAGTAGCTGGCGAAGTGTGCGTCGAAAAGCTGCTCAAAGTTCTGGCGTAAACGGCTGGCCAGCGATGGGCTCGTATTGCTGGTGCTTATGCTGAGGCGCAGATGTCCCGTATCTACGAGGGCGACCATGCCGAAGGTGCACAGAGCGGGCTGATCGTATGAGTTGATGAGTATGTTGCGCGCGTTGGCCAGCTCCCAGACGCGCTGCGTAAGCTCTGGTTGGTCGGCCAAGGTGTTAACGATTAAAAAGACTTCGTCGAGGTCGCTCTCGGTGAAGGGATGCTCGCGGTGCGATAGGCGACGGGCATCGGCCCACTGTTGAAGTTTTGGGGTCAACTCCGTGGCCAGCAAAACGACGCGTGCTCCGGCATCGAGCAATCTGCCCGTCTTTTCCTCGGCCTCGCGTCCACCGCCCAAAACGAGACAGGTCCTGTCCAGCACGTCGAGCCCCACCTGAAAAAGTGGATTGATTTTCATCGCCCGTGTCCCAGTTGGGCTACTAGATCATCTAGCTGAGGTAGAACGAGTTTTTGTAGGGCGATGTCAATCGCTTGTGTGTCTGCTGGCAGGGCGAATACCAGACGCCGGTGCTGGACGCCCGCCGCGGCTCGAGCCAGCATCGCGCGCGGACCAATAGCCGGGAAGAGCAGGCCACGCAGCAGTTCGCCAAAGCCGTCGATTCGCCGATCTAGCAGCCCTTCTGTCGCTTCGCTCGTCCGATCGCGCAAGCCGATACTCTCTCCGCTGGTCAAGAAGATGGCGCGCAGGGACTGCGACTGTACGAGCATAGCCAGTTCACCCTTAATCTGCAGTGAGTCGCTCTTTATTCTGCGCGGTGCCTTGCTGGTATGACCGGCTGCGGTCAGCTGTTCGACGATGCGCTCTGCGTGAAGGACTGCTCGTTCATCGCGATCCCCTCCAACGGCGATCACGGCGCAGCCGATGGGTGCACTCATATTTTTACCCCTGAGAGAGCGACGGGTAATCGGTTCCTTCGCTGCTGCCCTGTTCGACCGGTAGGCCCAACTCAGCCCAACCTCTTTCTACTACGTTGCCGCTTTGATCACGGGCTCCGCCGAAGCCACCCATGACATTAGACACATCTTGAAAGCCCGCTGCGACTAGTGCTTCGGCTGCGCGTTGGGATCGACCGCCCATCTGGCATCCGAGCAGCAGTTTGGCATCGCGGGCAAAGTGCTTTTCTACGACGCGGACAAAGTCGCCATTGGGGACCATGCCCATCGATTCTTTGTGCATGATGGGTATATTCAACGCTCCGGACGGATGGGCCACTTCGTATTCGGGCATGGAGCGCACGTCGATATAGACGTAGTTCTCATCGCTGTCGAGGAGTTCCTTGGCCTGCGTAGGGTTGATGGTCTTTATACTCACGGGGTAAACCTCCTGTCGGGTAAATAATCCTTCGGCGTCAAATACGGGCCGTTCGCCGCGTCGTTGGTCCTTGAGATGGCTAAACCAACACTTGTAGGAACAAAAGTAGTGCCCCTGGCGTTCTAAGAATTTTCGCTCATAAGGGGCGTCACAGGCGCGGCACTGGCGCGAGACTTTCGGCGCAGTGTCTTCGCCGGCCAAACGGTCAAACAGTCTATTAAAATGGTAGCCGCCGCGCCATCCAAATAGCAACGCACAGCCTGCTTCCAACGCGGTATGACTCAGATGGGCGCTCCCCGCTAGGGAGAGCCAAAAGCACAGGCAGTGCGGACAGCTGATTAATTTGTGGAGAAGCAGTGCGCGTTCTTCGACGGCCCTGCGTAGCGGTGCCATGAGGGAAGATCGCTGTATAAAGCGGCTCCCAAAGGTCGAAAAGGCCATGTTGGCCGCTATGGTGTAGAGCAGTTGCTCTTCCACTGCGCAGTGCCTGTCTCAAGCGGGCGTGTGTAGTTCCTCTAACAATATGTTAATCTATTGCTTATTGTTATACTGACAAGTACGAGGATATACACTCTATTCTCCCTGTATTGATACAACGGATCAGTTATACGCTTATACGGCGACGGAAAGTGAAATAGCCTACGCTATGATTAGAGTAAAGCCGACTACGTGGTGGTCCTCTGTGCTCGTGCTGGGGATGGTTGCGCTAGCAGCCTGTGGGGCTAGAGACGAGGCTGGGGAAAGGGAAGAGCGCGTTGAGGGGCGCGATAGCACGGAAACCGAGCAGGCGGCTGTAGATAGCGTTGGGGCTGACAGCACGGCGGTTGAAGCGGTTCCGGTTGAAGCGGACCTCGTGCGCGTTGGTCCGATTTCTTCCTATTTAGTGTTCAACTCGACGATTGAGACTGAAGAAGCCGTGCAGGTCTTTCCGCAGGTCAGTGGTTTAGTGGAGCGGATCGCGGCCGAAGAGGGCGACCGCGTCGAGGCCGGTGACACCCTGCTCTACATAGAAGACGAGCAGCTGCGCATAAACTATCAAGAGGCCAAGGTCAATCTCGAATTCCAAGAGGGCAACTTCCGCCGGAATGAGGAGATGTTTAAGCGCAAGTTACTCAGCGATCAGGACTATGAGACAAAGCGCTTTGAGGTAGAGCAGGCGCGCCTGCGCTACGACCGCGCACGCCTCGAGTTAAAACATGCTACAGTCGTCGCTCCTTTTTCTGGCGTGATCACAGAGCGCTACGTGCAGGCAGGGGCGCGCGTGAGTTCGGGCTCGCAGCTCTACGATTTAATCAAACTGGACGACATGATCGCCCGCGTGTTTGTACCTGGGCAGTATTTAATGCAAGTGGCAAAGGGACAAAGGGCTGTCATTGGGTCTGATTTTCTGCCCGATCAGCAGTTTGATGGATGGGTCAAGCGGATTAGTCCGGTCGTCGATCCCAGAAGCGGCACGTTTAAGGTGACGGTGGGGGTGAGCGACCGATTTGAGGCGCTTCGCCCGGGGATCTTTGTCAGCGTGCGCATCGTGACTGACACCCATGAAGAGGCCGTTCTCGTTCCCAAAAACGCGATCGTTTACGATGGAGGGGAGCAGTACGTTTTTGCCGTGCGCGATTCGGTTGCCCAGCGGGTTCTGCTACAGCCGGGGTACGAGAGTGCTGTCGAGATAGAAGCTTTGGCCAACGTTTTCGCTGGAGATCGCGTCATTACGGTCGGCCAAAATGGCCTGAAGGACGGTGCACGCGTGCGGCTCGTCGGAGGCGAAAAATCTGCTGATATGATGGGCATAGACGCTCGCACCGACAGCGTTACGTCCGTTCGAGATTAGGAAGTCTATCTGTGTCACAGTCTGAACCTACCGACATCCGCGAGTCCGGTTTCTCCATTACTACGCGTCGTCCCGTAGCCATCCTCATGGTCGTAATGGCCATTTGCGTTTTTGGTTGGGTTTCCTACCAGAGGCTGTCACTCAACCTGATGCCGGATATCTCCTATCCGACGCTGACGGTGCGCACTGAATACCCCGGTACGGCACCAGAAGAAGTGGAAATGCTGCTTGCGCGCCCGCTTGAGCAGGAAGTGGGTATCGTGCCCCACTTGGTCAATATGAGCTCCATATCCAAAGCAGGGCAGTCCGATATCATTCTCGAGTTTGAATGGGATACGGACATGAATGCCATCTCGCAGGAGGTGCGCGAGAAGGTGGACCGTATCTTCATGCCACAGGGTGCGGAAAAGCCGCTGCTGCTGCGCTATGATCCTTCGCTCGATCCCATCATGCGCGTTGGGTTTCACGGCCCTCAAAGCCTCTACGAACTGCGCTATCTAGCCGAGCAAGAAATAAAGCGCGAACTGGAGGCGCTGTCCGGCGTAGCTGCGGTTAAGATTAAGGGAGGGCTAGAAGAGGAAATTCACGTCGAGCTCAACGAACGCCAGATTGCCATTATGGGCTTAGACATAGGACAGATTAACAGCCGACTGGCGCAAAACAACGTCAACTTGCCCGGTGGGAATTTGCGCGAAGGACAGGTAGAATACCTAATCCGCACGCTCAATGAATTTCGCACGGTAGAAGAGATCGGCGAACTCGTAGTCGCTCGACAGGCAGATGCAGACGTCTATTTGCGCGATGTTGCCCGCGTCTACCGCTCGCACAAGGATCGTGAAATAATCACGCGCGTGAACGGCGGTGAAAGCGTTGAGATCGAGATTTATAAGGAAGCAGACGCCAATATCGTCGCCGTAGCTGAGCGGGTGCGCGGCGTGCTGTATGGATTACCCATGCAGCAAGCCTATGTGGAGGGGCTGGAGAAAAAGGGCGAAGAAGATGTGAAAAGCACCTCGTTTAGAGGGAGGCCAGGCCGGGAAGGTGAGGAGGAAGAAGAGGCCAATCGGCGCCGGGTAGAAGCGGCGCAGCAGGCCATGAATCACTTGGCGATGACCGATTTCATCAGCTATCGCCTGCCCGAAGGTGCTCGCTTAGAGATGCTCTCAGATCAGTCGATTTTTATTAAAAACTCAATCGACGAAGTGCAAAATAGCGCGCTGATTGGAGGCGGTTTTGCCGTGCTCGTGCTCTTTGTCTTTCTGCGCAACATCGTACACACGCTCATTATAGGTATGACGATCCCCGTCTCAATTGTAGCCACGTTCGCCCCCATGTTCATTTTTGACGTATCGCTGAATATCATGTCTCTGGGCGGCTTGGCGCTCGGGGTGGGGATGCTGGTAGACAACTCCATTGTGGTGCTCGAAAGCATTTTTCGCTGCCGGGAAGAAGGCGATGATATCGCTAGGGCTACCGTGCGTGGCACCTCCGAAGTGGGTACGGCCGTCTTTGCATCGACGCTGACGACGATCACGGTATTTTTCCCCATCGTATTTGTCGAAGGCGTAGCTGGACAGGTTTTTGGCGATATGGCGCTGACGGTGGTTTTCTCACTGCTAGCCTCGCTGGCGGTGGCGCTGTTTTTTATTCCCATGTTGGCTTCGCGCAAAGTCAACAGCGGCGCGGAAAGCTCGCTGAGTCAGCTAGTCAGTAGCGATTTTCTTCGCCTGTCTTCCATGCGCCGTGCGCGGACGGCTCTCATGGAAGATGAACAGGCGGTGCCTAAGCGCTTGCTGAACCTGGCGCTGGCCGTGCCTCTTCTGTTCGCCGAAGCGGTGTTGCGGGTTGGACTGGCTGCCGTCGTGCTGGTTGCGGCGATACTCAAGGGGCTCGCACTGCTGCTGTTTTATGTGCTCTGGCCGTTGGCATATCTGGCCGAACGCTGGTGGATCAAGCCCGCGTCGTCTTGGTCCGAGTCGGTGGGCCTGTGGGCTCGCGCCAGCCACATTGGGAGCTGGACCTTCTTTGAGCGTCTGTGGCCCTCTATACTCGCCTACGGTGGTCCACTGCAGCTCCGCGAGAGCGTGCTGCTTTTTGTGCATTGGGTGGGCAAGACAAACAGTCTTGTGTGGAAAGGTCTCAAGTTTCTTTTATGGCCGCTGGTCTTGGTCTATCTGATGCCGCGTTTTGCGCTGGCCATTGTTCTGCGTCTGGTCGGGATTGTGCTGCACGTGGGTATCATGCTGGTTGGACTAGTTGTCGTGGTGGCGCTTTTTCTCGTTGCGCTGCTGCTGCTGCCTTTTTTCGCTCCTTTACTCTTTCTTTTTGAAAAGGTTTTTTCCCTCGTTCAGAAGGCGTACCCCATTCTACTTCAGGCCGCGTTGCGCAACCGGCTTGTCGTCGTCATTGGTGCGCTGGGAGCGCTCGTGTTTTGCTGGCAGCAGCTCTTGCCTCGACTTGGACAAGAGCTCATTCCTCAGGTTCATCAGGGCGAGTTCAATATGCGGGTCGCACTGCCCGTCGGCACTCCGCTGGAAAAGACGGCTTCCGTGGTGGAACGGATTGAGACCGTGGCGTCTAATCAGCCCGAGGTAGAGCGCATGGCAACGACCGTGGGTACCGATCAATCGGCCAGTAGCTCCTCTGACGAGGGAGAGCATACCGCTGAGATCACGCTCAAGCTAGCTGGGGGTTCTACTGCCGAAGGAGAGGAGCGGCTGATAAGCCGTCTGCGCACGCTGCTGGCAGATATTCCAGAGGTGGAGTTGGAGATTGCCCATCCGGCGTTATTTAGCTTCAAGACGCCGATCGAAGTCGAAGTGCGCGGTAATGATTTGCGGCAGCTGCGTCTGATTAGCAAAGACGTAGAGGCGCGTCTGGCCAGCATCCCAGGGTTGGTCGACGTGCGCTCCTCGCTCCAGGTCGGCAATCCAGAGCTGCAGATCAACTATCGCCGCGACCGCCTTGCAAATTACGGCTTGCGCTTGAACAACGTGGCAGAACTAGTGCGCAACAAGGTGCAGGGCCGGGTTGCTACGGATTTTCGCGAGGAAGAGCGCCTGATCGACGTTTTGGTGCGCCTGCGCGAAGAGGACCGTCTGGGCCTAGCTGAATTGGAGCGCATTGTGGTCAATCCAGGGGGCGCCATTCCCATTCCGCTTTCTGCCGTAGCGGATATCCGAGTAGACGAGGGGCCTAGCGAAATACGTCGAATCGACCAGCAGCGCGCCGCGTTGGTCACGGCCAATATCCAGGGCGTCGACCTGGGAACAGCCTCTGGCCGCATTTACGCGGCGCTGCGTCAGATGGCGTTTCCCCCGGGGTTTGACTTTGTAATCAGTGGACAAAACGAAGAGATGGAAACGTCGCTCAACAGCCTGTATTTTGCGCTATTGCTGGCTATCTTCCTAGTCTACATCGTGATGGCTTCGCAGTTTGAATCGCTCGTACATCCGTTCGTCATCATGTTTACGGTCCCTCTGGCGCTCATCGGCGTCCTGCTGACGCTTTACGTTATGCAGGTAGCCCTGAGCATTGTGGTGTTTATTGGTCTGATTATGCTGGCCGGCATCGTTGTCAACAACGCCATTGTTCTGGTCGACTACATAAATACGCTGCGTCGGTCCGGAATGGCCAAGATGGATGCCATTGTGCGCGCGGGCAGCGTGCGACTGCGTCCCATTCTGATGACGACTTCTACCACCGTTCTCGGATTACTGCCGATGGCATTGGGGTTGGGAGATGGAGCCGAGATTCGCACGCCCATGGCGCTAACTGTTATCGCAGGCTTGACCAGTTCGACTTTTCTGACGCTGGTCGTTATTCCCACGGTCTACTCACTAGTCGATAGGAAAGATTGAGTAATCCATGAAAGAACGATCCTATCCGCTGCCGCGATTTTCGGTTAACCGGCCCGTAACGGTTACCATGATCTTATTGGCGATGCTCGTCGTTGGTGCCATAGCCTACAGTCGGATTCCCCTGACGCTCTTTCCTGAAGGCATGGAGTGGCCGCGTCTGTTCGCCTGGGCTTCCTATCCGAACGCCGGAGCGATCGAGGTAGAGAAAAAAGTGGTGCGCCTGATGGAGGAGGCGGTGGCACAGGTTGGCAGCGTAAAGCGCATTCAGTCGCGTGCCAACAGGGGGAGTGGCTCCGTAATTGTTGAATTCCAGAAAGATACCGATCTGCAGGTCGCCTCTGCTGAGATGAGGGATCGGTTGGATCGCATTATGCCGGAGATGCCCGACGAGATAGAGCAGGTGATGGTGCGCGGCTGGGATGCCAACGACATTCCCATGATGGCAGGCTCGATCACGTTCCCCCCCGGTTCAGGTGACCCTCGCTTTCTAATGGATACGTATATCGAGCCCGCTTTTCGTCGTATTGAAGGCGTGGGAAACGTCGAGCTTTGGGGCACGCCGGATAAACAGGTCTTGGTTGAAATGGATCAAGACAGAATGCGCAGTCACGACATAAATATGTTTCAGGCCGTTAACGACCTGCGGAGCCAGAACGTGACTGTGCCGGGTGGATGGATTGTTGAAGGGGGGAAAAAGATTTACCTGCGCTCGGTGGGCCGCTATAAGACCGTTGAAGAGTTGAGCGAGACCATTGTCGATCCCGAGCATCAGCTCAGTCTGAAAGACATTGCATCGGTGTCCTATGAGCCGCCCCAGAAAGACTGGTCAAACCGGATTAATGGCCAGGAAGCGATGGGGTTTGAAATTGTTCGCTCCGCCGAAGCCAACGTCGTGCATATTTCGCGCGCGGTGGAAGCTGCGCTAGAGGAGTTGGCGAGTCATCCCAAACTGAGAGATCTCGAGTCCGTAGTGTTTTGGGATCAGGGCAAACACGTGACTTCGTCGGTCTACAATCTGCGGGATTCGGGTTTGTGGGGG
>Ga0181574_10002033_pt1 | contig 18689 bp, 20 predicted proteins | sample 101ome_24_FD_145600 | JGI IMG/M metagenome (GOLD analysis project Ga0181574, IMG submission 145600) | Coastal salt marsh microbial communities from the Groves Creek Marsh, Skidaway Island, Georgia - 101410AT metaG (spades assembly) | ecosystem: Environmental > Aquatic > Marine > Intertidal zone... | reverse complement strand
AAGTCGACCTTGCTAGAAATGGTAAGAGTGCACTAGAAAAGTTCAACGAAGGAAATTATGACTTTTTAATTCTCGATGTCATGATGCCTGAAATCGATGGGTTTACCGTTGCCAAAGAAGTTAGAGAGATTGATAAAAATATTCCCATCCTTTTCCTAACTGCAAAATCGATGAAAGAAGATAAGCTGAAAGGATTTGAGATTGGAGCAGATGATTACTTGACAAAACCTTTTAGTATGGAGGAGCTCGTTGCTCGAATTGAAGCTATTCTCAAGCGTTCAGGTTTTGAGCGAGAAACAGATAGTGCTCAATTCAATATCGGTAAATTTACATTTGACAGCGATAAACGACTTCTTATTAAAGATGGTGAATCACAAAAACTTACCACAAAGGAAAATCAACTTTTGAAGCTTCTTGCTAAAAATAAAAGTGAAGTACTTGACAGACAAGCTGCCTTACGCGCGATTTGGGGAGATGATAATTATTTCAACGGTCGTAGCATGGATGTTTATATTGCTAAACTGCGAAAAATGTTGAAAGACGATGAAGCCATAGAAATAATGAATATTCATGGAAAGGGATTTAAACTCATAGATTCTTGATGAAACTCAATTTCTGTCCACGCCATTAACAAAAAAATAACACACTCAACCCTCTAGGTCAATACCCATCAAGGATTCCGCTAATGGCACAAAACTTGGAGTTTTGAGATCATAATTTAAACTTATAATTATGATCGCGAAAAAAAACCCAAAAGTAAATCCTGAAAAGGATAGAGTTGTGTATTTCCAACTCGGCTTATTTGTAACAGGAGCAAGTCTCCTGATGGCCTTCTCGTGGAGGTACCCTATTTACGATGCTCAAACAGAGCGTATTGAAAGAAAAGGGGAAGTTGTTGAAATCAAAATGGCAAAAGAAGAACTTCCAAAGCCCATTGAGATTGCTAAAATTGTCAAAGTGACTAACGACAAACCGGTAACGCCAGATTTAAAGGTGTTGACTCCAGACATAAAAGAAGTAGGGAACGTCAACAAAGATGAAAAAAATGTGGTAACTGCAGGCTTGCCGAAAGTGGGAGACATCATCATCAATGTTGGCGACGAAAAAGCACCTGATTTAGAGGTCCATGAGTGGATTGACAACGAGGCTTCTTTCGAGAATTGGATTCCCTTTCTGAAGACAGAATTAAAATACCCTGAAATACCTCAAGAAATGGGAATTCAAGGTAAAGTTTATGTAAAATTTATCGTTGAAAAAGATGGCTCGATTACCGATGCTAAAGTAGCCAACAAAGTAGACCAATATTTAGCGAAAGAAGCACTTCGCGTAGTCAATAAATCACCTAAATGGAAGCCTGGAACCTTAAAAGGTGAGTATGTCCGTTCATACAAAACAGTGGTGATCAACTTTACGTTAGAATAATCCTAATCAAAGCGTTAGATAAAGGAGCCAGTAAATTACTGGCTCTTTTTTGTTAGCGCAAGAGTACATCTCTTACATGCCTCATTCCCTCTGAGGCTAGAGTATCTAACGCAATAATATTCGAACGGTTCCTTATGCTTAATAAGCTGCTCGCATTCGGGTCTACCAAAAAAATTGGACAATTTTGTTTTGTATAATGAGGTATTTCATTTGCCGGATAGACTTGTAAAGACGTACCTATGACAATACAAACATCAGCCTGTTCCGCAGCCTGCCTTGCCGCAAACATATCACTATCATTCAAAAATTCACCAAACCACACGATATGGGGACGTAATTGAATTCCGTTTGCCGAAACATCACCTAATACTAAATCATCCGTCCAACTAATTTCTCCTCGTAGAGAATTTTCCGGTCGCACTTTGGTCAACTCTCCATGTAAATGGATGACACGACTTGATCCAGCGCGTTCATGCAAATTATCCACATTTTGAGTCACCACAGTTACCTCAAATTGATCTTCAAGGCTAGCAATAATAAGATGAGCTTCATTCGGTTGTACCTCTTTCAATTGGGCTCTTCTTTTGTTGTAGAACTCAAGTACCAATGCAGGATTTTTTCGCCAACCTTCAGGGCTAGCAACATCTTCAATAGCGTGATTCTCCCATAAACCGTTACTATCTCTAAATGTATTTATACCACTTTCTGCGGAAACTCCCGCTCCAGAAAATACAAACAGCTTCTTTTTCATCTATACTTTACTTTTTGCGGGTATCAATAAGGTGAATAATTTTCCAATCATCACCTACCTTCACTAAAACAAATGAGTTCACGCCTGAATGTGATTTCTTACCATTGATCCAAAACTCATAAGGTGTCCACACTTGAGCTATTTTCCCATCCGATCGCACTTTAAAACGCTTAATCCGCTCTTCAAACCTTATTTCATTTGGAATACCACCTATTCCTCTGATTAACTCATTTACGGATTCTTCGCGAACAACTGGCCCATCTACATTTGAAGTAACTGTTTGAATTGATGCCGAAACATGAAAAAAGCTGCGCATTGTGCTCGTATCTTGTATGTGAAATGCTTTAAAAAAATCCTGAACCGCAGTTTTAGGAAGTCCATTTTGAGCATCACCAATACTCCAAAAGAAGAGTGTGCAGAAGAAAATAAAATGTTTCATAACCCTAAGATAGAAGAAAAAGTTAGTTTTTAGAAACAAAAAAAGCCTCGCATTTCTGCGAGGCTTTGTGGGCCCTACTGGATTCGAACCAGTGACCCCCTGCTTGTAAGGCAGGTGCTCTGAACCAGCTGAGCTAAGAGCCCGATTTGCTATTAAAACTTGCAGTGCGTTCACTGCAATAGCGGGTGCAAATATAGAGTAGAAATTTAAACTAGCAAGAAATTTTGAAAGAAAAAATCAAAAAATTTCTTCTAGAAGAAAGAAGCTACCAAAAACTATTATCACAGTACTTTCATTTGCAGAATCTTGCGCAGCTTGCAAGGCTAATTTAGGAGAAGAATAAAATCGTGCATTTAAACCGAAATTAGACGAGAATTCATATAACTGCTTTTCACTTAAGGAGCGAGGATTTTTAAATTGTGTCAAATAATAGTCCGCTTTCGACGGAAAAAGTTTTCCTATTTGACCCAAATCTTTATCTGCACTTGACCCATAAACAATACGCAAATCAGGTTTGGGATACATTGTTCCAATGGCACGAAACATCAAACGAATACCATCCTCATTATGTGCAGCATCTGCAATAACCAAAGGTTGATGATTGATTACTTGTAAACGCCCCCTTAGACCAGCATTCGACTTAACATGTTGAATGCCTAAATCAAAATGTTGCTCTTTTGTTGGGAAACCAATATTCTTAAGCACTTCAAGACATTTCTGAACAATTACCTTATTACGTTCTAAATAATTCGGATGGTTTGAAGTCGCAAAATAAAGTGTTGATCGAAGATTTTCAGAGACTTGAGAAAAAACAGGGCCTATTTCTTCGTCCATTTGACCAATAACTACGGGAATAGTTGTTTTAATGATTCCTGCTTTTTCAGCCGCTATCTGAGCACGCGTATCCCCTAAAAAAATCTGATGTTCCAACGAAATATTCGTAATTACCGATAATATAGGAATTATAATATTGGTCGCATCTAGCCTCCCCCCTAATCCCGTTTCAATAATTGCAATATCACACCGTTCTCGATTGAAATGATCCAAGGCCATCGCTAGAGAAATTTCAAAGAATGAGGGTGTAACAGTGCTTGAGACGTCTTGTATATGAGTTACAAAATCAATAACTGCTTCTTCCTGAATCAATACACCATTTATACGTATTCGTTCCCTAAAATCATTTATATGTGGTGATGTAAACAACCCCACCTTGTAACCAGCCTCAGTTAAAGTACTCGCTAATATGGAACACGTACTCCCTTTTCCATTTGTACCGGCCACATGCACGTATGGCACCTTTGTAAGAGGAATAGACAATTCACTAATCAAGGCGTGAATATTATCCAAATTAGGTTTATAGGCACCTGCACCTATATTTTGGTAAGAGGGAAATTGCTGAAAAAGCCAATCGATTGCCGACTGATAACTTTGTCGCTGCATGTCGTTAACCAGGTTGGACAGTTACCGTGTAGAAAACTGTTGCATTGGGAGCGCCAGGACGAGCGTCATATTTTACCTCTTTTTTAACCAGCGACTTTACTTCATCAATAAGAACTTGATTCGTAGTTGTAGTATTTTCTCTTATTTCTAACACAGAAACTACATTTCCATTGGCATCGATAATCAACTTTAAAGCAATCTGGCAAAGCGCAGTATTAGGTGTTTTTGGATTTGATTTCAAGTTATTCTTCCGAATCCGTTCCCCCGCAGAACCTGTTCCAGGGTCACCAGTGCCTGAACCCGGTCCGTTATCCGAGCCAAAACCACCACCTGAACCCCCAGTTCCAGAGCCTCCACTTCCCGTTCCAGAAAAAGGACTAGCTTGTTGTGAAGTTTCACTAGATGAATTATTCGTTGCTCCTTGATTCCCCGTTGGAACAGAAACAGCTGATTCCTCTTGAGTTGCTTGTTCTTGAGCTGCGGGTTGCGTAACAGCTTCAGTAACCGTCGTGGAACTTGGAGCTCCCCCTCCAGCATTGGAAATTTCAAATTCATCAATCCCCTCTTCAGACATGGTAATGGGAATAGGAATAGTCACTTTGGGCGGATCAGGTTCATGGTATTTAATAAAAAACAACAAAAAAAGCGTAATCATCAGAGCCAAGGCTGCTGCGATCATTCCCTTGATATCATCCTCTTTATGTACTACTGGAACATTTGCCATAAGTTCATCCTTTAGTCATAGGCCAATACAGGCTTCCACCCTCTCGCTTTTGATAGGGCTAAAACTTGAAATACTGCTTCGTAACTAGCTTTGCGTGCTCCTGCTATTTTAACTTTCATTTCAGGCGTGTTTTCAACCTCAGTAATCAAGAAGTCTCTCACTTCTTCTAATGCAAAACCATCTGTTTTTGGACCAAAGGGGTTTGTAGCATCCGAATTACTCATCATCACCTTGTATAGATCATCCTCAGTAATTATAACAGTGGTAGTTGTATTTTCTTTTGACGTTTCTAATTTTTCCGTTGGCTTTGGAAGTTCCACAGGAGTGTTCTTTTCCGCCATAGTACTCATAATAATAAAGAATACTAACAATAGAAAAACAAGGTCGGTCATGGAAGCCATACCGCCTTCTACTTTAATTTTATTTTGTGTACCAAATCCCATATTCCCTAACGTTATTTGGTTGGTTTATGCAATAAATCCATAAACTCCATGGCGTCATTCTCCATGCGATATACTACTTTGGAAATTTTAGACACTAAATAATTGTACCCCATATAAGCAATAATTCCGACAATTAGACCGGCTACCGTAGTTACCATTGCCGTCATGATTCCTGGAGCAATCGTTCCTAAATCTAGTGAGTCCAAATTTTTCATAGCATTAAAAGTCTTCACCATCCCTAAGGTGGTTCCCAAGAAACCAATCATTGGGGCAGCACCTGCAGCTGTAGCTAGAAAACTTAAACGTTGTTCCAAACGAGAAATTTCCAATTTACCAGTATTATCGATTGTTGTAGCAACAATATCTACTGACTTACCTAATCGGCTTATTCCTTTTTCCAACATTCGTGCTGAAGGTGAGTCTGTTCTTATACAGAGATTCTTGGCATCATCAACTTTCCCCTCGCTTAGCAAATCTTTAACTCGATTCAGAAACGTTGGATCATTCTTTGAGGCTCGGCGCAAAGCCAATAGTCGCTCCACGAAAACATAGACTGCATAGACCGACATCACGGCCAACACAATCATAATTACTAATCCCATAAAGTCGCTAGTGGCATCTAGAACAGCTTGCCAAATTGCCACCTCTTTAAAGTTTTCTTCAGCACCCGCTGTGGATGCAGTTGTTACATCCTCTGCTGCTTGTAGTAAAAACATTGTTTTCATGATTAATCAAACGTTTAATAAATAAAATAGTTACACCTTAAATTACATTGGGTTCATTAGAATGTAAGCTACAGCTCCTCCAACGTACCCTACTAAAGCCAACCAAGAAATATTCTTTAAATACCAGAAAAATGATATGCGCTCCATTCCCATTGCAACAACTCCGGCGGCCGAACCAATAATCAACATTGAACCTCCTGTCCCAGCTGCGTAAGCTATAAAGTGCCATACATGATGATCCATTTCATTCTGGAACATTCCCATACTCGCTGCAACCAATGGCACATTATCAATCACTGCTGAGCCAACTCCAAGAAGCATTACGAATACATCCGTGTGCATACTAGCACTTACTGATTGACCGAAATTAAATACAAGACCTAAAGATTCCAAAGCAGCTACTGTCATTAAAATACCTAAGAAAAACAAGATCGACGGCATTTCAATTTTCGTTAACGCTCTAAACGTTGGACTCTCATGATGTCCTCCACCTTCACCATGATCTGCAACGTCATCATCATTCTCTTCTTTTCCTGCACCTGCATAGGACAATGTAAATTGACGCGCACTAATAATTTCAGCAACCAATGCAACAGTCCCTAAAGAAAGCATCATACCGACATATGGAGGAAGGTGTGTAATTGTTTTAAAAATAGGAACAAATACAATCATTCCTAACCCTAAATACAGCATAAGTGGTCCACGTTTGTTAGAAACTTCTGACTCTGGAGGTAATTCAAATGAGCCTTTGAATGCTTTCGAAAACGATGCGATTAAGGTTGGTACAACCATACAAATAATGGAAGGAATAATCAATTTTGCAAATAAATCCATTGCACTTACTTTACCTCCCATCCAAAGCATTGTCGTTGTTACATCACCAATTGGAGACCATGCGCCACCGGCATTCGCTGCAATGATAATCATACCTGCAAACCAAATTCTATCCTTAGAATCAGATAATAATTTTCGAAGAATAGTGATCAGTACAATTGTAGCAGTGAGATTATCTATGATTGCTGATAAAATAAAAGCTAAAATGGCGATAATCCAAAGTAATGTTCTTTTCTTGTTGGTACGGATAAAAGATTTTATAGTAGAAAACCCATGGAAATGATCCACAATTTCTACAATCGTCATTGCACCAATTAAAAAGATTAAGATTTCACACGTCTTACCGAAATGATGAAGTAATGTATTCTCCATCACATGCAATTTATCTTCATGCCCCATCTCGGCAAAGTTTTCGGTGCCATTCTCACCGTTCATCAATGCGCTGGCGTGCGAATCGAACCATTGGGCAAAACCATCTAATCCAAACGTTACTCCTGCCCAAGCCAAAGCCATCATTAATAGCGCGGGAACTAATTTATCTATCTTAATGGTGTGCTCAAGTGTAATAGCAAGGTAACCAAGAATAAATACGGTGACAATAAAAATTTCCATTTTCGTAGTTTACTATTTATATAAGTTGTTTAAGTGCAATCTCAAAAGCAGCCTTTGCAACTCCCGTTTTACCAGAGTTAACATTATGGGTAGCTTCCATAGCTTTTTTAATAATAGAACTAGTATCTTCAAATATTCCCTTGTCTGTTAATTCTTCCAGGTCAGAAGACATCAAATATGCAAAAACACGCGCCATTCCACAATTTGCAATGAAATCTGGAATTACAGCAATATTGTTATCCGTATAGTCCGCAATGGAACCAAAAAATATTTCCGGATCTGCAAAAGGAACATTTGCCCCAGCGGAAATCACCTCTACGCCAGACACAATCATTCTGTTTACTTGATTCTGAGTAATTAAACGAGATGCAGCACATGGTAAAAATACCTCTGCTTGCACATCCCAAATACGATCATTTATTTCATCAAATGACTTCATTTGGGTATGATATAATTCGTTTCCATTCTTTGTTAAGAAGAGATTCTTAATCTCTTCGAAAGAAAAACCTTGCTCGTTAATTAAGCCACCAGCTCGATCCAAAATACCAACGATTTTTGCACCATCTTGCGCTAAATAAAAAGCTGCTGCAGAAGCTACATTTCCCCAACCTTGAACAATCACGCGCTTATTCCGCAAATCTCCTCCCCAAATCGAATAGAAATGCTTCACTGATTCAGCTACTCCGTAACCAGTAATCATGTCTGCGATTACAAATTTCCGATTTACATCTGGAGAAAACTTAGGGTCTTCTATTACTTTCAGCACACCATTTCTAAGTTGACCTATACGATTTATTTTCTGTGCCTCTTTTGGTTGAAAATGCCCGTTGAATACTCCTTCTTGCGGATGCCACACTCCACAGTCTTCGGTGATTGGAATGACTTCATGAATTTCATCCACATTCAAGTCACCCCCAGTTCCGTAATAATGTTTTAACAACGGAGTAACCGCTGCATACCATCGTCTCAATACACCATTTTTACGTGGATCCTTAGGGTTGAAATTTATCCCAGACTTGGCTCCACCTATTGGAGGGCCTGCTACTGTAAACTTTACCTCCATCGTTTTTGCTAGGGACTCGACCTCACGCTTATCTAACCCCTCTCTCATTCGAGTTCCACCGCCAGCAGCTCCACCCCGTAACGAATTAATCACTACCCAACCCTTTGCTTCGGTTTCTGGGTCACTCCATTCGAACACAATTTCAGGTTGCTTATTTTCGTATTTGTGAAGAAGTTCTTTCATAATCTCTAGTTGTTTGTGAGCAAAAGTAAAAAACAATTTTAATGGATAACTGAAGTAGACAACATTTTACAAACTCGGATTGTGGATAACTCCTGAAACGGAGTCTCTTCGAGCACCTGTCACCGAACACCACACATTAATTTCCTCCCTCAAGCGCAACACCCCCAGCAAGGCAAAAACAATCGCCTCTTTGACTTCAATAATCATTGAATCGGGAAGAATAACTGCGCCCCCATAATGCGACTTGAGTCGCTCTAATAGAAATTGGTTTTTGGCACCTCCTCCACTAAGAAATACCGAGGATAATTTGTGCCTGGTTAAAACCGCTGCTATTTGCTGGGCTACATGCTCATAAAATGTAGTTATCAAGTCCACCCGATTACCAATAATTGGATGAATTTCATCTGCAACCCATTCCGCCCCTAATGATTTCGGAGGCGCTTCACGATAAAAAGGAAGTTCATTGAGTCTTGATAGGACGTCACGATCAATCACACCTTCTCTTCCTAGTCTACCAAGATTATCAAACTTTTGCCCCACTTGCTCTGCCAATTTGTTTAAAACAATATTGACTGGGCAAATATCAAGCGCAAGTACGGTTCCCTTTTCTTGAAACGAAATATTGGAAAAGCCCCCAAGATTTAAAAAACTTTCTGCACTTGAAGAAAATAAGAATTGATCACCAACTGGAACTAGTGGAGCGCCATTACCTCCTAGGAGCACGTCATTGACTCGAAAATCGCAAACAGTAAGCAATCCCGTTTTGTGCGCCAATTCAGGACCATTCCCAATTTGCAGGGTATAACCTTCTTTAGGTTGATGAAAAACAGTGTGTCCATGTGACGAAATAGCTGCAATATCATCTCGTCGTATCGCATTTCTTGCTAAAAAATCATTCACCGCATCTCCAAAGTAATTACCTAAGTCATGACTTAGTTGAGTTAAAACTATGCCAGACTCATTTGCCGAATTACCTAGTCGAAACTGCCAATCTTCTGAGTAATCAACTGTTTCAGCGTGAAGCACTTCAAATGTCCATTGGTCTTTACTCACTTTCGAAAGAAGCACATCCACTATATCCAGACCGTCCAACGAAGTCCCCGACATTAACCCAAGAATGCGATAACTTGACATAAATGACAATTATAAATTGGTCAATTTGAAATATTCCATGTATTTTTAGCCCCCCAATATTACACAAATTAAAATACAAAATATGAACTTTGAATTATCTGAAGAACATTTGGCAGTAAGAGATGCTGCAAGAGACTTTGCTCAAAACGTACTTAAACCAGATGTTATTGAGAGAGATAATGCACAGCGTTTCCCTGCTGAAGAAATCAAGCAACTTGGTGAACTTGGTTTTATGGGAATGATGGTTGATCCAAAATATGGAGGAGGTGGAATGGACACTATGTCCTATGTTCTTGCCATGGAAGAAATCTCGAAAATAGATGCTTCTGCTTCTGTATGCATGAGCGTGAACAACTCCTTAGTATGTTGGGGATTGGAAACTTTTGGAACTGAAGAACAGAAACAAAAATATTTAGTGCCTTTGGCCAAAGGAGAAATTATTGGGGCGTTCTGCTTGTCTGAACCAGAGGCAGGTTCTGATGCGACATCACAGCGCACAACAGCAATCGATAAAGGAGACCACTACGTTCTGAATGGAACGAAAAACTGGATTACCAACGGTTCTTCAGCTTCAGTTTATTTAGTAATCGCTCAAACTGACGTAGAAAAAGGTCATAAAGGAATAAACGCGTTAATTGTTGAGCGCGGTATGGAAGGATTTATTGTTGGAGCCAAAGAAGATAAAATGGGGATTCGCGGGAGTGATACACATACTTTGTTATTCAACGATGTGAAAGTTCCTAAGGAAAATAGAATCGGTGAAGATGGTTTCGGCTTTAAATTCGCGATGAAAACACTTTCAGGAGGAAGAATTGGAATTGCTGCGCAAGCACTCGGTATTGCTGCCGGTGCGTATGAATTAGCATTAGCCTATTCAAAAGAGCGCAAAGCTTTTGGAAAGGAGATTTCGAAGCACCAAGCGATTGCTTTTAAATTAGCCGATATGGCAGTAGATATTGAAACAGCACGTTTGCTTGTTCACAAAGCTGCATGGCATAAGGACAACGGAATGAACTATGACCAATCTGGAGCTATGGCAAAATTGCACGCTTCATCTGTTGCCATGAAACATACTGTTGAAGCCGTTCAAATTCATGGTGGATATGGTTTCGTAAAAGAATATCATGTAGAACGTTTAATGCGTGACGCGAAGATTACTCAAATCTATGAAGGAACATCTGAAGTACAGAAGATTGTTATTTCAAGAAGTATTTTAGCGGAATAATCGTCCCTTAACTAAACTAAAAAAGAGCAATACTTCTCCCCTTGACGAAGACCTAGAAATTTAATTACTTAAACCAATCTAAGATCTCTTGTTGCAATGAATCATTAATTGCGATAGCAAGAGTAATTGACACCAAAAGACCAATGGTCGCGTAAGACAAGTCTTTCACCACCATTAGAATTGTTGTTCTCAATGACATAGTCCCTTCTGCTTCTATTTTCTTTGTAGCTCTTGCAGATAATCTCATTGCCAACTCACGTCCTCCTAGTAAACCTATAAATACCCAAGTAGTACTCATCGGTACGTTACTCATCTCCTTAAATACAAACAGTACTACAAGGTAAGCAAAGTCAATTATGGAAGCAGAACGCACATCTGTTACCTCAGATTTCTCCGTTACAATGGATTGAATCTTATCTCCCCTCAAATAAAATAAGAGCCCCAACCCAAAGAAGACAACACCAGCAAATACAACAAACCCCGTTAAACTTAGTGATCTAGGAAGAAAAATAGCAATATTTGCCGCATCATGCATCACCCACATGGACCATAACCAACCACTAATTATCCATTGAGCAACAATCCACCAAGAAGACATCTCCCCTTTTAACAGACGTTTGATTAAGAAGTTTAATCCAAACCAAACGACCATAGCAACTCCAAACGCAATAAGGTATCCAATCAAACTTTTCTGCCCTACAGAAAGAATCCCTTTAGAATTAGCACTAAAGACACTCAATAGCATGAATGTCGTAGAAACGGGCATTCTTAATCGTGTCAATAAAAGCAAAACTATTGGAGCTGCAAGTTGTAAGAACTTGAAATTTTCGGCTTCTGGAAACTTAAGATTACCCTCACTGTCCTTTGAGAGAAGTCGTTCATGAGAAACATCCCCTCCGTAATAATACCACGAATAAAATACGGTAACCACAAATATTCCACCAATAAACAGCCACAGAAGCCACCACTTTCGCTCTGAGTTTGAAGCAATGAACGTCCCAATACTTTGAATTGAATCATTGGCAATTGCAGAATATGCAGCCAAGCTAAAACCAACCCACATAGCTATTTGAGGGTATGGATAAGTGATTGCCGCTACAACCAGAAACAAAGCCAACAACCTGAAAAAAGTGCGCTCTTGGATAAAAAATAGCTCCAGTAACTTATAGCGCTTTTCTCCTATGATTTGTGATGTGATATTTGATTTATTGTTACTCATTCATTCAACTTATACATCGTAATTCTGCGTTATACTCCCACTAGTAGAACGTGGAATGTTTCTACCCTTATTAAAATATCGATCTCGTATATAATAAAAAATCCCTATTGCTAACAAAGAAGGAGATACCAAATGAATCACGATTGTCCAAAAAACATTCGTTAAGAAATCAAAATCACCTTCTAGCATAATAAGGCTTAAGTAGCCAAACACATTCAAGGCTGTAATTTCCGAAACTTGCCAGGTGAAAATGAATAGGGCCTGGACGACCAATGCAAAGAAAAAGGTACTTGTAAAATTCAAACTCTTAAACAAGAGTTGTAAAATGTAAAATGCATAACACAGAACAAATACAACGAGCAAGTTGAAAAATAGAATATCCGAAGGCTGCTCCAATCTATACGACCACATATCCATTATATCTACTTCAGAATTCATTAAAGTCATAAACTCCTTAAACAAAGCGGTCCCTGCAAAAGCACCAATTATTTGAGCTGGAATCTTATTGTAAATAATACGCCACTTTTTTTTCTGCAAAGCTCGAATGATGGAAATAAAAGGAATTATATGAATCCGGTAAGTGTGAAATGGAATGTAGACAGACACAAAATAAGCAGCTCCAATAAAAAATGCCAGTACCGTAAAGCTAAACTCGAATTCACTATCCAAGTAACGTGCGATAAACATAAAATACATCAGCGAGAAAAGGGTAGAACCAATAAATTCACCCATTATATGAATTGCTAATACTTTATATTTTTGAGATATTCTTTTCATATTTTCACAAGCAACAACTCGGGACGCAGGTGAAGTGCGAGTTGTAAATTTTAGACACAATATTACTTCAATACTTTGTAATTGGAAGACTAAAACCGCCTTTATTTCATGAACAAAAGCGGGTAAAATCTAAAAAATTAAAAATTTAAAACTAGGGTTATACTTTGTTAACAATTTGGTAATATTCAGAGAAGTATTCTAGAAGATTGTTCCACCCGAAAACAGGTAATCTTGATAGATGCAGGACTTCTTTTTCGGGGTAGGATCCTATTGCTTCTTTAGGAGTACAGATGCGATGTGCCCACCGAATCCAAAAGTATTACTCAAGGCATACGAAGTGTTCAACCGCGTAGCTTTACCCATACCAAAAATGAAGCTGTTCTTGAAATCAGGTTCCACTTCTCGTGTATTGATCAATGGTGGAGCCTCTTGGTGATAGAGGCTGAGCACCGCAATGATTGCCTCAATAGCTCCAGCAGCTCCTAGCAAATGCCCCGTCATCGATTTCGTTGCGCCTAAAACTAAATCACTTCTCTCCCCAAAAAGAGCACTTACAGCTTTCAACTCACTCAAATCGCCTTGAGGTGTAGAAGTAGCGTGCATGTTAATGTACCCAACCTCATCGGGTAGGATTTCGGCCTCTTCTAATGCTAACTTCATTCCTAAAACGGCACCAGCTCCTTCTGGGTGAGTCCCTGTTAAATGGTAGGCATCCGCCGCCATTCCACCACCAACAACTTCTGAAAAGATGTGAGCACCACGAGCAATAGCATGGTCGTATTCTTCCAATACAAGAGCCCCCGCTCCTTCACCCATAACAAAGCCATCTCGGTTCACATCAAAAGGTTTAGAAGCTAAAGAAGGTTGTTCATTTTGCGTAGAAAGAGCCTTTGCAGAACCAAAACCTCCAATAGTCGATGGTCCGATAGGTGCCTCAGAACCACCAGTAATTATCATATCAGCTTTATTCCAACGGATGTAGTTGAAAGCATCAATTATTGCCGTAGTAGAGGTAGCACACGCAGAAACAGGACAATAATTCACTCCACGTAATCCATATTTCATAGAGATAATGCCTGCTGCAATGTCGACTAAGATGCGCGGCATAAAATAAGGGTTAAAACGTGGAGTTCCATCACCTTCACAAAACTCCTTCATTTGTTCCTCAAACGTATTAACCCCGCCGTTTCCTGAACCCCAAATCACCCCAATTCGGTCTTTGTTCAACGCTTCAAAATCTATCTTCGCATTGTTAATCGCTTCTTCCACAGCAACTAAAGCATACTTCGTGAAGTCATCAAACATTCGCACTTGCTTCCGATCAAAAAATGAAGCGACATCAAACTCCTTTAACTCACACGCAAATTTTGTTTTAAATAAAGTCGTATCAAATTTAGTGATTTCCGCAGCACCACTTCTTCCTTCGAGACAAGCCTCCCAAAATGAATTAAGATCATTACCAATAGGTGTCAAAGCCCCCATTCCTGTTACCACAACTCTTCTCATGCAGATGATTTTTTGTACAAAGGTATTTAAAAATGGTGCATTGTCGAATTGACTAACAACTATTCCCAATCTAGAAATTCTTCCAAATCCCTGCGATCCTTTTTGGTTGGTTTTCCCGTTCCGAAATTTCGGTAAACCTTTTGACTTTCCTGATAGATCTTAAGCTTCTCAATCTCTCCGGCGGGTGTAATATCGAGTATATATTCCTCGACTAACCTAGCTCCAACACGCTTTTCCAATAGAGACAAGATTTTAAATGAAAATTCAGCATTGTGCTTGGTGAGTGAAATTACGTCGCCAACTTTAACCTCACGAGAGGGTTTAATAGTGTCTTGATTAATTTTAACCTTACCTTTTTTAATCAACTCTGTTGCAACCGACCTTGTTTTAGCCAAACGCACACACCACATAAATTTATCAACTCGCACACTCATTGCTGGAGCTCTTTTCTTTTATTGAGGGGTAATTTACTCACCACTTGATCATAGGAATGATTAACTAAATGCAAGATAGTAGCGTCGTCTAAGTCTTCGAAGAACAAAACCGTATTCCAATGCTTCTTATTCATGTGAAAACCGGGGCGAACACCTGTATATTTCTCACGTAATTCTTCAGCATAAGCAGGAAAGCACTTCAAGTTTGCTCTGTCCGCAGAATCGAGAGGAATTATAGCAAAAATCTTACCCGCAATCTTAAAACATAAGGTTATCTCATCAAAGGGAAAGTCTTCAGTTGCGTGTGACTTGGACAAACAAAACTCCCGAAAAAGCTCCACATCCATCATCAAACATTAAAGTGAATCCTGCTGACCTAACTTTTTAAGCATTCTACCATGCGTAGCAATAGCTCCTATAAATGTTTTTTCTGACTGATAAGGCAAATTGAATTCGGTAGCCGTCTCTTTCACAATTTTAGAAAGCTTCTTGTAATGCACGTGGCAAATGTTTGGAAATAGATGATGTTCAATCTGAAAATTCAGTCCCCCAACATACCATGAGAACCAACCACTTTCAGGCGCGAAATTCGCTGTATTAATTAACTGACTTACTGCCCAATCAGCTTTAATATTACCAGACTCATCAGGTAAGGGGTAATTAGATGAAGGAACAACATGAGCTGGCTGGAAAATCAATCCTAAAATCAACCCAGCTATGTAGTGCATCGTTAGAAACCCAAGAACTGTTACCCACCATGGAGCAGCACTAAAAATTAGCGGTAGCACTAAAATGATACTGTAATATAAAATTTTTGTCAAAATGATATTCACTAACATTTTTCTATACGTCGTATTCTGCGTTTCCAACAAACCTAGTTTCGCATATCTGTGGGCTTGCTTAAAGTCCTTAGAGGTAATCCATAGCAGGGTCATTAATCCGTACAAAAACCAAGCGTAAATGTGTTGATATTTATGCAAAGGTAAACGCTCCTCATGCGGACTAAATCGCATAACTTTACCTGGATCAATATCTTCATCCATGCCCGTCACATTGGTATATGTGTGGTGTAACACGTTGTGCTGAATCTTCCACATCTTATCGCTACCACCTGCCAAATATAGCACCCATCCTACTAACTTGTTTATATTCTTATTCTTTGAGTACGCACCATGATTTCCATCATGCATAATTGACAATCCAACTCCAGCTAAACCAAAGCCCATAATTACCCACATTAAGAAGATTAACCAACTATTTTGAAAAAGGGTTAATAAGAGAACAAAAGGGACTAGGTATAAAGCAAGCATAAACACAGTCTTGATCACCATGTTTGTATTTGCATATTTCGAAATGTTGTTTTCTTTAAAGTACGCACGCACTCGCTTCTGTAGCGTACGATAAAATTCGACATTATGATTACGGTCGAACTTAACTGATATATTCTGCATAAATTATTATTTCAATGTTCCAAAACACACCAGAACATAATCAAAGATACTCATTCATTTCCAAAAACAACGTGTTTTACTTGGATTATTTCCAAACTATGAATTTAGGATTACAATACATTAGTTTAATTGGAAGAGCTCTAACCCGTTATTCTAAGCAGAGTGGGTGGTCCATTTTTCAGCCAATTTCACCATCGTTTGAACTGCCTTTTCCATATCTTGAACACTGCAGTATTCATGCTTCGAGTGAATTGCCATTTCACCAGTAAAAATATTTGGGCAAGGAAGTCCCATGAAAGACAATCGTGAGCCATCTGTACCCCCACGAATAATTACAGGGCGAGGCGTAACACCCACTTCATTCATTGCAGCAATCGCATACTCCGTAACAAATGGAACTTCACGCAATACCTCCTTCATGTTACGATACTGTTCACTCACTTGAAACTCCAACAAGGCGCCTGAATATTTTTGGACAATCCCTTCTGCCATCAACTTCAATTTATCTTCATACACGGCAAGCTGTGAAGTATCGTGGTCACGAATTATGAAGTCAATCTCAGCACGCTCAGCTATCCCCTTACATGAAATCGGATGTACGAAGCCTTCCCTACCCCCGGTTGTTTCAGGAGACCAAGCATCTTTTGGTAAAGCGTCTATTAATTCACCAGCGATTTTAAGCGCATTAACTAGTTTCCCCTTGGCATAACCAGGATGCGCACTTACACCATGAATTAGAACCTTTACTGCATCGGCCGAAAAACTCTCATCTTCAATCGACCCCAAAACCCCTCCATCCAGCGTATAGCCATAATCTGCGTTGAGCTTTTTCATATCTAAATGGTCTACACCTCTTCCAACCTCTTCGTCAGGTGTAAAAAGAATTCGAATATCTCCATGAGGAACATCTGGGTGAGTTTGTATGTATTCAACAAAATCCATGATACAGGCTATGCCCGCTTTATCATCTGCGCCCAACAATGTCAACCCACTCGCTGTAATAATATCATCACCAATTTTTTCTTTCAAATAGGGATGCTTCTCTGTTGTTATGATCTGAGAAGGGTCGTCCGGAAGAATAATGGGATTCCCATCATAATTTCGATGTAAGATTGGCTTTACATCAGTTCCACTGCAATCCGGAGCCGTATCCATATGTGAACAAAAACAGACCGTTGGCCCCCCAGATACATTCCCTTTCAGTGTTCCAAATACATACCCCCATTCATCCATTTCCGCATCCGAAATACCAAGACCCAATAATTCACTAACAAGTAATCTACCGAGGTCTTTTTGCTTTTCTGAAGAAGGGAATGAAGTCGATTCCGGATCGGCCGTTGTATCAATTTGAACATAGCGCATGAGTCGATCTGCTACTGAATGTTTATAGGTATGCATTTTCATTATTTTTTTGCTTAAAAGTATGTATAAATTACAAAAAAAGTCGCTTTAGATGACCTAAAGCGACTTCTTATAAAGTACACTTTCTTTAAAATGGTAAATCATCATCACCTTCCTCCACTAGCGTCTCTACTGAGTCAGCAGATGAAGGAGTTATATCAGAAGGAGTTGGAGCCGCTCCACCAGTTACTTTTTCTATTTTCCAAACATCTAACGAGTTAAAATACTTCACCTCACCAGATGGACTAGTCCATTCCCGACCACGCAAATTAAAGGATACATTGATGGTATCATTCACATTTATAGGATCCAATTGATCCGTGCGCTCTTGCGTTAATTGAAATAAAATATCTTGTGGATACATACCTGAGGCGTCTGTAACAACAAACTCTCTCTTTTTAAATTTCTCAGATACTTGTTGAGTATCATTTTTTACTTTTAGAATTCCGTTGAGTGTAAACATAATCTCTGTTAAAATTTATTGGTTATTAAATGCGAGGAGGGTTTTCCAAGCCTCTTCTAGTTTTTCGTTTTTAAGTAGTTCTTGAGCAAGCTTATGGAGTTCTACCTCGAGTTTTGCCGCGTCGTCTTCTAAAGATACAAAAAGATCTGATAACTCTATCAATTTATACTCATTGACATCTGTTTCGTTAGGAATTTCTTCAATCCCTCCGAGTTTTCCTAAATCATTTCCCGTAAGGATTATACTGTTTTTTATGTCCTCTGGAATTGCGTCATATCCCACTCCAATTGAGGTAATGGGTTTGGCTATTTCAAACATAGAGTTTTTATCCGCGCGACAATACCAATTACCACCCATTCTTGCTACTAAGTCAATCTTTTCTTGATCAATCATCTGTTCACTATCCAACACAGCCTCTTGAATGTGGATCCGCTTAACCTCAC
>Ga0181574_10002031_pt1 | contig 18696 bp, 18 predicted proteins | sample 101ome_24_FD_145600 | JGI IMG/M metagenome (GOLD analysis project Ga0181574, IMG submission 145600) | Coastal salt marsh microbial communities from the Groves Creek Marsh, Skidaway Island, Georgia - 101410AT metaG (spades assembly) | ecosystem: Environmental > Aquatic > Marine > Intertidal zone... | reverse complement strand
GTTCCAGGGCTACTACTACTTCCACCATCTCGGCGGGGATCGAGAGGCCCGCGACCGCTATCGCGAGTCGCCGTTCTTCGAGCGGTGCGCCTGGTTCTGCCAGGAGTACGACCAGAACTGCTTCGATCCCGGCTACGACTCGCTCACCGATGCTGACTTCCGGCCGCTCGTCGAGGTGGTGCTGTCACGGCCCTCGCGCCTCGGCGCGGAATGGGACCTGGAATCGTCTGGCGGTGGGGGTGGGTCGTGACGGCGACCCGGCCTGATCGCTGGAACTTCACCCCGCCGCTACCACTGCGCTCGGCGCCATTCCTCCATTGGCCCTTCGGGCTGCGAGCGACCGCCGCGCACCTGATCCGGACCTGGTCCCCGCAGACGCCGCGGGTGTTCATGCTCGGTTTGGCGTTCCTCGTCTGGCGTTGGCTGATGCCGTCGATGGAGTCCGCTGCGCAGCTGTCGCCGGGGTGGTTGGGGGCCACACTCATCCGGAACCTCGTCCTGCTCACGATCGTCGCCGGCGGCACGCACCTGTGGCTGTATCGGTGCGAGGGTCAGGGCACGGCGCTCCGATATGACAGTCGGCCCTTTCCGAAGAACAAGCGGGTGTTCCTGTTCCGAGATCAGGTGCGCGACAACGTCTTCCTCAGTGTCGTCTCCGGAGTCGCAGTCTGGACCTTCGCCGAGTGCCTCATCCTGCATCTCGCGGCGAGCGGCCGGATCTCGATCTATGAGATGGGTGAGCACCCGGTGTGGTTCGTGGTCGTCGTTGCGCTGATCCCCTGGTGGTCAGCGATGTACTTCAGCGCTCACCACCGACTGCTGCACACCGAGTTCCTCTATCGGCGGGTGCATTCCTGGCATCACCGGAACACCAACGTCGGTCCGTGGTCGGGCCTCGCGATGCACCCGGTTGAGCACGTGGTCCTGTTCTCTGATGTGGCGCTGTTGCTCTTGGTTCCGTTCCACCCGGTCCACCTCTACTTCATACTGCTGCACCACAGTCTCGGCGCGCCTCTGTCGCATACCGGCTACGACGCCCTCACCTTCGGTCCACTCCGAATTCGCGTCGGGGACTTCCACCATCAGCTGCATCACCGCCTCGTCGAGTGCAACTACGGCGGGCTCGAGTCTCCGGTCGATGAGATGCTCGGCACGTTCCACGACGGCACCCCCGACGCGGACGCTCGGATGCGAGACCGCCGCCGGGCCGGCATCGCCTCGTCGTCGGGTTGACCTACAGGTCGAGGAGGTGCGTGAGCACCGAACGGATCTCGATCATCGTTCGGTGGTCGATGACTTGCGCCCGTTCAAGGAGCCGCGCCACCGGTATCGAGCGAATGAGGTGGACGTTGACGTGCTCGTCGTGCCCGGTGTCGACGAACCAGGGAGCCCCATTCGGGGCCTCGGTGCTCACCGGCGCCACAATGGCACGTTGGGCGATCTGATGAAGCCGTGCATCGGAGAGGACGAGTACCCGTCGTCGGGTCTCGTCGCCGAGGTCGGCGACCCAGACCTCGCCGTCGGTCGGCATCACTCGAGTCGGTCCATCCACGAGTCGATCGCGGCGTCATGGGCCTGTTGCCCACCGGTGGAGGTCGCGGAGGCGGCCCGCGCCCAGAACTCTTGGCGCTCAAGTAACTCGATGGCCCGTATGACCGTCCCCTCGAGGGTCTCGTTGGTGCTCGAGAGGGCCCTGATCCGGTCTCGGCTCCGGTTCGACAGTTTCATGGTGGTGATCCGCTCCCCCTGAGGCATACTGTAAGTATACCGTTGGTCGAGCGGGGTATGCGGCGGTCGTTTCGGGGGGCTCGCATGCGGGTGTGGGTGGAGCCGGGTCCGCCGACGGGAACCCGGTCGGCAACGTTTGGCTACGGTGATCGGCGCGGGCGCCTCGGCCCGCCTCCCCGTCGAAAGGACAATCACATGAAGTCGAAGGAACTCCGCGGTTGGATCGACCATCGCGCCCAGATGCTCTGGGTCTGCATGAAGTCGCTGGTGTTGATGATCGTCGGGGTCGCCGTCGCGGTGTCGTTGGATGGGTTGAGTGACGACGCCTCGGTCGCGCTCTCGGTGGCTGTCGGCCTGATCGGGTTCTTCCTCTGGTTCGCCGCGTTCGGCGCGGTCATGGACATCGCCACGATGCGCAAGGACATGGACGACTCCCTTCGTTCGACCGCCTTCGGCATGAACTTCGAGAAGGCGCCGTTCCCCGTCTACTTCGTGCTCATGACGGTGTCGATGCTCGGCAGTACCGCCCTGCTCATCGTCATGCTGAACGCCTGAGCGTCATCCCCCGACAGCGCAACTCCGCGGTGGTGAGCACCCGTCGGGCGCCATGGGTGGCGACCCTTCTCGTGCTGGCGTCGGTTGCGGCCGCCTGCGGTGGCACGGAGACCGCCGAGGGTGACGGACGCGCTGCCGACGGTCCCGGTGTCCGATTCGACTCGGTCGACGGGGTTGTCGGCGCCTTTGTTGCATCTCAGGCCCTGAACGGTGCCGCGGTGACCATCGTCGATCGCGAGGAGGGGATCATCCACGAGTCGTTCCACGGTGAGTTCACCCCCGATCGGGTGGTGCTCCTCGCCTCGTCGTCGAAGATGGTCGCCGCCGACGTGCTGCTCGCGCTCCAAGACCGAGGCCTCATCGACCTGGAGCGGCCGCTCACCGAGTTCGTTGACTGGGCCGCCGGCAACCCGGACATCACGGCAGCGCAGTTGTTGTCGAACTCCTCCGGCCTGCGGACCGAGTGGTCGTTCTCGCCGTATGGATGCCAGTGGTCGCCCTCCGGGACGTTGTCGGACTGCGGTGTTGAGATCATGTCGACGACCGCCGACGACGATGTGGTTCGCGCGCCTGACACCGCCTTCGACTACGGCGGTGGGCAGTGGCAGGTGGCGGGAGCGGTCGCCGAGGCGGTGTCGGGCCGGTCGTGGGCTGATCTCGTGGAGGAGACTCTCTCGGAGCCGTGCGGGTTGGCCTCGCTCGGCTTCACGAATCCGTGGGCGACGCTGCCGAATGGCTCCGGGAGCTCGTATCCGCCGGGGTTCGACGGTGACATCTCGTTGCTGCCGACCACGTTGAATCCGAACATCGAAGGCGGCGGCTACGCGAACAGTCGTGACTACGCGCGCCTCCTCCTGATGCACCTACGCGGTGGTCTCTGTGGTGACACTCGGGTGCTGAGCGAGTCGGCGATCGCGAGCGCCCATGAGGACCGGATTGCCCGCGTCTACGACGGAAGCGCTGGCGCCTCGACCGGTTACGGACTCGGGTGGTGGATCGACCGGAACAGCGGTCGCCGCAGCGACCCGGGTCTCTACGGCTCCTATCCATATCTCGATCTCGAGGACGGCTACGGGGTGCACATCCTCGTCGAGAAGCAGTCATGGGTCGGGAGCGCGCTCGCCGAGCAGTTGTTCGAACTCGTCGACGACGAGATGCGCGACTTCCGAGCGTCGTGACGTCAGTCGTTCACGAGACGCAGAACTCGTTGCCTTCGGGATCGCGCATCGTGATCCACGAGTGCGGCCCCTGATGCCCCTCGTAGCCGCGGGTGGCGCCGAGTTCCTCGAGTCGGGCCACCTGTGCGTCGCGTTCCTCCCGTCCGTACCGGAGGTCGAGATGCACTCGGTTCTTGGCTGACTTCACCTCGGGCACGAGCTGGAAGTAGAGCCGGGGGCGGAGCCCCTCGGGGTCGGCGCAGGCGGCGCCGTCTCGGAACTGGAGATGGCCGCGCACCTCCACGACGTCGTCCTCGCTGATGTTGCCGGCGGCGATCATCTGGCGGACGAAGTCGTCGTTGTGCTCCTCGCGGTAGTCGAGGGCCTGCGTCCAGAAATGGACGAGCTCATGGGGGTCTCGGGCGTCGACGGTGATCTGGATCTGCACGATCGCACGTTAGGCACAGTGCTCCGAGCGAACCGCGCGCGCCGCTAGATACGTTCGAAGGCAGCGACCTCGGCGCGGAAGGTGTCGTACATCTCGCGGGTGACCGATGGGCTGGTTCGCTCGACGGCGTCGTCGATGTCCGCTGCGGTGACCACGGCGTCTCCACCGTCGCGGGCTCGTGAGAAGGCAAGGGAGGCAGCGCGTTGGGCGGCGAGGTCGACATCACCAGGTGTGAAGCCGATGCACCGCTCGGCAATCGACTCGATATCGACCTCGGAGTGGACGTTCATCCCGCCGAGGGACTGAGCCCACAGGGCTCTGAGGGCATCCAAGTCGGGCGGGCCGATGCCGATGAGGAGATCGAACCGCCCGGGTCGCAGTACCGCGGGGTCGATGGTCTCCACGAAATTGGTGGCGCACACCAACAACTTGCCGGGCCGCCGTCGGAGTTCCGGAATCGACTTCAGGAGTTCGTTGACCACCCCGGCTGAGGCGGGGCTGCTCTCTCGCGCCGGAGCGATCTCGTCGAACTCATCGATGAAGATGACGACGTGTTCGAGATGCCCGAGTTCGGCGAGCGCCTCGCGCAACTCCCCGGCGAGGCGGCCCTCTCCGCTTGCCAACTTCGATGGCAGCAACTCCACGAACGGCCATCCGAGTCGGCTCGCGAGACCTCGGGCGAACGTGGTCTTGCCGGTTCCGGGAGGGCCGAACATCAGCACGGTTCCCGGAAGTCGCAGCCCGACCTCGGAGGCCAACGACGGGTCAGCGAGTGGGGCAACGATTCGTTGGTCGATCAGCAACTTCTCGCGCTCCATTCCGGCCAGTTGCGACCAGAGGTCGGTGTCGAGGATCTGTCCGCCCCAGGAGTCGATGATGCGCACCTCGCTCGGTTCGAAGGAGAGTGACTTCTCGTAGAGCACCATGCCGGTGGTTGGTACGTACCCGCGATTGACGAGCGCTTGTTCGCCGATTCGACCCGGTTCGAGAAGCGCGGTGACCCGTCGGACACCGAGGTGAAGGAGGCGATTCTCGAGTCCGGTCGTGAGAGCGGAGCCGATTCCTCGTCGTCTCCATTCTGGCGAGATAGAGAGGAACTGGGTCCATGCCCGATCCCCGGCGACGCGAGCACTCGTCAGTCCGACGAGGGCTCCTTCGGCGAGAGCAACCACCACGACCGCTCCGTCGTTGACTTCCGTGATGAACTGATCGATCTCGATCGGGGTGCTGTCGGGGAGTTGACGGACTTCCTCTAGCAGGCGAATCGCGGCGCCGATGTCGGTGGGCTGAAGGTCGCAGATTTGGAACGCCATATTTCACCGTACACCGGCAATCCGGAGGTGAGGCGAGGGGTGCTGCGCACTGCTGTGTCACGATCGGAAGATGAGTGACTCTCCATCCCGACGTCTCTGGAAGACGGCTGAGACCGTCCACGCTGTGACCTACTTCTCGGAGGAGTCGATAGCCGCCGCGCGCGAACTCGGCTATCGGGGTTTTTGGATGGGGTACTTCGCGTTCCGGGCCGCACCCCTCGGCCCGGTCGGCCCGGCGGCGGTCGAGGCGCTGTTCAACAACTTCCACGCCGACCGGGTGGCCCGAGCGTTGCCCGACGCCTGGGAGATCGCCCCGCCGTCGGTGGCGATCGACCGTCGTCGAGGCGCGGCCGCCGAGGCGCTCCGGCGTTTCGGCGTGGAGGGACCTGATGAGTACCTGCTGCAGGCGATGTTCGGGTCGGTGGCGACGATCGCTCCACACGGTCGGGCGATGTTCGCGGCCAACCGGCAGATCGCGCCGACCGGTGATCCGGTGGCTGACCTGTGGCAGTGGTGCACGACGGTTCGCGAGCATCGCGGTGACGGGCACGTAGCAGCCCTCGCCGTGCTCGGTATCGACGGTCTCGAGGCGACGGTGCTGCTCGCTGCCGATCTCGGCATCGACTTCGAGCTCTTCGAGCAGTCGCGTGGTTGGGAGCGTCGACACATCGATGCGGCCCTGTCGCGGCTGGGTCAGCACGGTCTGGTTGACGAGGATGGCGGCCTCACCGAGTCGGGACGCTCGCTCCGTCAAGAGATCGAGGATCTGACCGACCGGCAAGCCTTCGGGGTCCTGTCGCGGCTCGGCGAGGCGCACGAGTTGGTGCTCGCCCATCTCGAGGGCGCCGCTGAGGCGATCCGCTCGGCCGGCGCGATCCCGTATCCCAATCCGATCGGTCTCGACCCGCGGTAACCGCGTGCGCCGATTCTCCTCAGCCCCGACGGGCGCACGACACCTCTCGCTGGCTTCGGGTGAGGGGCGGAGCCGAGGAGGCTGTCGGCCCCGGTCGGCACTCCCGGGGTGCTCAACCTCCCTAACATCGAGACGAAGGCGGTGATGGAGATGTCAGGGAACGGTGGTTCGGCGACGGGGGATTCCGCCGGCACCGGTGTGTCGACGTACGCGCTCACCGATCGCTACACCGAGCCCGCGACGACCGCGTTCCTCTCCGGGGTCCAGGCGCTCGCCCGGATCCCCATCGAGCAGGTGGCCGCGGACCGGGCCGCCGGGCTCTCGACCGCCGTCTTCGCGAGCGGCTACCCGGGTTCTCCCCTCGGAGGTCTCGGCGACGCCTTCGACCACGCGTTCGGTCTCCTCGGCGACTCGGCCTTTCGCCATGTCCCCGCGATCAACGAGGAGCATGCGGCGACCTCGGTCATGGGTTCCCAACTCGCGAACTCCCGGCACGATGCGATCTACGACGGTGTGATCGGCCTCTGGTACGGGAAGGCGCCGGGCCTCGAGCGGGCCAGTGACGCGTTGCGCCACGCCGTGCTCGCTGGTTCGTCGCGCAACGGGGGAGCGGTCGCCTTCGTCGGTGACGATCCCGGCGCGAAGAGCTCGACGACGCCGTCGAACTCGATCGACCTGCTCGCCGCGCTGAACATCCCGGTGCTGTCACCAGCGGACCCGGCAGATGTCGTGCTTCTCGGTCGTCACGCCATCGCCATGAGTCGCGTATCGGGGATGGTGACCTCGATGCGGGTCGTCGCTGATGTCGCCGATGGCACCGCGTCAGTCGCGCTCGACACCGATGCCTTCGCGCCGATCCTCCCCGAGCGACCACTCGACCTGCTCGCGCCGAGCGGGAGATTCCTTCCCCCGTTCAACCTGGAGCTGGAGCGTGAACTTGTCGAGGTCCGACACGCGCTCGCGCTCGACTACATCAGGGCAAACCGACTCAACCGGCTCACTGCGGGCGGCTCGCAGGCCTGGCTTGGGATCGTCGCCACCGGCGTCACCGTCCGGCAGGTCCATCACGCCCTCGAGCGTCTCGGCATCGTCGGTTCCGAGGCGATCGCCGATGCCGGCATCCGGGTGCTGTCGATGGCTGTGCCGTCGCCGGTGGAGACCTCGTCGGTCCTCGACTTCGCTGCCGGTCTCGACACGGTGATCGTGATCGAGGAGAAGAAGCCGCTCCTCGAGATGGCGGTGCGCGATGTGCTGTCCGGAAGGTCGAACGCGCCTCGGGTGATCGGCAAGTCGCATCATCACGGCCCACCCGTGGTCCCCGCTCACGGGGTGCTCGACCCCTCGGTGATCGCCGAGGGTCTGCGCCTGCATCTCGTCGACCGGATCGGTGATCGTCTCCGACCTGAGCCTGAGTCGACGCGGGCCCGGATCGACGTGCAGGTGGCCCGGAGCCCGTTCTTCTGCTCGGGCTGTCCTCACAACTCGTCGACCGTGGTGCCCGACGGCGCGGTGGTCGGCGCGGGTATCGGGTGCCACACGATGGTGATGCTCGGTGAGCCGGGCCGCGGTGGCGACATCGTCGGGGTGACCGCGATGGGCAATGAGGGGTCGCAGTGGGTGGGGATGGAATCCTTCATCGAGGCCGACCATCTCATCCAGAACCTCGGTGATGGCACCTACTTCCACAGCGGACAGTTGGCCATCACCTCGGCGATCAACGCTGGGAGCCACATCACGTTCAAGTTGCTCTACAACAGCGCGGTGTCGATGACCGGTGGGCAGACCCCGTCGGGTCAACTCGACCCACAGACGGTCGCAGCGGTGATGCTGGCCCAGGGTGTGGCGCGAGTCATCGTCACCAGCGACGATCCCGGTCGACGAACGGGGTGGCCCGCTGGTGTCGACGTCTGGCATCGCCGGCGCCTCGTGGAGGCCCAGGAGGTGCTGGCTGCGACACCGGGCGTGACGGTGCTCATCCACGATCAGGCCTGCGCCGCCGAGTTGCGTCGGGACCGCAAACGGGGGCGTGTCGTCACCCCTGCGGAGCGCGTGGTGATCGACCATCGCATCTGTGAGGGCTGCGGTGACTGCGGTGAGGTGAGCAACTGTCTGTCGGTGCAGGCCGTCGACACCGAGTTCGGCCGGAAGACCCGTATCGATCAGACGACGTGCAACCTCGACATGTCCTGTGTGGACGGCGACTGCCCGTCCTTCGTCGTGGTCGACACCGAGCCGGGCATCGTCGCGAGAGCGCTCTCGTGGCTGTTCGATCGTCGGCGGACGCAAGCGCGAGGTGACGAGCCGCGCGAGGAGGCGCTTGAGCCCCCGGAGCCGATCACGGGCCGCGCGCTCGACTCGGTGTCGATCCGGTTGACGGGTGTGGGTGGCACCGGTGTGGTGACGGTGGCCCAGGTGATCGGAACCGCTGCGATGCTCGACGGGTGGTCGGTCGGTGGGGTTGACCAGATCGGCTTGTCGCAGAAGGCCGGCCCGGTCGTGAGTGACCTGCGCCTCTCGCGTGGCGCCGCGCCGGGTGAGACGCGACTCGGTGCTGGTGAGGCCGATGTGCTCATCGCCCTCGACTCCCTGGTCGCGGCCGGTGACGCCGGGCTGAGTGTGATCTCACCGCGCACCGCGGTCATCGGGTCGACCTCGGCGACCCCGACGGCATCGATGGTGGGGCACCCCGAGCGAGACCTCCCCGACATCGCGGTGCTCGAAGACGCCTTCGCCGCGCTCGGTGATCATGAACGCCAGGTCTGGGCCGACGCCGCTGCCATCACGACGGCGCGCCTCGGCTCGGCCACGACGGCGAACACCTTCGTGGTCGGCATGGCCGTGCAGGCGGGGGCGCTGCCGATCTCCATCGGGGCGCTCGAGGAGGCGATCCGATTGAACGGCGCGGCGGTCGAGGACAACCTGACCGCCTTCTCCATAGGGAGGCTGGCAGCAGCCGGGATGGTCGATGATGCCGCCACGACCACATCGGAGGAGTCGGTGGACTCACTCATCGAGCGACTCGCGAATGATGTCGCGCGCCATGGCGGCGGACGAAGTGGTCGGCGGTACCGGCAGGTGGTCGACCGGGTCGCCGGCGCCGAGGTCGATCCGTCACGGCGGCTGACCCGAGCGGTGGCGGTCAACCTCCACCACCTGATGGCCTACAAGGACGAGTACGAGGTGGCGGATCTCATCGTGGATGGTGGCGGGGACGTCGAGGCCGATGAGATCGGTGATGGACGCGGAGTTCGCTACCGGATGCTGCACCCCCCGGTGCTCGCCGCGATGGGCGTCTCGCGCAAACTCCGCCTCGGGCCGGGGTGGATGCCGGTGTTCCGGCTGCTCCGACGGCTCAAGTTCTTGAGAGGAACGCCGTTCGACCCGTTTGGCCACACCGAGATGCGACGACTCGAGCGCCGCGCGATCGCGGTCTACCTCGATGTCGTCGATTCCTTGCTCGCTCGTGTCACCGATGAGGTGGGGAACTACGACCATCTCGTTGAACTGGCGGAGGTACCGAGCGGTGTCCGTGGTTACGAGAGCCTGAAGCTCGAACGCCTCACCGAGATGTTCCGACGCTTCGACTCCGCGGCCTGACTCAGTTGACGCCTTGGCGAAGCATCCCGTCAGGAACCTACGACAACGCCGAGAACCAGGGAGCCACCTCCGGGGGAGCTACGGGGCGTTGCTCACCCGGAGTGGATCATCGAGGGCGATGACGACCGGTTCGAGGTCATATGGGCTTGGCTCGCTGTAGCGCACCCCTGGGAACGGCTCCGGGCCGGGACCTCCTGGGTTGTAGAGCGGGAGATAGTCGCCGCTCGATGGCACCTCGACGTGGGTGATCGAGCGTGCGGCGGCATCGTCACCTTCCAGGATGATGTCGATCTGGTTGTCGACGTCCTCGGCGTAGCAGTCGTCGTAGACGACACCGTCTCCGAGCGGCTGGCCGAGGTCCGCGAGACCAAGGACTCGAAGCGTGCCCCCGGCGACCTCGTAGTCGACACCGACCTCGGAGAGCAGAACGGTCGAACCGTCCTCTGCGGTCGCATGCACCCGGAAGTGGCGTTCGTAGGCGTCAGGGGTGAGCCCAGTGATCCCGGTGGGCGTGAAGCCACCCGAGGTGAGCATGCGCAAGCGGAAGTCACCTCCGCCGTAGAGCGCGAACTCGTCGTTGGGCAACAGCTGCTGTTCGAAGAGAGCCGCACCGCCTTCGCCGGCCGGCGCATCGCCGACATGGTTGAGCTTGGCCCCGACGAGTTGCGGCCCGGTGCCGTAGCCCGTGGCGCCCTCACCTTCCCAGGTGAGTCCGACGCCGCTCTCTTCGCCATCGGGCCCAAGGAAGCGCAGCGGGGTGCCGTCGTCCACGATCTCGAGCTTGGCCGGGTAGACCGCGTCGGCCTCTCCGGGCGCACCTCGGTTGCCGAAGTCGCCGAAGACGACCACCGTGTTTCGCTCGTTGAGCTCCCAGTTCGGCACGAGGCCGGCGGAGTTCGGCACGACCTGGTCGCCGTTGGTCAGGGTGAACAGGAAGTCCTCCGGATGCACCGTCGAACCGAGCACGGGCCAGGTGAACACCACTGGGAGACCGTCGTCGTAGTCGGGCGAGTCGCCGGCCGTGCCTCGGTAGAAGGCGTCGACCCCGGCCGCTGTTGCCCCGCTGACGATCGGGTTGTCGGCGCACTCGGGCAGGTAGTAGGAGCCTCCGGCGGCTCGGACGGTCTCGAGGTCCGTATCGGGGAGGCCGATCACCCCGTCGAACCCCATTCCCGCGGACAGGATCGCCAACTCGGTACCCCACAGGTCCGCGGCGATGATCCGGTCGTCGAGGAACGCTGGTGGGGAGTCGTCAGCGTCCGGACCTGCAGCGCCGGGTCCGATCGGCAACGACGGACGCGGGGTGTCGGCTGCCACCTCCTCGTCGTCGCCGGCCTCCTCGGTCACCTCGTCCTCGGCCGCCGGGGACTCCGGAGCGGATCCGGGGTCTGGTTGCTCACCTGTGTCCGGAGCACCGGCATCGCTGCGGTCCTCGACCGATCGCTCATCGGTCGCGTTGGGGCCGCAGCCGACGGCGACCAGGAGTGCGATCAGCAGCTGCACTCCGAAGCGGACTCGGTGTCGATCCGTGTTCCCTTGCTCAAACATCTCGCTGTCGCTCCTCGCGTTGATGCACCCCGCGGATGGCAAAGTCCCCTGTGACCGGGGCATTCTTTGACACCAGTGGAACGTTCATCCTGAAATTCTGGAACGGATGGGCCGACTTCTGGCTCTCGGTTGAGGTTCAGCAGCGCACATCATCCGGTCGGTCGCTAGCAATGTGGCCCCAAGAGTTGTCGGTCATCGGCGCCGCCTGTGCCATGGCCGTCGGCGCCTTGACGAAGCGGCTTTGTCACCAGTAGCGGCAGAGCCGGTGAGCATGGAGTCGACGAGATACTGGTTGCCGCTGTATTCGGTTACGCCGATGATCGACTCGCCGTCGGTCTCGAGATGCAGTGCCACTTCGACGGCGAATGGTTCGCCCTGCGCTCTTCCTTCGAGGAGGACGATGACCATGGCTCGGTTGCCATCGCTCATGGTCTCTGTGACTTCGACATGGTCCACGAACGTGCCCGGTGCGACGGGTTGGGTCAGCGCTGCGGTGACGTGCTCGCGACCCCGGTGCAGTCCGGCCCCGGCACTGCGGCCTGGTAGTTGGTAGACGACCCGTTCGCTTAGCAGTGGGCGAAGGCCTTGGGAGTCACCGGATACCACCGCGCGCGCGAAGGCCTCGGCCAGTTCGCGGCTCGCAGCGCCTGACAGATCGAAATGTTGAGGTGGCAGCGCGGTCGTCCCGCTGTCGGGATCACTTGGATCTTTGGTTGGTTGGGTTGAGTGGCTCATGCTCGCAATGCCTCTGTGGGAGCGAGCCGGGCGGCTCGCATTGCCGGGTAGAGACCGGCGGCGGCCCCGATGAGGAGTGCTGCCAGGAACCCTCCAGCGGCGGCAGTGCCCGGGATGATCACGCGCCACCCCTGCAGTCCTGAGTAGAGGTACGTGGCTCCGATGCCGAGCGCGACGCCAACAGCGCCTCCGAGAGCGGACAGGATCACCGCTTCGGTCAGGAATTGCCGGCGAATGTGAGCACGGGTGGCCCCGAGTGCCCGTCGAAGTCCGATCTCGCCGCGGCGCTCGATGACGGCGATCACCATCACATTCGCGATACCGATGCCGCCAACCAGCAACGCCACGGCTCCCAGACCGAGGAACAGGGTGGTCAGTGCGTCGTCGGCGGCGGCTTGGGCTTCGAGGGCATCGCTGGGCCGGCTCACCGTCACTTCCTCGGGATTCTCGGCATCGGCAGTGGTGGGGATCAGATCCCGTGTCGCGTCGAGCGTGCCGCTCTCGACCCGCGCGAAGATGGTGGTGGGAGATGGGTCGCTCTCGAAGAACGCTTCCGACGCCTGCTGCCCCATGATCGCTGACCGATCGAGATCAGCCGAGAGCGGAAACTCCTCGAGGATCCCGATGACCTCGACATAGTGCTCGCCGACGTAGACGTAGATCGGTTGGGTCAACGTGGTGATGCCGAGCCGCTCTGCAGCGACGGAGCCGAGGACAACCGCCGGATACTCGCTTGTTGCATTGTCCAACCACCTCCCCTCAGCGACTTCGCCATTGAGTGTCTCGAGAAGTGACTCGCTCGCCGCGACGACCGTGAGTCCCCGGGTTTGCCCACTGGGGATGAACTCGCTCTTGAGAAGGCTGGCCTCGACGTCGTGGACGGCACTGGCAGTCTCAACCGTCTCGATCCGGTTGACCGCCGCCAGCGAGCCTTCAGGGAACTTCCCGTCACCTCCACCGATCCCGACACCGGATTCGACAGTGAGCAGGTTGGTGCCCAGCGCGGAGATCTCGTCGAGCAGTGCTGACTTCGACGACTCGCTGAGGCCGAGGACACCGACCATCGCCGCGATGCCGATCGATACACCGAGAGCAGAGAGCGCCGTGCGCGTCTTGCGGGCGCGCGGCCCGGAGGCTCCGACCCGGAGGACGTCGCTCGGTCGAAGACGACTCGCGGATGTACGTTGCGGGAGCGTTGCGGTCATGCGAATGCGCTCTGCATCGCCGAATCCGACTCGATGCGACCGTCGAACACGGAGACCTGCCGCGGCAACGATGCCGCGATGGTGGTGTCGTGTGTGATCACCGCGATGGTGGTGCCCTCGTCATGAAGTCCGTGGATCAGGTCCATGACCGCCCCGGTCGACCTTGAGTCGAGGTTGCCGGTCGGCTCATCGGCCAATACGAAGGCTGGCTCGTGTACGAGGGCCCGAGCGACGGCGACCCGCTGGCGTTCGCCGCCCGACATATGGCTTGGCGGGTGAGTGAGTCGATGCCCGAGACCCACCCGTCTCAGCGTCTCAGCTGAGCGTTCCCGGCGCTCCTTGATGCCAACTCCCTGGTAGATGAGGCCGTTGGCGACGTTGTCTATGGCCGACATGCCGTCGAGAAGGAAGAACTGCTGGAACACAAAACCGATACGCCGGGCGCGAACACCGGCAACTTGTCGGTCGTTCAGTGTCGCTGTGTCGTCCCCGTCGATGGCTACGACTCCCCGAGTGGGTCGGTCGAGTGTTCCCATGACGTTGAGCAGCGTGGACTTACCACTACCCGAGGGCCCGACCACGGCGACCAACTCGCCGTGGTCGATGCGAACCGAGACATCGTCAAGGGCCCGCACCGGCGGGAAGCCGGGGTACTCCTTGACGACATTTCGCATCTCGAGCGCCGCTGGACGACTCACGACGGGACCACCACTTGTGTCCCGGGCTGGATGCCGGCGACTTCGACCCAACCGTCGCTGAACATGCCGGGATCGACTTGGATGAGTGTCGTTCCGGTTGTCGTGATGGCCTCCACAGCGAAGTTGCCGTCGCCTGTCGCCACGAGCGCGCCCACTGGCACAACGGTCGCTCCGGATGCGATCTTCTCAACGAGCTTGATCGTCACATCGACCTGGTTGAAGTCGCGCGCCGAGACTGGGACTTGGGTGAGCGAGATCTCGATGTCGATCGTGGGTTCCGCATCCGGGTCCATCGGGTCTGTTGTTGTCGATGTCGCGACCGCGGTGACGGTGCCCTGAACGATGTCACCCTCGGGGAACTCGACATCCACAGCGGTGCCGTCCGCGAGTTTGTCCTTGTCGGCAACCGCGATCGATGTCTCGACGAGGCGTGCCGCGGTCTCGGTGGATGACGACCACAGCACCGAGCCCGAAGCGATGATCTCCTCCTCGAAGTCGGTGACCGGCCCAGCAACCGTGCCGGGCTCGAAAGTGATGATCTCATCGCGCGAGACAACGCCGTCGACGATGACCGCGTCGAACGTCTCCTGCAGGTCCTCCTCCCAATCGAGGATTGCCTTCTCGGTGTTCTCGTCGAACACGTCATCGACCTCCAGATCGCCGTTGGCGTCGTAGCCGAGCGAGAGCAGCATCTCCTCGACAGCGAGGACGTCGTCACCGCGATCGACACCGTCCCCGATGTCACGGTCGAATGCTGCGTCACTGACCACGGCGGTTACCGCGAGGCCGTCGACGGAGTACAGCACGTCACCCGAGGTGAGCACCTGCCCCGTCGTCACGAACGTCTCGATCTCCCCCGAGTGCTCGTAGTGCGCCGTGTCGGCTCGGCCAACCACGTTCAACTCCATGATGGTGCCGCCAGAGTTGACGCGACGACCCACGTCAGTCATGACGTCTGACACGACCGCAGGTCCGGCGAGCGCGATGATGTCGGAAGCACCGACATCGCCGGTCTCAGGCATTCCTGAGTCCTTCTGCCAGCGCAGCACCGCATCGATGGTCGACTCGTCATACACGCCGTCGACGGTGAAGCCGGTGTTCACCATGTTGCCGTCTTCGTCCTCGAAACTGTGGTAGCCGAGCGCCGCGAGGTTCTTCTCAAGCACGAGGACGTCGTCTCCGACGGACCCCTCACCCAGGCTGCGATAGAACGGAAAGGATCCGTAGAACACAGTGGTGGGGGTGGCATTTACGGCGTAGAGGACAGTTCCGCGCTCAACGGCGTCACCGCTGTCGAGCAGGCTCGTGATCACGCCGTCGCGGCCATTCCCAATCGGTTCGACGTCCGCGTAGATCATTCTCCCGTCGAGTTCATCGAACTCGATCAGGTCACGCACCTCGGCGGACACCGCAGCCAAAGTGACGGGTTCGGGCTCGTTTGGCTCGACGTCGTCTGCGCCGGCAAGCACGACGATGCCGGCAACGGCAACGGCACCGGCCAGACCGACGGTTGCGACCGTCCAGGGCCAACGTCGACGAGCACGGCGTGTTGGCCCACTCTCAGTGGGTGTGGGTTCGACGATCTCGTCACGGCGCGACCCTGCGGGGTTGGACAGGACAGGCATGAGATCAGTCCCCTCCTGCGCCGGCGAACAGGGTCTGGCAGACCTCGATCGCGGCTGCGTTGGCGGGGTCATCCGGGTCAAAGTCCCAGTCGAGAAGTCCAGCAGCGCCATCGCTCAGGTCTGGGTCTGACACGTCGACGCCTTCGTCTCGAAGGCACTGGGCGAAGTCCACGAATTGGTCTTGGGTCTCCGTGGTCATTCCTGCCCCGTTGTTCGGCAGGAAACTTGCGCCAGCGATGAGCGGGCCGCAGGCCTGGATCGCCACTTGGACCTCATCTGAGCTGAGCGCGACGTCGCTGGTTGGTCCCAGACCAACAGCTCCACCGCCGGAGAGGTCGATACTGCCGTCCGAGTTCGTCGCGGGATCCGGCCAGCTGCTCACACCTTCCTCGCGCATGCACTCGGCGAACGCGAGTGCCCGCTCTTCGTCACTCAGGTCGGTGGTGGGGATCGCCTGCTCCTCCTCGGAGGGATCGACCTCGTCGGATGAGCCGAGGGTGTCGACCTCAGGTTCGGTCTGGGGCGTTTCGTCGGTCGATGCTGCGCCGGCGGCATTCTCGTCAATGACGAGTTCGCCTGCTCCGACGTCGGCGGCCTGCTCTGGGTCGTCGCCTGTGCTGTCGCTGTTGGATCCGCCGCACCCAGCGAGAGTCAGAGCTGCGAGAGCCGCAAGAGAAAGAGTCGTGCGCGGCGGCCGGGGTGTCCGATTGGCTGTTCCTTTGAGGCGCGCCGAATGTGTGGCACCGAGGGGATGGGTGGTATTTCGCATGGGAACAGCATCGGGTTCGACCCTCAAGAGCACTTCGGTTGATCCTCCAGACTCCCTGTGAATGTGCGCGGCATCCTCAGGAACGCTTGAGGTTTCACACAGGTGATTCATCGACTCAGCGGGCATGCTCTTGTGCGTGGAACGCCCGAAAGTGCTGGTCGTTGACGACGAGGAGAACATCCGCTTCCTCGTTGCCTCTGCACTGCTGGTCCAGGGTGTCGACGTCACTGCCGTCGACAACGGCGCTGACGCGCTCAAGCAATGCCGCTCGACACACATCGATGTCGTTGTGCTCGACATCAATTTGCCCGACATCGACGGTTTCGAGACCCTGCGTCGTCTTCGCGCCGATGGATGGAGTGGTTCGGTGCTGTTCCTTACGGCCCGCGGTGACACCGACGATCGGGTGCGGGGACTCACCGTTGGCGGCGATGACTACATCGTCAAGCCGTTCGCTCTGGAGGAACTCGTCGCACGCGTCAAAGTGGCGCTGCGGCGAGCCGGGAAGCTCGAACGGCGGATGCTGCAGGCTGGCGACGTCTTCGTCGACGAGGACGCACACGAGGTACGAGTCGCTGGTGAGCCGGTGCACCTCACACCAACTGAGTACAAACTCCTGCGCCTGCTTCTCGCCAATCTCGGTCGCGTTGTCTCTCGGGCTCAGATACTCGACCATGTCTGGGAGTACGACTTCGACGGTGATTCAGCGATCGTCGAAACATTCATCTCGGGGCTCCGACGAAAAATCGACATCGGTGAATCGCCGCTGATCCACACGGTGAGAGGCGTCGGATACTCGGCGAGGGAGCCGAGGTGACGCTGCGTAATCGTCTGCTGGCCGCCGTTGGAGCATGCCTGCTGGTCACCATCGCCGCGTTCTTCGGTGTGGAGCGGCGACAGGAGCAGGTGCTCCTCGATCAGTTCGACGAACAACTGACACGAGCGGCCTCAACCCTCGCTGCCCGAGCCCCCCAGCTGAGACAGAGCTCCCTCCGTGACAACCTCGCACAAGGCCCCCTCCCCGACAACGGCGAGCTCTACGTCGGTGTTGTTGTCTCCGGGGAAGTGATCACGCTCGCAACCCCGTCCTCCGGGCTGCGGCTCATCCCCGATCCTGAGGTCATCAAGCGGACTTCACGAGACGTGCCGGTCACCGTCAACACTTCCGACGGCGACTCCCAGATGCGTGTCATCGTCCAGGGATCCGAAGACGTCGCTGTCGTAGTCGGTCAGTCGGTCGGGTTGATCAACGATGCGGTCCGCAGCCTTCGGATCTCGGGTCTGATAGCCGTCGCGCTGATCGGTGCCTTTGCCGCTCTTGTCGGGCTGTGGGTGAACCGGCTTGGCATCCGGCCGCTCCGTGCCGCCACCGGTGTCGCCCATGCCATCACGTCTGGGCGACGGGACGAACGGGTGCCGGAGGGTCCGGCGAACACTGAGGCGGCCACCTTGGGCTCAGCTATGAACCTGATGCTCGACGTCAACGCTGAGACCGAGGCGCGCCTGCGATCCTTCGTCGCTGACGCCTCTCACGAGTTGCGAACACCGCTCACGACACTCATCGGCTACGCCGACCTGCATCGGCAGGGGCTCCTCACATCTGATGAATCAGTTGACGATGCGATGCGGCGTATCCATGGCGAAGCCAAGCGGATGACCACGATCGTTGAACACCTCTTGTTGCTCGCCAACCTTGACGAACGCACCGCACCGCTTCATCTGGTGCCGGTGGAGATTGGTCAACTCCTTCAGGACGTCGCCGCTGACACGCGGGTTGTGCAACCTGATCGAGCCATAACAGTGGACGCGTCCGCTGGCGGCGAGGTCGATGCCGACCCGGAGCGGCTTCTGCAGGCGGTGTTGGCCGTTGTTACCAACGCGCTAGTTCACACGCCGACGTCCGCGCCCCTGACCCTCGAATTGAACGTTGGCCCCGAGATGGTCGACATCCGAATCATCGATCGTGGACCCGGTATCGCTCCTGAACACCTCGACCAACTGTTCGACCGCTTTTACCGGGGTGACGGAACGGCCCATCGCAAAGGTCGGGGGAGCGGACTCGGACTCGCCATCGCTCGCTCGATCGTCGAAGCGCATGAGGGCAGGCTCACCGTCGAGTCAGTAGTCGGCCACGGTTCGACCTTCGTTATCTCCTTGCCTCTTCGTCGTGGAATTCGAGGTGTTGAAGTGAGCCCGTCGGGCTGATCTCCGCTGAGGAGGTCCTCTGCCTTGGCAATCCACCAGCCATTCGGCGCGAAGCAGGGGAGCGGTAACCTCACCGGCGGACCGACGAAGCCGATCCGAGTTTCGGGCCACGTTTCGGACCGTCCCCGCCCCCGTAGCTCAGCGGATAGAGCAACGGTTTCCTAAACCGCAGGTCGCAGGTTCGAGTCCTGCCGGGGGCG
>Ga0181574_10002026_pt1 | contig 18720 bp, 15 predicted proteins | sample 101ome_24_FD_145600 | JGI IMG/M metagenome (GOLD analysis project Ga0181574, IMG submission 145600) | Coastal salt marsh microbial communities from the Groves Creek Marsh, Skidaway Island, Georgia - 101410AT metaG (spades assembly) | ecosystem: Environmental > Aquatic > Marine > Intertidal zone... | reverse complement strand
GGTGGCTCGCGAAACCGCGGTAGAAACGGCGCGTCGCATCGCGTCCGTCGTTCGTCGTCCAATCTTTGTCGATGACGACATCGTCGCCGGTGGCTCGTCGATCCAAAGGCGCGCGCGCGACTGGCGATCGTCGCGGGTGGGTGTCATCGTCATCGTCATCGTCATCGTCATCGTCATCCTCTATCCTCCTCCTCGTCGTCGTCACCACCGCTCGTCTCGTCTCGTCTCGTCTCGCGGGTCGGGCCGCGAATGGGTCGGGTCGGGCCGTTCCCTATGGGCGGTACTGAAAAGACATACATCGCGAGCGTTCCACGACATCGAGGGCGAGACGCGTTTACCCCCAAAATCTCCGATCACGACTCGTCCATCGCTGGCGGTACCTCCCGACGACTCTTTGGGCCCGATGCCCCCCTTGCCCCTCCCCCCTTGCCCCTCGTTTTTTTGGTCCCGACCCACTCGCGGTGGACACGGGTCGGGACCCGTCGACTTGTCATCTTTTTTTTCAAGACGGAGCGCGGACGGACGGAGCACGTGGACGGACGTCCGGATTTCCGGACGTAGTAGGTCCCGCGTAGTGTTTGATCGCACCACAGTACGGACAACGAACAGATACTCGCAATCGCGAATGAAGCATCAAACGGGGAATGAACGCGGACCACAAAAACCAAGACCCCCCGGTCGCGCGATCCCCGACCGATGGCCCGTCGTCACTTTCCGAAGTACACCCGACCGCACCCATGCTCGCCTCTGCCTCCACGTTCACCGGCGTCAAGGTTGCCGCCAAGGCGACCGTCGCGAAGACGGCGCGCCGCGCCAACGTCGTCACCCGCGCGGGTCAATACGATGATGAATTGCTCGAAACGGCGGTACGTCGGGTTTTCTTTTCGATCGATCGATCGAGTCGTCGCGTCGTCGCGTCGCGACCGTCACCCACGGAATCGGCTTCGCGTGCGTGTCGTCAGCCTCGTCGCGCGGACGTCCCGCCCGATCGCGGGCCGCGCGACGGCGGATGCGGGCGATTGAGCGCGAAACGAACCGCGGGATTTTTACCTCGAAGCGAATCCCTCGGTCGTCGGCGACCGGGGACGACGACGGGTCGACGACGGGACGACGAAGACGGGACGACGCGTCGATCGTGGGAACGCGCGCGACCCTCGTTTCGTGGTCGGGGCTTTCCCCCACACGGAATCCGATCTCCTGCGTGTGGGTCCATGGATGTGGTTGATGGTTCGTGACTCGAGAAATTACATCGAGACTGATCCTTTTTGCAAAATTTTTTTCCCTCGCGCGCAGCAAAACATGACCAAGCCGGGTAAGGGTATCCTCGCCATGGACGAGTCCAACGCCACGTGCGGCTCCCGCCTCGAAGGCGTCGGTGTGGAAAACACCGAAGAGAACCGCCGCCGCTACCGTGAACTTTTGATCACCACGCCGAACCTCGGCGAGTACATTGGCGGCGCCATTCTCTTCGAAGAAACCTTGTACCAATCCTGCAAGGATGGCACCCCGTTCGTTGACGTGCTCAAGAGCCAAGGTGTCTACCCGGGTATCAAGGTTGACAAGGGCCTCAGGCCGCTCGCCAACTCCAACGGTGAATCCTGGTGCCAAGGTCTCGATGGCCTCGCTGAGCGCGCCGCCGAGTACTACAAGCAAGGTGCCCGCTTCTGCAAGTGGCGTTCCGTCGTCTCCATCCCGGCCGGCCCGTCCAAGATTGCCGTCACCGACTGCGCTTATGGCCTCGCCCGCTACGCCGCCATCTGCCAAAACGCTGGTCTCGTGCCGATTGTCGAGCCGGAGATTCTCCTCGATGGCGACCACGACATCGACCGCAACTTTGAAGTCGCCTCCATGGTTTGGGCGGAAACCTTCAAGTACTTGGCCGACAACAACGTCAAGTTCGACCGCATGCTCTTGAAGCCGTCTATGGTTGCCCCGGGTGCTGATTGCCCGAAGAAGTCCAACCCGCAAGAAGTTGCTGAGTACACCTTGCGCATGCTCAACTCCCGCGTGCCGCCGCAAACCGCCGGTATCATGTTCTTGTCTGGCGGCTTGTCCGAATTGGACTCCACTTTGTACTTGAACGCCATGAACCAAACGCCGAACCCGTGGCACGTGTCCTTCTCCTACGCTAGAGCCCTTCAAAACTCTGTCATCAGCCACTGGGCCGGTAACGACGATCGTGTCGCGGAGGCGCAAGCCATCCTCAAGACGCGCACCGTTGAAAACGGCATGGCGCAGTTGGGTAAGTTTGACGTCACCAAGAGCAACACCGCTGGCGCCGACTTGTTCCAAAAGGGCTACGTCTACTAAGCGATGTGCAATCTAACGCCGCCGTTTGCACTTTATTTGCATTCCGCACGATTGGACACACACGCTTTATCGCAGCTTTGGGTGCGTGAAAGTTGGATTTCGCGAGCGCTCACGCACGTCGTCACCGACGCGTCGCTCGCTCGCGCTTTAAAAGTCACCACTCGGAGTAATTGAATGAAATGCACTTCAGAAAAATCAAACCACTTCATCATTGTCCCATAATAGTCCTCTATAAACCGCCACGCAAACGTCGTAACGATGATGCGCGATTGATCCGTCTGTGCCAAACTGTCTTCAAACGCGCGGGACAGACTCTTTCAAGACGATGAATAATCTTTTGCGCCACATCACACCCCGGACGGAAACGAACGGGGGACGATGCAGAGTCAATCGCTCGTCCGATTCGCTCGTCCGACGCGCGCGGTCAGCGCGCGCGGGCACGCCAACGGGGCGGCGAGTGTTCGCCTCCGTGATGTCGACGCGCGGGTGGTGGCGAGACGAAGCAGCCAGACTCGCCGGTCCGTCGCGGTCGTCAAAGCCTCGCCGAGTGATGAAACGTCGACGTTATCGACGCGTAAGGGTACGCTTACGGTGCATTATCACCGACGAGACGGAGCGTACACGGGATGGGGTGCGCACGCGTGGGGTGAAGGCGTCGCATCGCCGACGAGTTGGGACGCGCCGTTGGAGCGCGGTACGACGGTTGATGACGCCGCCGCCGCCGACGGCGCGTCGTGGGTGCGTTTTGAAGTCGAAACGTTCACCGATGGTGGGAAAGTGAGCGTTTTGATTCACAAAGGGGAGGAACAGGATTGTAGAGCGGAGGAATTAGACTGCTGCGTTGGCGAGTCTTCTTCGTCGATTTGGTTGGTGAGCGGATATTCGGGCGTCTTCACCAAAGAGCCAGACTTGGACGCGCTTCCCAAGGGGGACATCGACAAAGAGCGAGCGCTGTGGATCGCCGAAGGACTGCTTGCGATACCCCCAGACTTTGCGAGCGCCGAAGAAGATTGTTGCGTAGAATTTTCTCTGGTGAGCTCTCATAGCGGCTCGATGACGTTGACGGGCAAAGGCGTTGGTGTCTCGGATGACGACGACGCGTCAATGATTCGTCTCACGGCGACTCCTGATGAATTCCCTCCGAGCGTAAAGAATAAGTTTCCGCACGTCGTCTCGGCTGGATACCGATTACTAAGAATATCCGCCGACGCGGCGACAAAGCGCCGCCTGCTCGTGCGCCGCCTCGCCGTCGCCGCGGTGGACGCGGACACTGGTTCACCCATTGACGCGACTGGTGTGCAAATTCAAGGTGCTATAGATGATATGTGTGCCTATGACGGCCCGCTCGGTGCTGATTTCGACGCTGGAAAAGAATCTGTCACGCTGAGAGTGTGGGCTCCGACGGCGCAAACTGTCGCTTTGGTGTTGCACGACGCGCCAAGAGACGGGCAATCAGTGCGTGTTGGCATGACTCGAGACGACGTCACGGGTGTTTGGAGCGCTAAGGGTGACTACAGTGAATGGCACGGCAAGTACTACAACTACGAGGTTGAGGTTTTCAATCCAACGACAGGAAGAGTGTCCGTCAACGTGGCGTCAGATCCTTACGCTCGGAGTCTCGCCGCCGACGGCCGAAGAGCTCAAATCTATGACATAGACGGCGATGAATCGCTCAAACCGGACGGATGGGACCAATTACGTAAACCAGAATTCACCCACCCCGTCGATAGCGCGATTTACGAGCTTCACATTCGAGACTTTAGCGCGATGGACGCCACCGTCAGCCCGAGTCATCGCGGTAAATACTGCGCTTTTGAAGAGAGCTCAAGCGTGTGCGTGTCTCATTTGCGAACGCTCTCGGACGCCGGTCTCACACACGTCCATCTGTTGCCATCTTACGATTTCGGATCGGTTCCAGAGCTCGAAGAGAATCAGTTATCGGTCGACTTTAACGAGTTGGTTCGTCTGCCGCCCGACTCGGCCGAGCAACAAGAGATGGTGTCAAAGATTGCGTGGTCAGATGGTTTCAACTGGGGATACGACCCGGTGCACTACGGCGTCCCAGAAGGCAGTTATTCCACGAATCCTGATGGCCCGCAGCGAATCGTTGAGTATCGTTGTATGGTGAAATCTCTCGCATCGATGGGACTGCGCGTGGTTTGCGACGTTGTGTACAATCACACGCTCTCATCGGGCCCGAGCGACGTCAACAGCGTGCTCGATAAGATTGTCCCGGGATATTACCACCGACGCAATTTCGACGGTGTTATAGAGGCGAGCACTTGCTGCAACAACACCGCGAGCGAGCACTACATGATGAGCCGTTTGATAGTGGATGACCTTGTCCACTGGGTGCGCACGTACAAGGTGGATGGTTTTCGGTTTGATCTCATGGGGCACTTGATGCTCTCCACGATGATCAAGGCAAAGGAGGCGCTTCAGTCGCTCACGATTGAGAAGGATGGCGTCGATGGTAGGTCCATCTACCTCTACGGTGAGGGTTGGGACTACGCTGAGGTGGCGCAGGGTCGCGTTGGAAGAAATGCGTCGCAACTCAATTTGGCAAACACTGGCATCGGAAGTTTCAATGATAGAGTTCGTGAAGGTTGCATCGGTGGGAGCCCATTCGGCGATCCTCGACTCCAAGGTTTCTTAACAGGCCTCTATTACACCCCCAACGGCGCGGTCGATCAAGGAGACGAGGATTCACAGCGTTACAGGATGATGGAGGATGGCGAGAAGATTGTTGCCGCGCTCGCCGGCAACGTTCGAGATTTCCGCTTTGTCAACAGGCACGGCATCGAGGTTCCGACCTCCTCGGCTGCGTGGCCGAATTCAAATGTCGGATACGCCGGTGAACCCGCAGAGACGGTCAACTATGTGAGCGCGCACGATAACGAGACGCTTTTTGACTCAATAGTCCTTCGAGCCGCGTCCACGGTTTCGCTCGAGGATCGATGCAGAATCAATCACGTGGCAACAGCCATCATTGCTTTGTCCCAGGGCGTGCCATTTTTCCACGCTGGCGATGAAATTCTTCGCAGCAAATCCCTCGATCGCGATTCATACTCGAGTGGAGACTGGTTTAACCGTCTCGATTACAGCGGAGAGACGCACAACTTTGGCATCGGCTTGCCCGGCGCACAGAAGAACGGAGACAGGTACCCATTCATCGCTCCGATGTTGGCAAACACCGAGATGCGACCTTCGAAAGAGCTGATCCGCGCCGCGACGATGAATTTTTGCGAGGTTCTCAGCATTCGAAAATCCACGTCGCTTCTCAGACTCCGATCGACGCGAGAGATTAAGCGCAGGATGAAGTTTTACAATCGAGGACCTTCGCAATATCCCGGTTTGATTGTCGCCGCCATCAACGACGGCGACGCATCCACGAGACCTGGGCTCAGCGTCGTCGATGACAACTTTAAACGTCTCGTTATCGCTTTGAACGCCACCCCGAACACCGTTTCACACGAGGAGGCGGATCTTTTGGTGGATTTTGCTGGAGTAAACCTCGAGCTTCACCCCCTCGCGGGCAGTTTGACAAAGGACGAGAGAACGTTGAGCAGTACCTTTAACGAGGGCGTCCTGTCGATTCCTCCGTACACCTGGGCCGTGTTCGTCCAGCGTCGGTAAATTGTCGTACTAAAAGTAGTAGTTTTTGCTTTTAAAAGCATTGATTTCATATAGTAGTATTACAGATGAGCCGCGACGCTATGGCGTTTCGCCAAAATTGACGCGGTAGTTATGCCGAGAGTTCCTTTGCAAAAAACTCTTCGACTCGCGACCAAGCGAGGTTTACCGCGGTTTCATCGAGCGGCGGAAATCCCTGAGCAGCTTCCCGAGCTGCGAAATCTTTGTAAGGCTCAGGACTCACGTTCATGAACGCGTGTCCGACGCCGTCGTAAAGAAAGACTTGCTTATCGTCTCCTCGCATTGCCGCTTCCAACTTTCGTGCCGCCTCTTCATCAGAAAATCCTGCGAGATTATCCTTCTTCCCGAAATGTGCCTGGACGGGAATCGTAATTGCGCTCACGTCGCACGCGTCCGCCCCGGGCGTACCGTAAAACGGAGCCGCGCAGTCCACATTCGCCTTTTCTGCCGCAATCAACGTGAGCGCCCCGCCCATGCAAAATCCAATTATGCCCACCTTTTTTGCCCCGCGCATGCGTCGCAGGTACTCGGCCGCCTCGCAAATCTCTCGCGTCGCGACGCCCCAATCCATGTTGGACATGAGGTGGTGGGCCTCCTCGGCATCAATACCAATCTTCCCCTTGTAAAGGTCGGGAATCAACACGCCGTAGCCGAGCTCGTGGATTTTCCGAGCCTGTTGACGAATGCCTTCATTCACGCCCCACCACTCTTGCAGGCAAATCACGCACGAGGCTCCCGGGTTTTCCGCGAGGAGTTCGTACCCTGTCGTGTTGGAGGATTCCCCTCCAAAGTTGATCTTCTCAAAGGATGCCATTCTGAACGACGGACGGTTTGACTCGTTGAGTCGCAAAGTCTGGCTCGGCCTGACTGACTAGTGATTGGCAAGTGGACTCTATGTATTACTTACACGAGAGAACGCATTTCTAAGCGCCAAATCCAAAGACTTGACGAATTCTACCGAATATTAAATTCTTCCAACCATTCTCAGTCGTGTCCATGACGGTCTCGTTGCCAAACTTGTCGCACTCTGGCACGTTTGTTTGGACGAGATCGACGAAACAGTTACCTGGCTCGGGTTCGCGAAAGGTGATCGTCACGACTGAGTAATGTTCATCCGGCCAGGAGCGGAAGCGCCACTTTTGGACAATCTTCTCGCCGGGATCGTACTCGATCGTTTCACCGTGCACATTGCCGTCGAACATTTCAAAGTTTCCGGTGGAGCCGTTGAGACCGCTCGCTCGGCTCTGCGTAAAGTGCTGGACTCGGACGACGTCCATCAGGCACTCGCAAATATCTCGAGGACGGCAATAAAAGTTCTCCGTCATCTTGATGGTGTGATTCGTTTGTGACAACGGCGCAGTCTTATCGCTTCGCGCCTCGGCGGCTTTCGGCGCGGCTTTCGGCGCGACCGCCACGGCTTCGTCGTCCAAAGCAGCGGCTCCCGCCTCGGGCTTTGGGTCGGGTCCCTCTCCCCCCGGTCCCCCGGCTGCCATCTCTTTCACGAAGACCCGCATCGCCGCTAACATTTCTGGAACCAATCCTTTGAGCGCGCGCGCCTTGGCGCGCTCATCAATCTCGCCATCACTCGACGGAAGCACCAACGCCTCTGGGTCCTCGTCGGCGTTTTCATCCGCCACGTACGGGAATCTCACCTTACCCTTCGACCCCTCGCCGCTCGCGTATCCAATCTCCACCTCGAGTTCGTATCCGGGAATAATTTTTCCTTTCCTCTTGTTCACGTACGCCTCTCCCTCGCACTTCAACACCTCGGTCGTGCGAACGTCATCGACGCACAGTCCAACGAGCAGCTTCTCCAGCCTCGACCTCGACCACGCCAAGGCATCCTTTTCCTGCCAGTGCCATCCGTGCACGTTCGTTCCATCGGAGCGTTCGCTCACGATCCATCTCGCGTCACCCTCGCCCACTTTCGCCATGCCGTCCCCAGCGCTCCGACGGCGCGTTTCGATGCGTTCGCTCTTCCGTTCGTCGAAGACTGTCGAAACACAGTCGAAACGTCGCGCGCTTTGCTTTTCCCAGCTCGAGGCTCGAGACTGTTTGCTGACTGACTCGACGCGCGTCGACAGTACTCGACGCCGCCGTCGGATTCCGATACCGGCGAACCGAGAGACGATCCCGACGATGACGATGACGACGACAACGACGACGACGACGACGATGGCGATGGCGACGATGGCGACGAGACGACGCGAAATTTCGCGAGTCGGACGCGACAAGATGCGCGCTGCCGCTGGAGGGTTGAGGTTTTCGCAGCCTGCAGTGTTTTCGTTTGGAGCGTCGGTCGGTGCGCAACGAAACGGGGCGGCGATGGCGTTCCGTAACGCGCCGGAACCGCAGACGGAAGATGAAGAGGGGTCGGTTTTGGATTTCCCGGAGGAGTACGTGCGGGCGGTGCCGTCGAGGAGACCGGATATTTTCCCAGACCTGAAGGAGCCAAAGACGCCGATGCCGCGTCCGATGCCGGGTACGTTCGTCGTGAAAGGATGGGGTTCGACTCGGTTCGCTCGACTCGTTCGCTCTTTTGTCTTTTAGTTTTTGTCTATTTGCCGTTTTGTTTCGCTTTCAGATCTCAGTGACTGACGCGCGTTTGTTTCACAACTACGACAGGTGACCCTGAAGCTCCGGATGAGGAGGAAGAGGAGAAGGAAAGAAAGGAAAACCCGGGCGAGCCGGGTGAGAAGCCGGAAGATGAGGAGGAAGAGGAGAAGAAGAAGATCAAGAAGGATGACGAGGAAGAATAAGACGGTCAGAAGATTGAGGATGACGAGGAGGAACGATTTGCCGCGCGCGCTACGTAGCCACGCGAAATTCATTTGTTACATGATGCCAAGCTATCTAGTCTATATCTCTAATGCTAATGTTGATTCTCGTGTGCGACGCGTATTCGGCGAGCGCAGAGTCCCACCCGTCGTCTCGCAAGGCTTCGGGGACTGGGAAAGACTCTCGGTCTTCGGGATCGTCCACGCACCCAAAGACTCGAGGCACGCCATGGTAGCAGCTTCTTGACGCGCCACCGAGGATGACGGCATCGCCAGATCTAAGCACCATCGCCGTCGGCTCCTCGTCGCGATTTTCATGACCTAGAAGAAATATTCCCGCGCAGCCGAGGGAGATGCTCACAATGGGTCTGTCCAAGTTGTTCTCGGCGTCGTCCACGTGCGCGTTGAGCGTGTCTCCCGGCTGATAGTAATTAATCAACCCCGCTTGTCCATCAAACGTCCAATTCTCCGGCGCCGCTCGCGCAATGCGACGTGTAAGTGATATTAACTCGTTCGATATCGGTCGCCTCGGTACGTTCGGTTCGTACACCCTCTCCGTCCAATTAAATGGAGAACCGACGGTGGCCCATCGAAGCTTGGCCAACAGACGCCTCGCCAAAAATTTCTCATTCGCATCGCCGCGCTTGATCGGTTTCCTCGGCGTTTCCCACGCGCAACCGTTCGCACCATCCCTAACCAACATTGCGTCCGCGATCGCCGCGCTCCACAACCCCTCCGGCAAGTCTCCGAGCTCTCTAGTAAAATTCGTCCGAGCCGGCGGCTCGCACAGCTCCTTGGCCGCGCGCGTCACCCATTCCCTCTGTTCTCCGACGCTCAGCGCGTTGGCGACGTAATAAAACCCCGGATGCCTATCCAACGCATACACCCTCGATATCGTTCCGTCATCGAGAGCCTTCTCCCGCACGAGCGACGCCTTACCCTTGGTCTCGCCGCCCGAGAGGTCCAACGCTCGGCTCAAGTCCACCGGCGCCGCGACAAACCGTCCGCCCCTTCGTCGCCCGTTCGCGCCTATTCGGAACTGTTCCTCCAGTCGAAGTTTGTACTGTTTCTCCGCCGCTCGAAACGCGGTGGCTGTGAGATCCAACTCGCCGTACGCGGCGTCCTCTTTCTCTAGCATGACTCCGCGGGGGAGACGACGCTTGTCCGAGAGTGCGGAGACGACGATGCGGCGGTTGGTCGTGACACCGACGAGACGGACGAGCGACACACGCGCGCGCGTCGACGGCGCGAGGCGACATGTCGAGCGAGGACGAGCGCAGGGCGCTCTTGGCGTCGACGGTATCGTCGACGTCGACGTCGACGTCGGGCGGCACGGACGGCAGCGGCGGCACGCGCGGGAGGGTGTTGGCGACATTATTCGTGGGATCCGTGCTTTTCCTCGCGTCGGTGGTCGCGGTGTCGACGCGCGAGGCCGACGTGCGCGCGAACGAGCGACTCGGTGATGCGTTGGACGCGGACGCGTCGAGCGTGTGGTCGCTCGAGCGTTTGGTGACGCCCGAGGCGTTGGGTGAGCCGAGACCGGTGGATGCGGCGCTCGGACGGTACAACGTTTCGGTTCCGAGAAAGCCGAGCGGGAAGCGCTCTCCCATCACGTACACGCTACACATGGGATGCGAGAGCGATGCGTTGAAAACGGCGTTTCCTGAATTTTTCGGTCCCGGGGCGAACGTGACCGAGGCGAGAATCGTCTATCATAACTTTGACGGGAAAGATTTCTTCGACTGGTCGAAGGGGGTGAAGATGGAGTCTTCAAACCTGTTCCCCGGCGACATGCATACGTGGGCCGCGACGACGGATGCACTCAATCACGAATGGGGATTTGCGTTGAAGAACGCGCAGGGAACGATTCTCAGAGAAATCGGACCGAACAGATTCAACTCGAAGCGCGTGCGTCGGAAGAATTTACCGAGGAGCGCTCTCAACGTCCACGACTCGTGCGTCCACTCCTACGGCGGATTCATCAATCGTATCATCAACATCGACGCGATGCGAACCACGGAGCGGAGTCCGAGAGGGTACGTCGATTTCACGTTCGGTACTTGCAGAGAGTCGTGCCATCCCGACGGTGAACCGCACGAGTGGACGGCCGCAGAACGAGACCTCATGACGTCGGTGCTCGAGGCGCAGCCTCCGCGCGGGATCGGGTTTTCTTACATCATGTACGGTTGGAATAACTTAGGCGTGTGCACGATGAATTTATACGCGTCACGTTCTCCGCCCGGTAATCCTGCTCAGGTATGCGAAGACATCGTCATCCATTTCGATCCGAGACCCAAGTGGCCGGGCCACGCATCCCGTTTCATCACGGATGATATCCGCTGTGGGACGTGGCAATATTCCTACGCGCCGGAGAGCGATACATCTTGGCATTGGCGCACGGACAAACTCGGTTCAATAGAAGAGAACGACGATACCGAATGGCGCATCGATTTCAAGTACACCGCTGGTGGTGTCGAGATTCGCATGGGCAAGGACAAAGAGTATTATAATCTCTTCCCGTGGTCTGGTGATAGCGGCGTCGATGCGATCACCAGGATCACTACCGGATTTAACACCGGCTATCACAGAGCAGGCGTTCCAGGAACATGTTATCTCAGCGCGGTGTGGCCTGAGCGCGCGCCGAAGGATCCGTTTTACGTGCCGTAAGTTGCCGACAGCAGCGTTTTAGTTACCGACAGCAGCGATTTTTCTCGACCAGACTTGATATTCGACAAGCGCATAAACATAAATTTGATCTATAAAACTACGGTACAATTGTAAGAACAATTGTAAGAACAATTGTAAGAACAAATCGAACTTCCATTTGTTGGAACTTTCAACGTAAGGAATACGCTTCTTCGATGTACTTGGAGGGGACCGCTGTCCGGCACAACGAGCGCGCACACGGCATCGACGCCGACGCTTCTCGCGCTTCTTCCAACAAATGGAAGTTCAAAAAATTTCCAACAAATTGTAAGAACAAATTGAACTTCCATTTGTTGGAAGTTCAATTGTAAGAACAATTGTTCTTCGATGTACAATTGTTCTTCTACTTTTTCGATTCGCGCTCTCGCTGATGATAGTAGCGCTTCAAGACCTCCTTTGCCGAACACATCGGGAAATTGGAGAGGTCGTAATAATGCGGTGCGAGATCAATCAGCCACTCGCCGCGAACGTCGGTGACGGTGCGAATGTAATTCTTTGACGTCAACACAAATTCGTTGTACACCACCCACTCGGGCTTGCGATCCAAGCAGGTGGAAGGGTGGAGCATGACCTCTTGGTTGTCTTTGACGGTGAGGTAGCGTCCACCGCGCTCGAGGTGCGCGACTTGCATAAAATACCCGCTCAAGATTGCCTTACGAATGTTTGGGTAGTAATCTCTCGATGTAAAGTCAGTGCTGACGAGCGGCAAGTTGAAGCGTTGGCAAATGCGCACGAGCTGCGTGCGAACATTGTCGGCGCTCTTCATTGCTCGGTGGCTGACGTAGTTGTTCCAACACCAGTCGGGATCTTCTTTCGCTTGCTTGTACGCGTGATAGACGTTGAGCAAGGTGAGGTGATCGCCATCGACGTGCGCAAACTGAGCCTTGGCGGCGTCGGCTTGTTCGGCTTGATCTCTCGGACGAATAAAGCACATGGGCACAGAGAGCATCGCCACGATGGATAAAACTTCGTTGGAGCACTTGAACTCGCACGAGGTGACGAGCATCTTGGCGAGCTGCGGATCGAGTGGGTACTCAGCCATCACTTGACCCACTGTGGTCAAGTTACCTTCGTCATCGAGCGCGCCCAAATAGTTGAGCAACTCGAGCGCTCGCATGAGCGTCTCTGGCGCCGGCGGATCCATAAAGTCAAAGTGTACTAAATCGTCGATGCCGAGCTTCTTAAGCTGCAACACGACGCTCCCTAGGTTTGATCGGAGAATTTCTGGGTAGGTTTGCTCTTGCAAATCCTTCTTGAAAGATTGCTCCGTGTATAATCGGAAGCACTTACCCGGTTGAGTACGACCGGCACGACCAGCGCGCTGTTGAGAAGATGCTCTCGAAATGGGCGACACTAACAGCGACTCGACCCGAATGCGAGGGTTGAACACCTTTTGCTTGGAAAAACCCGGATCGATGACGTACACGATCCCATCAATCGTCAAAGACGTCTCAGCTATGTTGGTGGATACTACGATTTTCCGTCCCGGAGGCTTGCCCGGTTTACCCTCTGGCGCCTTGTCAAAAATCCTCTGTTGCATCGCTGGAGGAAGCGTCGCGTAGAGCGGCACCACGTTTGCCTCACCCACAGAATCACCTAAGTTTTGAATCTCTCGTCTAATCTTGGAGCACGCGTCTTCGATTTCTTCTTCACCAGTCAAGAAGAGCAGAATATCGCCCGGCGGCTCGCACTGATGAATTTGCGTCACCGTCCGAATTGAAGCTTCGAGGTAATCTCGCTCTGGTTGCTGCGTGTAGAAGATCTCCACCGGGTGCATTCTACCTGGAACCTTCATCAATGGTGCGTCCAAAAAGTAGCCTTGAAACTTTTCCGCCTCGAGCGTCGCAGACATCACCACGCACTTGAGGTCACGGCGCTTGACTAAAATTTCCTTCAACAAACCAAACAAAATATCCGTCGCCAAAGTCCGTTCGTGCGCCTCATCGATCACTACCACCGAGTATCTCGACAACAGCGGATCCGTCATTGCTTCTCTCAGCAGCATACCGTCCGTCGCGTACTTTAAAATAGTCTTTGGACCCGTCGTTTCCTCAAAACGAATAGAGTAACCCACCTCTTCGCCAATGTTCACGTCCATCTCGTCCGCCACACGTTTCGCCACGCTCATCGCCGCCACTCGTCTCGGCTGCGTACACACGCACATCTTTCCATCCGCAGTGTACCCAGCATCGACAACAAACTGCGGAACCTGCGTCGTCTTACCGCTACCCGTCTCACCGACGAGAATCATCGTCTGGTTCGCTTTCAACTTTTCGATAAACTCTCGCTTTTGCAACCACACCGGAAGCGTCTTTCTCTTGGCGAGAATGTCGTAGTACCGCTGCGAGAGCGCTTCACCGGTGTGCGGGTTCATTCCATCGTCTTCGGTTTCGTTCGTCTTGGCCCGTTTCGCCGCTGTTTTTCCTTCCTCGTCGTCGTTCGGCGGCATCGTTGAAATTTCTTTCGTGTGCAGGCGGGCGGCGGCGGCGCTCTTTCTCTCTCTCTCTATGAGAATCCGCACGTTCCTTTCCGGTCTCCTCGCGCGTGGATGAACCGCGTTTAAATCGGTGCGAGGCAAGCGCGTTTAAGTTTTAACGCGGTTTTCGAAACCCACTCGGCGCGCGCGCGCGTGTGTGTGTGTGTGTGTCGTCGTCGTCGCGTTCGTCTTTTGTGTGTGAAAGTACCCTCCCGTTTAGGAAGGTCGGAAAAGTTTGTTTTTTCTCGCAAATTACTACAAATCCAAAGCCTCTCACGTAATTTAACTAGAGCATCATGCCCCCGGATGCGCCCTGATGACCGTGAAGAGCTAAAACGGGACGCCCGCGAGTTTGCTCGAGCTCACCCATGATGGGAGGGATGTCGTAACCCTGGATAAAACGTCGATGAATGCCTTCGGAATCCACGGCGTTGAGCCGAATGCAACCGCCCGATGAACCGTCCACAGACATGGCGAGCGCGATCGCCCGAGCGACGAACGCCTCGCACTCCTCCCGTGTCATACCTTCGCGCCATCCGTCGTCTAAAAATCCCCAAATGTACGTTGATCCGCTTCCATCCGTCGTCCATCTTTCCTTGACCATGTTTCCGCCCGCCGTGCACGCATACACCTGCGCTCCGCGTCTCGCATCCCATCCTCCGACAATCGTGTACGCGCTCATCCCTCGTCCGTTATTCATCCCTTTATTCTGATACCCAATCTGGTTCGTGATTGTCGCCACCGTCTTGACGTCCGCGGGGGCGTCTAATTCCATCTCGTGTTCCGAAACCAGTTTGCGCACGTACCCCGCCAACGCCTCGGTGTCCGCGGCTGAGCCAGATCGACACATGATCGTCCAGTCGTTCAACGCCACCATCTTATCCGACGCCCGGTTCGACACGAACACGCCTGCGCGATATCGATTTACGTGGTCAATGGTCGTCAGTCGGTCGATCGATCGTCGTCGTTTGCGCATTTCCAGCAAGTCGAGTCAAAGTTCGTTCAGTTTTGTTTCACTGCGTGAAACGAATCGATCAAACAATCGTTCGAGTGGCGCGTCGCTTAAAGGGACGCACCCGTGCTCACGCGCGTATCCGCGCCTAAAACTACCCCTCCATCGTATTCACACGCGACGATGGTCGTGCCCGTGTGCGGTGCCTGAGAGACGGCGGACATCGTCTTCGTAAATCTCGAGTTGCGAGCGTCGCGCACTGACGTCAAAACCAGGTGGACGGACGAGTCGAGTCGCGCGACGACGTCGATCGGGAGAAACGACGCGCGACGAATAAATAGGCGGTGACGACGACGACGACGACGACAAAAGTTCAATCGTCTGAGATGGAGGGACGACGCGACGACGGGGCGACTCGAAGGCTCGGACGCCCGCACAACGCGCTCGTGACGAGCCTGCTCACCGATACTTACCAACTCACCATGGCGTACGCGTACTGGCGTAACGGCACCCACGCGCGACAGTCTGTGTTTGAACTCTTCTTCCGCGCCAATCCGTTTAACGGTGAGTTTACCGTGTTCGCTGGTCTCGAGGAGGCGCTGCGATACGTTAGTAACTTTGGGTTTGACGACGCCGACGTGGCGTACCTGCGGTCGACGCCGGTGGGCGCGAATATGGAGGATGGTTTTTTTGAGTTTCTTCTCGGGTTGGATGCGAGTGAGGTGAGGGTGTACGCGCAGAGTGAAGGGTCAGTGGTGTTCCCGCGGGTTCCGTTGTTGCGGTTGGAGGGACCGTTGGCGGTGGTGCAGTTGATGGAGACGACGCTGTTGTGTTTGGTGAATTACGCCAGTTTAGTGGCGACCAACGCGGCGAGACATCGATTAGTGGCGGGACCGGACGCGATGTTGCTCGAGTTTGGGCTGAGACGCGCGCAAGGAGTAGACGGGGGCGTGAGCGCGAGTAGGTACGCGTATCTCGGTGGGTTCGACGCGACGAGCAACGTGGAAGCGGGGAGACAGTTTGGGATTCCAATCAAGGGTACGCACGCGCACTCGTACGTGCAGTCGCACGCGGGTTGGGATTGCGTGAAAAACCCCGCGCTCGAGGCGAAAGACGGTGAAAATTTGACGAAGACGTCGAAAAAGACGTGTTGTGAAGACTTTCCAGCGCTCGTTCGCGAAAAGATGAAGATGCTAGAGGCGGTTCGAGAGGATATGGATGCGGATTTGAGATGGGGTGAGACGAATACGAGCGAATTAGCCGCCTTTACATCGTACGCGCTGGCGTTCCCATCTTCGTTTCTGGCGCTCGTTGATACGTACAACGTCTTGCAGAGCGGGTTGCCCAACTTCTGCGCCGTCGCCTTGGCGCTTCGAGAGCTCGGATACGACGCCGTGGGTATTCGATTAGATAGTGGAGATTTGTCCTACCTGAGTAAACGCGCGCGCGCTTTTCTGCGAAACGTCGAGCAACTCTTGGGGACGAAGATGGCGGACAGACTGAGCAAGGTGACCATCACGGCGTCGAACGACATCCACGAGGAAGTTTTGTACTCTCTTCGTCAGCATGGTCACGAGATTGACGCTTTCGGTATCGGTACGCACCTTGTCACTTGTCTCAAGCAACCGGCGCTCGGGTGCGTGTACAAACTCGTCGAGGTGGACGGGACGCCGCGCATCAAATTGAGCGAAGACGTGGCTAAAATGACCATTCCTGGGAACAAGAATGGATACAGGCTCTTCTCCCAAACCGGTGAGGCGATTGTCGACGTCATGACGGGCGTGAACGAGCCGCCGCCCAAGGTGGGCGAGCGCATACTCTGTCGTCATCCGTTTGTGGAGAGCAAGCGAGCGTACGTAGTGCCTTCCAAGGTGGAACCTTTGTTCCATCTCGTATGGGACGGCGCGAACGGCGGCGTCACGGTTGATTTAGACGTCTCTCTCGAAACGTCTCGGGCGCGGTGCGAAGAGTCAATACGTTTACTTCGCGCGGATCATTTGCGATACACCAATCCGACGCCGTACAAGGTGAGCGTATCGGCGGCGCTGTACGATTTCATTCACCATCTCTGGCTCGCTGAGGCTCCTGTCGGTGAGTTGAGATGAGTAGGATCATTGTCAATCATCATCATCATCATCATCATCTACCTACTAGGTGGTTTCTTTTACACTACTCTACTAAAGTACCGTTAGTACACGTCTACTCGTCGTCGCTAGAGGGCACGTATCTCGGCGCCGCTTGGCTCAGCGGAAGCACCTCTTCGTCGCACCAATCGTCGTCGTCGTCGACGTCGTCGTCTTCATCGGAGGGTGGTGCTTGTGGTTTTACCGCCGCCAGTGGCATCCTCATCTTCCCTTGTCTGTTTCGCACCTCTTCGATGAGACGCGCAAACGTGGCGTCGCTATTTGTCGTCGTCGTCGTCGTCGACGTATTTGTCGTCGTGCCGGTGGACGCGATGTTGAATATCCTCGCCTTGGCCCCGGCGCCTACTTTCCTCGCCTCTTCTCTGTTAACCTCTCGCGCGATGGCGGCTCGATCGGGAATGCGTCCGTAATCCACGACGCCGTTGACTCGAGCCGTAAACTCTCTGTGCCGCGTTTCGAGCTGTTTTTTATCCCCCGTCGCGTTCAATCCAGCGCTCTTACACATCTCTCGAAGCTTTGTGAGCGTGAAGACGTGATATGCGAGCTTGGGAAGTCTTGACGACGAAGACACCGACGTTGAGGGAGCCGATCGCGGTTTCTTCTTCGTCGGCGACGACAACTGTTCGCTCTTCACCAAGCACGTGTTCAGATGCGCGTTCATGAGCTTGACCGAGACGGACACGTTACACACCGGACACGGCGCCGACAAAGACCTACTATACGCCGATAACGAGGATCCCCCGCGAGCAACTTCCTCTTGTTCTTCTTGTTCCTCTTCTTCTTGTTCTTCCTCTTCTTCTTCCTCTTCTTCTTCCAACAGCGTCACGACGTCCACGTCTACAACGTCTGACGCCGCTCTCTTCGTCATCATGTTGTTGTTGTTGTTCTTCTTCTTCGTCGTCTCTACCGTCGTCGTTCCCTTCGCAACGATCGCATCTAAAAGTTCCGCACGCACCGCCTTGAAACACTGCACCGCCAACTCCAACGCCTTGTTCGGCACTAAATCGCTCTCCCGCCCCGGTTCTCGGCACTGCGGACACTTTTCCATGACTGGCAGCGCCCGGCGCGCGCAATCGCTACAAAACGCGTGCGAACACGCGCGAAAGCTCACCGGCATGACGTAAAAATCCCCGCATATCCCGCACCGCAGCGACGTTTCAAAGTCTCGCAGCGGTCTCGTCGGCCACGCCAGTTCGTACGTGAAATCGTCGTCATCCGATTTCGACGACACGTTCGACTTCATCATCGTCCCCGATTTGGATGGCGGCAGGCAACGAGTCCTTCTCTTCGGTCCCCTCGTCTGTCGCGAAAACTCGTCGCGTCGCGTCGGGTCGCGTCGCGTCGGGTCGGGTCGGGTCGCGCGTTTCAAAAATGACGACGACGACGACGACGACGACGACGACGACGACGCAACGAGAAAAAATCATCCAAAAAACTCAACGACGGTCTTTTCATTTAACCCGAAACTTTTGGGAGAGGACTCGATTGATACGGGGGAGAATGGTTTTCTCGCTCATGCAGCTAACACGTGGTCGACGATCTACTACTGTAGACCGCACAGCCCAAAGGAAGACAGACATTCCCCGAAATACAAAACGGGGTTGTAGCTCAAATGGTAGAGCGCGCGCTTAGCATGCGCGAGGTACCGGGATCGATACCTGGCAACTCCACGGATCTTTTTGATAGCCTTATCTCTCTTTA
>Ga0181574_10002015_pt1 | contig 18760 bp, 15 predicted proteins | sample 101ome_24_FD_145600 | JGI IMG/M metagenome (GOLD analysis project Ga0181574, IMG submission 145600) | Coastal salt marsh microbial communities from the Groves Creek Marsh, Skidaway Island, Georgia - 101410AT metaG (spades assembly) | ecosystem: Environmental > Aquatic > Marine > Intertidal zone... | reverse complement strand
GCACCGCGTCGCAGGCGTGGATGCGAACCCGCTGTTAGTCGCTTCTGTATTCATCGCTGCAATGATCGAGGGATTAGAGCAAGGGATTGACCCCGGCGCCGAAACCGAGGGGAACGGCTATGAGGCTTCAACCGAAGCGGAAGCCATTCCCGGTGATTGGGCTGCAGCGATTCGCGTTGCCAAGGAGTCCTCTTTTTTGAAAGAAGCGCTGGGTGAAGGCATGCACCACACCTATATTGCGGTGAAAGAAGCGGAATACGTTAGGGTCATGCGAGCTATTCCCGAAATAGATTACGAGCTCTATCTCTACACGGTCTAGCGGTCCTGCGGTCGTTAGGGCCGCGGTCCTGAATGGAATGCTTATTCATGCAGTGACTGTGAGCTGAACCGGTTCAGGCTCGCTGGTTCAATGAGGTCGGCGGTTAGGTCCTCCGGTCTCAGAAGTGCCCAGTGATATTAAAAAACACGCCTTCCACATCCATATCGATGACAAAGTCTAAGTCGTCGCCACCCGCGTCGATGGCAAAACGTCTGAATCCGGCTTCAACGCCAAACTCTGGAAGGATGAAATTTTCTATTTCCCACCCAATTTTAACGGCGTAATCCATCACGGAGACGCCATTGAAGCCAAGGCCATTGATATCACCTGCAAGGTAAAAGCCAGAAAAGGGTAGGCCGACCTTGCCTGCAGCATAGAGCATGGGCAATACGGCGTTCTCTTCTTCAGTGACGCCATCAATGGTGAGCTGGCTGTCTAGTACACGAGCGGTTAAACCAAGATCCAAGTCAAAGGCTAGGTCCACTAACTCATAGTACAAAGTGACATCGGTATGCGTCATATCGACGGTGGTTGTTACGCTTTGGCCCGGAACGAATGCATCCCCGCCAAATTCAAACGGGCTGGTCAGCACACCCACCCCCGCATCTTCAATGTCGCTGCGAGCAATTCGAATATTGGGCAGCGTTGGTACGGGGTGTTCAAATCTGAAATAGGCTTGCACGCCGCTGTTGTCCGCAAGACCCAACTGATCCTCGATGGACACATCGCTGACGGCTCTTCCAGCAAAGTCTTGGCCCCAAACACCGGCGCCAACGTAGACGCCAAGAAAATCGGCTTGCGCGGCGCTTGTGGCAAATAGCGTGATCAGTGCCACTATCAGAAGTTTTTTCAACAGCCGGAAAATAATCATTACGTAATCTCGTCGAGTTGTCCTGCCCATTGTATTTCAGGCTCACAAAAAGAGCATAGCGGTGGTCATATCAATCCACCTCGAACTAATCAGTGATGAAGAAGTCCGGTAAAAATGAGAGGTTTAGCTCTGCGTGATCACTTGGGGGCGAAGTGAATCAGCGAGTTGATAGCGGAGTTAGTAACTAGTGGACTGGCAGTGGCCGTAAGGTTGGACTCGTATATGAAAAGATCCGCGGATAGGTTAGAAATGCTCGTACGCGTCAACTACGACCCAAGAGAGACTTAGGCAGAACAGTTGTTAGCATAACGCCTACATCAGGCGATACCGGCAGATTGTTGGTCCATAGGAGGATCCACACAACGAGACGACTCGGGTTTCAGTTGGCTGGGCATTAATTGCTTGGATTGATCGATCTTCCCTTTGCAGCGCTATGTCAGACAACAAAACAGGGCCATTGAGACCACCAGAAATTGGTTGATAATGAGAATGATTCTCATTAAGATCCTGCTTCGCTTGGGAAAGCTAGCAAGTCATGGCTCGGTATCTCTATTCATCGTCGCAATCAATCGCGCTTCTGCTCGCAGTGATGTCGCTCGGCGCCCTAGCTGAATCCAGTGAGGAGGTGCTAGAGAACGACACAGCACCGCTGGAGGAAGTGGTGGTGTTTGGTCGCTTTTTGCAATCAGAAGCTGTAAGGGCGCTTCGCACGCCCACCCCGATCATCGACGTGCCTCAGAGTCTCAGCATCGTAACGTCAGAGCAAATAGAGCAACGCGGTTACGCGAGTGTTGCCGACATGATCAGTTATGTCCCGGGTGTCAGCATGTCGCAGGGGGAGGGTCATCGGGACGCCGTGGTCTTCAGGGGCGTGAGATCGACCGCAGATTTTTTTATCGATGGAATTAGAGACGACAGCCAGTACTACCGCTCGTTTTATAACCTAGATCAAGTCGAAATTCTTCGCGGCCCCAATGCCCTGTTGTTCGGTCGCGGTGGTGCTGGCGGTGTGCTTAACCGAGTCACGAAAAAAGCTAAACCAGGCACAGGGTTTCAGTCTGTTCGGCTGCATGGTGATCGATTAGGCGAGTTCGGCGCGCAAATTGATGTAAACCGAGGCATTGATGAAACCATTGGGCTAAGAATCAATGCGATGACTGAAAAACTGGACAACCATCGCGATCACTATTTCGGCGATCGAATGGCTATCAACCCAGCCCTCAGGATTGAGTTTTCAGATCGATTCAGCATGGACGCGCGCTACGAATACGTGAATAACGAGCGGTTTATTGATCGAGGGATTCCCACTGGCGTCGATGGCAAGCCGGTAGAGGCGTTTCAGTCCATCGTCTTTGGCGACGCGAAAGCAAATGTATCAACGCTCGAAGCGCATATGTTTTCGTTGTTGACCGAAACGAGACTCTCGGACAGCACCAAGCTAAATCTAGCGACTTCATTTAGCGACTTTTCAAAAGGCTATAGCAATATGTACGCGGCGTCTTATGACCAAGAGGGAACACCCGACCGGGTAACGTTAGACGGCTATGTAGATTCAACCGAGCGGGAAAGTATGAATATCGCAGGCACGCTGGTTACCGAGTTTTCGCTCGCCCGCGCGCATCACACGGTTCTTGCCGGTATCGAGTATATCAACACGTCATCTGACCAGGATCGTTTCAACGCCGTGTGGTCATCGACGCAGACTGATAAGGACGCCTTCTTGATTCAGCGCCCCATGGGGCTCGTCGCCGCGAGCGGCACCAATGCGGCAGGGGTGCCCATAACGGCAGATTTCTCAACAGACTTAAATGATGACACGCGAGTAGAAGTCGACGTGGTCTCTGCTTACATTCAAGACGAGATGGAGTTAGGTGAGCGCTTTTCTGTGCTACTCGGCGTGCGGTTTGATCAGTTTGATATTAACGTATTGAATGTGCCGGCTGCCGACAGAAGAGACAAGCGTGATCAAGAGGTCTCGCCCCGATTTGGGTTGGTTCATAAATGGGCGGACAACGTATCGATGTACGCCAGTTTCTCAGAGACCTTTCTGCCGAGAAGCGGAGAGCAATACGCCAACATTAACGGTGATAACAATCGGCTAGATCCTGATACTTACCGAAACTTGGAAGTTGGGATGAAATGGGACATCGCAGAGGGGTTAAGCTTCACCACCGCAGTGTTTGAAATCGAAAAGCGCTCGCCCCAAGTGGCAGACAATGACCCGGCCACACTGGATGTGATCGAGTCTGAGATATCCGGATTTGAGGCCCAGATTTCTGGCCCGGTGAGTGATCGGTGGTCAGTCTTCGCGGGCGTGAGCACACTAGAAGGCGAGCAGGTGAATCGAAGCGGTGGAACTGGGCTGCGCCCACGAGAGCTGCCAGAACGAATGGCCTCGCTCTGGACCGAATTCGATGCAACAGAGCGGTTGACGCTTGGCGGCGGGGTCACCTACCAAAGTGATAGCTTCATTAATAATAGTAATTCTGCGACCTTACCCAGCTATATCAGGGTGGACGCAACGATGAACTATCAGTGGTCAGCGCGCTCGTCGATTCAAGTGAGGGTAGAAAATTTAACCGATGCGCTCTACTTTCCTAGCTCTCACAGCACACATCAGGTGACCGTTGCGCCACCCCTCAATGTGCGAGTAACGTTCGGCACGCGCTTATAATCAGTAACCAATCCCAGCAAAGGATTGCTCGTAAATCTTAGGGTTTAAGTGACGATGGGCCTTCGCAACATAATAGGGTGAAACGCGCGCTACGCTGCCATCACGGTGAAATGGTAGGCGATTGCCAATGCTCCGACGGTGAAACAGTAGTACGCGAAATACTTCAGCTGTGCATTTCGCACCAAAGTAACCATCCACTGACACGCCAGCAGCCCGCTCACGAAGGCGGCAACGAATCCTGCGAGCAACACGCCTAGCTGATCAGGAGAGAGATAAAGCGCACCATCGAGCAGGTCCTTCGCGATTTTGCCGAGAATGAGCGGCACCACCATTAGGAAAGAAAACTCGGCCGCTTCTTGTCTTCTGATGCCGAGCAGGACCGAGCACGAAATAGTGGCGCCTGATCTTGAGATGCCTGGCAGAATGGCGAAGGCCTGCGCCAAACCCACGATCATCGCGTCTAGCGTGGTGACAGATCGGCCTTGACCTGAGGGCCGATCCGCCGCGATCAAAAGGAAGCCTGTAACAAGTAGCATGGCGCCGACGAGCAATATTTGTCGGTCGAAAAGGCGCTCAAGTTCGTCAGAGAATAAGACGCCAACCATCGCTGCAGGAATCATGCTTAAAATTATTTTCCCGGAGAACGACCAGCTCTCTTTGTTTCCGGGTTCAAAAAGCCCAGCGATGATGCCGAGCACTTGGCGACGAAAAACCACGAGCGTACTGAGCGCGGTGGCGAAATGCACCACAACGGTAAACAGCATGCTCTCTTTCGGGAGACTCGTGTCACCGAGCAACACTTTGCCCAATTCCAGATGGCCGCTACTGCTGACGGGAAGGAATTCCGTCAGCCCTTGAACGATGCCAAGAATAATTGCTTCAAGATAACCCACTTGATTTCCTTAATTGCCGTCGGCTGGCCGGCCCTTTTTTAGATCGTTTGGTCAAAACAAGTACCTGGGCTTCAGGTGTTATTCAGCGGTGCATTATAGCGGCATGTATAGCCAATGGCGGAGCGTCGGTTGAACGGCAAAGGTCAAGATTTATTGATCGCTTTAATTGTGTACAGATTCATTGCATGCTCTAAAACGTAATCAGCACCAGTAATCAATCAATGAGCAGGGGGAGTGATGAGTCAAGCAGAAGTCGAAGACAGACCGTTTTGGTTAAAGGATAATTTCGCGCCAGTTTTTGAAGAGACAACCGCAGAAAATCTGACCGTTAGAGGCACGATACCTCGTGCGCTAAACGGCCGGCTTCTAAGAAACGGGGCCAATCCGCAAACGGGCGAGTCACTGCACTGGTTTTTAGGCAACGGCATGTTGCACGGGGTTGAAATCTCTGAGGGTTCTGCGAACTGGTATCGCAACCGGTATGTGAAAACGCCGCTGTATTTGAATCCAGATGCAGACATCATGTCAGGGTTGGGTGACATGTCCATGTCAGCTGCTAACACCCACGTTATAAAGCACGCGGGAAAGATTCTCGCGCTGGAGGAAGGGCACTGGCCCTTTGAAGTGTCGAATGATCTTGAAACAGTGGGTCCACATAACTACGGGGGGAAGCTTCCAGGACCGATGACGGCGCATCCAAAAATCTGTGCTGAGACCGGAGAAATGTTGGCCTTTGGCTACGGGATGGCGCCACCGTATTTGACCTATTATCGCGTGTCTAAAAACGGCGAACTAGTTCAGGTTGAAGAAATAGAAGTGCCAGGCGCCACCATGGTTCACGATTTCAACGTCACGCGAAACTATGTGATCTTTATGGATCTGCCAGCAGTGTGGAACTTGGAAGGGATGGCAGACAATGGACTACCTATCGTTTGGGATGAATCCTATGGTGCCCGTCTTGGCGTGATGCCTAGAAATGGTGGCAATGCTGACGTTACCTGGTACGACATCGAGCCCTGTTATGTGTTCCATCCGCTGAATGCCTATGAATCAGGGTCCGATTTAGTGTTAGACGTGTGTCGCATGGATGACACTATGAAACCCGGCTCATCGTCCGAACCGAAGCTCACTCGTTGGACCATCAAGACAGCCGAAGGTCGTGTGGAAGAGACTCAGCTAGACGATCGCATGGTGGACTTTCCTCGCGTGGCCGATCGAGTCGTTGGTCTAAAACATCAGTATGGATATTGCGCCGCGTTTGCTAAGGGGGCGCCCTTCGGACAGGGTCTCATTAAGTACGACGTTGATAGCGGAACCTCGGAATATCGGGACCTTGAGGGTGGGCAAGCCAGTGAGCCGGTTTTCGTGGCCAATCCTGACGGAACAGATGAGGATGATGGCTGGGTACTGTCCTATGTTTATCAACCAGAGCGAGACAAGAGCGAGGTGCTAATCCTGAACGGGCAAGACATTACGGGAGAGCCCGCCGCTGTGATCGAGCTACCCGTCAGGGTTCCCGCAGGCTTTCACGGGAATTGGGTGTCCGACGACGACTGAAGGTCTTGATGCGCGGCGCTTTTTATTGTTCAACGAGCAGTGCTCAAGATACAAAGTAATGGGTGGGGCGTCATAGTGACGCCCATGCCCCAGCTAGAGCAGGCAACCGCAAACGCGTTCTAATCGAGGTAAGCGCTCCTCTAATCAAGCTGCTTTTCAACCTCTTGTCATTTGTTCCTTAACCATCTGTTCCTTAATTGGACTCGATGGTGTTGGCCCTCCGTCAGCCGCTCACTGATTCGGCTTTGGGAAGTTGGATCCTTGGCCGGACGCCTCCATCTAGTAGGTTCAAGGTGAGGCCGGATAGTAGGTTCAAGGTGAGGCCGGAGCGTTTTCTACCCAGCTCAGCGTTGTCATTGCCTTTTGCGCCCGCCAAAGTAGCCATCGGGTGCGTCGGCAGACAGCAGATATACAATCGTCCAAACGTCGCGTTATAGTCGGGCGGGTAGCGAGGCATGAGAGGCTGTAGCGACGTCGCTGTTTGCCATCTGAAGTGAACGGCGGAGGGCCTGCTAATCACTTTGATCGGCTTAATGGGGACACTGTTGACGTTCTTTAAGCCTTATCGTGGGTGCTGTAGCGATCTTGACAGTGAATGGTCTATGAATCGAAAACGCTGATGGGGCGGTTCGAGAAAGCGGCAGCGTAAGCACGGCATTCCTAACAAAGGATGCTTCCAGAGAGTTGTCACAAGAAAGCGTTTGAAAAAAGTGTAGGCAACAAGGTGCGGCTTGAAAGAAAAGTGCGCGGAAAAAAACGGCTTGAGCCGAGCGCGGTTAAGAAATTAGCAGTTAGCAGTTAACGGTAGCGTGATAAAAAGAAAAGCGTTGTAGAAAGGAGAAAACAATGGCTGATGCATACATTATCGATGCGGCGCGAACGCCGAGAGGGATTGGCAAAGCAGGTCGTGGAGCGCTGTCGCACTTCCACTCTGGCCGATTACTCGCGAAGGTATTCGAAGCAATCGGTGAGAGGAACCAACTGAATACGGACCAAATCGACGATGTAGTGGTTGGCTGTAGCTCTCAGGTGGGTAATCAAGGGGCTTGCGTGGGCCGCATGGCGGCGCTGGATGCAGGTTGGAGTACTAAGGCGTGTGCAACGACGCTCGACCGTTTTTGTGGCTCTGGAATCACTTCGGTCAATCTTGCTGCCGCAAACATTATGAGCGGCATGGACGATCTATGCGTGGCCGGTGGTGTGGAGATGATGTCCTACACAGCCACGCTGTCTAACCCCACCAATAATCGAACAGTCGATGGCGGTAACCTGCATTTGCGGGATCTCCACCCCCAGCCACACCAGGGGATTTGCGCAGATATGATTGCAACGCTCGACGGGTTCACAAGAGAGGAGTTGGATGCGCTGGCTGTCGAGAGCCAGAACAGGGCCCAGCATGCGATTGCTAATGGGCATTTTGACAAGAGCGTCATCCCTGTCTACAACGATGACGGATCACTAGCCCTGGACCGAGAGGAGTTCCCTCGGCCCGGGACCTCCATGGAATCACTCGCTGAGTTGAATACGGTATTTAACCTGTTCATGGACGCGCCAATTGATAATGGAGGTGAAACGTTTGATCAACTCGTTAAACGGAAGTATCCAGATCTGAAAATCAACCACGTTCACCACGCGGGTAATAGCTCAGGCGTCGTCGACGGCGCTGCCGCACTGATTATGTCAACCAAGGACTACGCAGACAGTGTTGGCTGGAAGCCAAGGGCCAGGATCAAGGCCATGGCGACGGTTGGTGGTGATCCTACGCTGATGTTAAACGAGCCTGTTCCTGCGGCTCGCAAAGTCCTTGAGCGGGCGGGTATGACCCTGGATGACATCGATTTGTTTGAGGTGAACGAGGCTTTTGCGGTGGTCGCTGCAAAGTTTATTCGTGACCTGAATCTCGACCCAGCAAAGGTCAACGTAAATGGCGGCGCCATGGCGTTGGGTCACCCAATTGCGGCCACTGGATCAATGCTGATCGGCACCGTGCTCGATGAACTTGAGCGTCGAGACCTGACAACCGGACTCATTACCATGTGCACGGGCGGGGGAATGGCGCCAGCGATCATCATAGAAAGGGTCTAAATCGGGGCCGTGGCTGTCAAAAGGCTGACCCCGCGGGTTCTGAAGAGTCTCAAATTGCAGATGTTTTAAGTGTTTACATTTGTGCATAGGTTCGTTAAAACAGTGCAGTGCCAAAGGGGATTTGGCAACTAGTTGTAACAGTTGTAATAAATGAGGGGATAATCATGCGTTTTAATCGCAAAGCCATTGCTGCTGCGACTCTGTCGCTAGCAGTTGTCCCTGTTTCGATGACGTTTGCTGCTTCGTCTGGTCGTCAGATCGAGGAAGTAATCGTAACCGCCGAAAAGCGGGAAGCATCGATCCAGGATACTTCAATGTCGATTACGGCATTCACAACCGAATTCATGGATGATTTTGGTATTCGTAACCAAGAAGACCTCCAGAATTTCGTTCCAGCAACAACGATCCAACCTTATGACGCGACGGTACGTGGGGTAGGTCGGAACTTCCGTGCATTAGGCGGTGACCCAGGGGTTGCTACTTACATGAACGGTGTTTATTCAGAGGACTTGCTTACGGCAACCGCACAGACCTTTTGGGACGTAGACCGAATCGAGGTACTACGTGGGCCACAGGGAACGCTGTACGGGCGGAATGCTGTTGGTGGTGCGATCAACATGATCTGGAAAGCACCTCAGACTGAAGAAGTAGATTGGGCAATCCGCTCTATTGTGGGCGATTTAGGCCAGCTAGAATCTTACGGCATGTTAAATGTCCCTCTAACCGAGACAATAGCGACTCGCTTCAACTTCGCGGTTCGTAACAGAGACGGCGTAGTCAAGGAAGTGGGCGATGGTCAGGACCTTGATGGTCTTGGGGTGAAGAACTTCAACGGCCAGATTCAGTGGGATCCAAATGACCGTGTCTCTTTAAACATTCGTCACAATGGCATGCGAGTGGATCGACCCTTCGGTGGTGCGAACGGCGGTGGCCTTGTAGTGCTAAACGAAGAAGACTCGCCAGTCCGTAACACGTGGGCACACGTGCCTGGTTATCGGGTTGTCGATGAGACCCAGACCAATCCGCTCGCGTCGGACTTCCTAGTACCCAACATGCCGACCTATAACTTCACCAACCCCGATACTGGGGCGCAGGTGGTAGCACAGAACAATCGACTCGGTATGGATTACGGCGACTTCAATGGCACGCAAAACGCGGCATCAATGATGGATGCGTTTGGCGTTACTAACGCCGATTCAGCAGCAGCCCTGAATGCCTGTGTTTTCCCTGACGAAATATCTGGTGGTGACTTGTGTGCCGCAACGAACGGGTTAAACCGTGAGCAGTTCGATGCCAACACAACCCAGTTAAACTTGACGTATCAGCTGAATGACAACATTGAGTTGAAATACATTTTCGGGTTTAACGAGCTGATCTATCGCCGTACAACGGACGACGACAATACCAACAGCCAGTTCCACGACCGTCAATTTTATGTGAACCACGAAGCAGCCTATGAGTCACATGAGTTCGTAGCCTTTGTCGACTTCAGTGAAAACTTCACCATGACGTCGGGGATTTTCTTCTACGATGCCCAGATTGATCAGCGTGGAGATTTTTACTCTGCAGTCGGTGAACGTCGGTTCATCGACCCGTACGTGGATAACACGTCGCTCGGTGAAGGCCTGGATGCTGTACTGTCAAATGCGTTGATAGGCAGTGACGCACTTGCACCAGTTTTTACGGGTATTTCGATTTACAACATGATGGCTGCGCTGGGAATTTCAGTACCTGGTCCGGTCACCCTGCACTCGGCACGTGACTCCTGTATTGGTGACGACCGGTTTGGTTGTAACCGAAATGATTCGGTTGCAAATGCTGATGCTGGCGCGACCGCCACCGAGAATCCAAGTCGAAACTTGCAGATCGGCCCTTGGGTCGGTGATGACGGCAGTAACCCTGACCTTGATGTTCAGTGGGGACCCAATACGTTGGGAAGTGATCTGCTCTATCATACACAAACCAAGCGTGAGGCCTTTGCGGCTTACACACAAGCCGTATGGGAGATCAACGATCAATTTGCACTGACAATGGGCCTACGATACGCAAAGGATGAACTGGTAGCAGAGGAGAATCTGTTCCGCTACACGGAAAGCGATCTGGGCGGGTTGATTGGTTTCTGGGGCGGCGCCTTTGGCATTAGCGTGGCAAACGGCGGCTTCGTGCAAACGGCTGAAGCAGCTGCAGCCGGCAATCCCTTTGGTCTCGAGTTGAACCAGTTCGGTCAACCCACACCAACTCGATTGGCGGTTAACGGGGGTATTCCCATAGCAGTAAGTTTGTACAGACCGTTCGATCGTGAGGATACGAAAACGACCTTCCGCGTTAATCTGGATTACGACATGAACGACAACGTTATGTTGTATGCATCAGCAACGTCAGGTCACAGGGCAGGTGGTTACAACCTAGTGTTCTTCAGTAAGACCCCGACGTACGATCCTGAAGAGTTGATTGCCTATGAGCTTGGTTACAAGACTCAGTGGCTGGATAACTCACTTCAGCTGAATGGTTCGTTCTACCTCTATGATTACGAGAACATTCACACCGTGGCAACGGAAGTAAATGAGTTCTTCGGTACTTCAACGTCAGTACTTCCTGCACCGGGTGCCGAGATCAAAGGTATTGAGGCAGAATTGACCTGGCTCGCTACTGATCAACTCACGGTGGGTGGTAGCTTGAGCTATACACCGAATGAGTACACAGAAGATCTCTTCATCTTGGACCCGGCTGGTTACGATCGTCCAGAGTCGCTGTTTGGAGCAACCACAGCCCTGAAAAATATTAAGGGCAATCAGTTACTCCAGGTGCCTGAGTCAAAGGTGAACGGTTGGGCCACCTACGTTGTTCCTCTGAATAACGGTTCAAACCTGACTTTCTCAACCAGCTACTCTTGGATAGACAAGGTCTATTATTCTCCGTTTGAGAACGAAGACGAGATGGCGGAAGACTATGGCAGATTGGACATGCGCGCTTCTTGGACATCTGCTGATGGAAGAATGATGCTGACAGGCTTCGTGAACAACTTCTTTGATGATGTTGGTGTACTGCAGGTACTTCGTCATGGTGAAGAGGAACAGTTCCGGCAGTCTGGGGGAACAACGCTTCCACGTCTGATCGGGCTTGAGTTCACAGTAGCGATGAACCCGCTGATGTAAGCTCAAAGAGCGTTACAAGAAAGCGGCCTACGGGCCGCTTTTTTTTGACTGGAATTATTAGCTTCTCTAAATGTTCAGATTTCGTTCAGGAGCAGCATGCATCATTGCTCGATAACAACCTAAGCAACTAGGGTGATCACGATGTACGCATCGCGTTTCTTCTTCATGCTAATTTGGCTAGGGAGCGCGCTACTTGGTGGATGCTCGATCCAATCAGTAGCTCAGCAAGCACCAGGTTCGGCCAATTCGACGAAAGATTTCGTTTCATGCCGCCCGAACTCGCATGAATTGCGCAGCGGTGGGAGCGAGCGCAAAAGCTCGGGGTTAAACGGTCTCATCGGAGGGGTTTATGCGCGAGCACTCGGTGATGACCGATTAGTGCTCGTGGAGCATGAGCTTGGATGCTCACCACCTGAAAAGGAAAGAAGGACCGTCGCCGGAAGCGCTCGTACTGACAGCACAGGTTCTGAGCCAACCATTGGGGCCATAGAGTAGAGCGGCCAAGGGGTGGGTTAGTTGCTGCGGCTATCCTTCATGACTCTGGCTTTATCCCTTGCCCATTCTCGATCTTTGATGGAGGCGCGTTTATCGTGCGCCTTCTTGCCTGAGGCGAGCGCTACTTTGCATTTCACCCAGGGGCCTTTCCAATATAGGGACAGCGCAGCGCAGGTGTAACCTTTTTGATTGATTCCCCCAACCAATCTAGCCAGTTCTTTTCGGTGCAGGAGGAGCTTCCTTACTCGCTTGGGTTCTGCAACCACATGTGTCGAGGCCGATAGCAATGGACTAATATTACAGCCGTGAAGATAGGCCTCTCCCCTGTGCAGCGTCACGAAGGAATCGGTGAGCTGAACACGGCCTGCTCTGAGGGCTTTCACCTCCCAGCCTGCTAATTGAACCCCGGCTTCAAATTCATCGTGAAGGTGGTATTCAAACCTCGCGCGTTTGTTGGAGGCAATAGTGTTAGGAGACGTTTTGGGCGCCATTAGCATTACGTTAAGTAAGAGACAGTTAAGTTTACGCGCTTCTACCCGACTTGTGGACGAAAACCAAAACGGTGACAATCGATTAATGCAATGAGGATAGAGCTTATGGTGACCCAGTCTTCACCTACCAACGTGATGTGGTCTTCGCGGTTGATGTTTATTCTCGCGGCGGCGGGATCCGCCGTGGGTTTGGGAAACATCTGGCGATTCCCTTATCTGGCTGGAGAGAATGGCGGCGGTGTATTCGTGTTGGTCTATCTTGCCTGTATTGCTCTGATTGGGTTACCCATACTGATTGCAGAAATTTTGATGGGCCGAGCGGGCCGGCAAAACCCGATTACGACGATGAAGCTGCTCGCGAGCGAGTCAAATGCGAGTCAATTTTGGCAAGTTATCGGGTGGATGGGCGCGATTGCTGGGTTCATGATTTTGTCTTTCTACGGGGTGATAGCCGGTTGGGCAATGGCCTATGTGGGTGATACGGCCACCGGTGATTTTGTAGGGATTAGCGGGGCGGCAGCGAGCCAAGTATTCAACCAGTTCATCAGTGATCCCGTCCGAGTGATTGGATGGCAAACCGTCTTTATGTTGATCACTGTATCGATCACTGCTCGCGGAGTGAGTCAGGGTCTCGAGAATACGGTGCGCTATCTCATGCCATTGCTTTTTCTGCTGTTGGTGACCCTTGTGGGTTATTCAGCGCTGACCACAGGTCATTTCCTCGAAGGACTCTCTTTTATGTTCTCGCCAGACTGGGAGAGATTCAGCGGAGAGAGTGTCATCACGGCAATGGGGCAAGCTTTCTTTACGCGGAGCCTCGGTATGGGTGCAATCATGGCTTACGGCGCATATATGCCGTCGGGGTCCTCTGTTGTTGGTACGGCAACTACGATCGCCGTGCTGGACACCTCGGTCGCACTGATGTCCGGGCTCGTGATTTTTCCTTTGGTGTTTGCCAATGGCCTTGAGAGTGCAGCTGGCCCGGGATTGATGTTCATCACTTTGCCCATCGCGTTTGGTCAAATGGCCGGTGGTCAAATATTCGGAACCTTGTTTTTCGTGCTTGTTACCTTCGCTGCTGTCACATCATCCATTTCGTTACTCGAGCCAGCGGTTGCGTGGGTTGGAGAACGACTTAAGTTGTCGCGGGCAAAAGCTGCTAGCCTCGTGGGCGCGATTGCTTGGCTGGTGGGCCTAGGCAGTGCGGCCTCCTTTAACGTCTGGAAGGATGTCACGTTGCCTAATGGCTGGAATTTTTTCGACGTGATGGATCAAATCTCGAACAATGTGTTGTTGCCTGTAGGAGGTATTTTAATCGCGCTATTCTCCAGTTGGCTGCTAAACAAGACGATATTGCAGGAGCAATTAAAAGAAGATACCGCATATCTCGGGCTCTGGTTGTGGCTCGCGCGGATTGTGGCTCCACTCGGGGTGATGATGGTCTTTGCGGTAACCGTGCTTGCTTGGTTGTAGGTCTTTTTCGTGCGTGAGGTCGCGCGAAGCGCGCTGATTCCCTTTTCTACCGAACAAGCTTTTTCGGTGGTCGCAGACGTTGAGTCTTATTCGGCGTTTTTGCCATGGTGCGCTGAGAGTCAAATTGTTTCAACGGAGGGTGACCGACTCATCGGCAAGCTGACGCTCGCAAAATCAGGGATTCGCCAGTCATTTGTTACCGAAAATGTGTTAACCCCGCCATCGGGTATGACCATGACTCTTGTGGACGGGCCGTTTCAAAGCCTCGACGGGGGCTGGCTTTTCGAACCCTTGGGCGCTGACGGCGTGAAAGTGAGCCTGAAATTAGCATTTGAATTCAAGAGTAAACTGCTCGATCAGACCTTCGGGCGCGTATTTTCTGTGGCAGTAGACACGATGGTTGATGCCTTTTCCAGCGAGATCGCAAAACGTTATGGGTAAATTCCGCATTTCGATTGCTATCGCGATGCCAACCGATCAGCGAGAAATTGAGTGGATGGCCGCTGAGGGTGCAACCATTCAAGAGGTACTGACGGACGGCTTCAGGGATGGCTCATTCCCGAAGGAGTTAGATGGAAGCGCCGTCGGCGTCTGGGGAGAGCGCAAAGCGCTCGATTATCCGTTGCAAGCAGGGGACAGAATTGAATTTTACCGGCCACTTCAGTTCGACCCAAAAGAGGCTCGCCGGGCTAGAGCTAAAAAGTCTTAGCTAGCGGTAGCATCCACCTTGCTTTCCGACGGTGTGTAGTCGCCTTCAAATCTGAGTAAGCGATCATCTTCGAACACGATTATAAGTTCTCGCTCAATGATTGCTTGGCCAGGTATATCGATGGTGTACACATAGTTCCAGCGATCTCGTTCGAAGGAGTCAGCCAATACGGGGTTACCCAACACGAATTGTACTTGGCTGCGTGTCATTCCGGGTTTCAATCGATCAACCATCTCCTGAGAAACGATATTGCCTTGCTGGATGGTTAGTTTGTACACACCAGGGAACTCGAGAGAACTGCAGGCGGACAGCAAGAGGACAGCTGTAAGCCCGAGCGGGTTAAAACATTGTCTGAGTGCTGATCGGCTCATGGCAGGTTTCGCTGCGTTTTCCTTGGAGGTCGCATTGTACCGTATAATTTTCCACACCTACGAGTACGGAAAGAACGATGTCGGAAGAGCAAGGACTGAAAGACGCTGGACTCAAGATTACAGCGCCACGGTTGAAGATTCTTCAACTCTTAGAGTCGACGTCGGTGAGGCACGTCAGCGCAGAGGATGTGTACAAGTTGCTGCTGGAGAATGGTGAAGAGATTGGGCTTGCGACCGTCTATCGTGTCTTAACTCAGTTCGAGGATGCCGGACTTGTTGCGCGCCACCACTTCGAAGGGGGCCATTCAGTGTTCGAGTTGTCGCCCGATCAGCATCATGATCATATCGTGTGCGTAAAGTGTGGCAAGGTGGAAGAGTTCAACGACGTGGAAATCGAAAGACGCCAAAAAATGATTGCAGAGTCGCTGGGGTTTGAGCTCACCGATCACAATTTAAATATGTATGGGCTCTGCCCGGTTTGCCGATAGCGGGTGCATCAGCTGCGCCTGCCCAATTTCCTTTTGGCAAGCAGTTTGAGACTAATGGAAACAGCCTGTTGCAGCTTCTCAATGAGGTTTCTTAGCCGCCCTCGGGTTGTCGTTTAAAGCGCTCGTTGAGCAGTTCCTCGGCAAGTGCTCGACTCGCGTCGGTCATGCTCGCGCCGCCGGTCATTCGCGCAATTTCTTCCACCCGCATGTCGTCGCTAAGCATCGTGATAGATGTCGAAACAGGGTCACCCGATTTCAGTACCTTGAGATGATGATCTGCCTGAGCAGCCACTTGGCCAAGATGGGTCACACAGAGGATTTGGTGACGCTGGCCCAGTGTGGCCAAAAGCTGGCCGACCGTTTCTGCAACGCTGCCACCGATGCCAACATCGACTTCATCAAATACAAGGGTTCGAGGGGCGTCATCGCCAATGCTGGCGACTTGGATGGCAAGACTGATTCGGGATAGCTCTCCGCCTGAGGCGATCTTTTGGATTGGCCCAAAGGGCTGACCTTTGTTGGTGCTGATTTCAAATTCGACAGACTCAAGTCCGGCAGGGTTCATCCCTTCAGAAGCGGTTAGAAGGACCCGTAGTCTAGCTTCTTGCATTCCAAGTGATTGAAGATGGCTCTCGATCAGTGTCTGAAAAGACTGAGTCGCCTGATGGCGCTGGGCGCTAACGGACTCGGCAACCTTTTGCCATTCAGCTTGAACTGCACCAAGCTCAGCAGTCAGGGAATCTAGACTTTCCTCTGCTTGGCCGTGCTCGTCACGTTGAGCCTGAAGAGCTTCCCAAGTCACATGCAAATCCTCGGGCTTGCAGTGATGCTTTCTAGCCAGGTCGACGATGTGTGCGATCCTCGACTCGATCTGACTCAGCAGTTCCGGCTGACTCTCTAGTCCTTCGCCGTAACGTTGAAGATCTTTGGTCGTTTCTTCAATTTGAATGAGAGCACTCTCGATGGGTGCGACCAGTGCAATAACGGTTGGGTCCTTAATCTCCATGAGCGTGCTGACGGACCGTCTCAATTGATCCGTCACGTTCTCTTCAGCTTGGGTTAGCTTGCCGACTTCTCGACCAAGAATTTGCTGAGTCTCATCGGCATGGCTTAATTGCTGATGCTGTTCGGTCAGTGTCAAATATTCACCGTCGACGATTGCTAGGGCATCAAATTCACTGAGTTGATAGTCCAGCAGCTGCTGCTCCTTGAGACGTGCGGCCGAAGCAGCCTCAAGCGTTTCAATCTCTGTCTTTAGCGAGCGCCAGCGGCTATAACAACGTTCTAATTCGGCGACGTTACGCTCCACACCCGCAAATGCATCAAGGATCGCAAGCTGTGCTGTTTTCTGCCCTAGTCGGTGATGCTCATGCTGCGCATGGATGTCTACCAAATAACTCGCCAGGTGCTTGAGCTCGCCAACTGTGACCGCAGTTCCATTGATGAAATTACGCGACCGGCCCTCGGTGCTCAGAACGCGACGAACAATGACAGTGTTCTCATCTGATTCAAGCGAACGTTCTTGAAGCCAGGCGTTTGCTTCGTCGGTGTTTGCCAGATTGAACTCGGCAATGATTTCAGCGCGGTTGCTGCCTGCCCCAACTATCCCGGAGTCTGCACGGCCTCCCAGCACCAAGGAGAGACCGTCAATCAAAATAGATTTGCCCACCCCGGTTTCACCGGTGATCGCAGTCATTCCAGGGTTGAGCTCAAGATCTGCGCTATCAACGATCGCTAAGTTTTTGAGGTGAAGAGAGAGCAGCATGGTCCTGTAAGCGGTTCAAATGAGTGGCCAGTAGCGATAAATATTACCCTTTAACCAATGCCGAGCGCGTGCTTTTTTCGTGATTGAGGACAGGCTATATTCGTAGGAATGGAACGCGATTATCCAGCAATAGCGGCAAGCCCAAACTCACACCGGGCTAAACTGGTGCTACAGGCTGTGGTCGAGGAATATATCAGCTTGGGCCAGCCAGTCGCCTCAAAGCGGCTATCTGAGAGAGAGGATCTGCAGCTTAGTTCGGCATCTATCCGAACAGTGATGGCTGACTTAGAAGAGCAAGGTTATCTAAAGTCTCCCCACACGTCGGCCGGAAGAGTCCCAACAGATCAGGCCTATCGCTGCTTCGTTGATCAGTTGTCAATGACGGACACAGTGCCTCAAGTCGAGGTGTCAGGGCTCACGGGCCGATTGGATCCGGATCAGAGCGTCAATCAGTGGGTGCATCACGCTTCGGGGTTCCTGGCAGACATTACCAATCTCGCGAGTCTGGCAACCAAACCCAAAGCCTCGCTGGCGGTCCTGCGGCAAATTGAATTTCTGCCACTCGCGGACCAGCGGGTGCTAGCGATTATTGTATTCAATGATCAGGAGGTTGAGCATCGGGTGTTGCCGATGCACAACAAGCTCTCGAGTGCCAGACTGAAAGAATCCTCCAATTTCATCAATACCCACTACTCGGGACACTCGCTGGGTTGGATTAGGAAGCGGATTCAACGGTCCATGCGAGGCGACCGAAGGCAGATTGACGCGCTTGAACGGGCGACGTTAGAGATGGCCGAATTGTTCCTTCGTGATCAGGAAGACGATGTCCTAGTTTCTGGACAAGATCGTCTACTCGACGCGGTTGAGGTCGATCATCTAGAGGAACTCCGAACACTGTATCGAGCGCTGAGCTTGAAGGAAGAGCTAGTGTTGCTGCTTGATCGTTGTCTCGATACGGAAGGGGTGAAGCTCTTTATTGGGCCTGAGGCAGGCGCGGCGTCGCTCGAAGAATGCTCGGTGATCGCGTCCCCTTACCACATGAATGGCGAATGGGTCGGTGCGCTTGCCGTGATAGGGCCCACGAGGATCCCCTACGACCGGGTCATTCCCCTAGTACAGGCGACAGCTTCCTCACTGAGTCACGCGCTGAGCCACCGGTAATCTGCCGGTTTTTGGGCGCACCAGGCAGCAGCCCTCTTAGCCGAAGGCCACGCTAATCGCTGAGAACATCCGATTCTTGGACATCTGGTTTTATTGACCCAGACTCGGAAGCCTTTTGCTTCGTGATTGGGAAGCAATCGCATTGCTCATCGGCGCGGCAAGGGTGACCGGCTTGGCTGGGGCCTATGTGGGTGCTCTGAGCGAGTTAAAGTGCGTGTTTCGCGTCAAAACCACCGAGCGAACACCGTGGGAG
>Ga0181574_10002013_pt1 | contig 18775 bp, 10 predicted proteins | sample 101ome_24_FD_145600 | JGI IMG/M metagenome (GOLD analysis project Ga0181574, IMG submission 145600) | Coastal salt marsh microbial communities from the Groves Creek Marsh, Skidaway Island, Georgia - 101410AT metaG (spades assembly) | ecosystem: Environmental > Aquatic > Marine > Intertidal zone... | reverse complement strand
GTTTTTCGTAGATCATGAATCTGAACTTTACCGACTACTTAATTATTTCGATTACTGTTTTTGTGTTTTATTTTTATATGACTTTTTCTACGAGCTCTACCATTCCAAGCGCAGAACACGCTATTTATTCAGCATGGGGTGGTTGGATTTGCTATCTGCTTTTCCCGTGATTCACGAATTTAGATTTGTTCGTATATTTCGAATTGTTCGAATTGTTCGATTGATCAATTCATTCAACGAGTTCAGATTATTCGTCAAGTTCGAAAAAAAGTCTTCTATCTATGCCTTTATTTTGGTACTTATTACCTTCATCATTGTCTCAACTTCATTTCTTGTACTCTACCTTGAAAAGGGTGTAGGAAACATACAAACAGCCGAAGACACACTCTGGTGGGCCTACATCACAGTTACTACCGTAGGTTATGGTGATTATTATCCCGTAACCATCCCAGGTAAGGGGGTAGCGTCAGTACTTATTTTCACAGGATTTATTGCTTTCGGTACGATTATTTCCTACGTGAATGACCGTTTGAGTAAAATCAAAGATATCTAACTGCTTGTATTAAAGAAGTTGTAATTCAGATTACTCCACTAGTTCAGACTTATGAGAAATCAAGTAGCGCGCAAAGTATTTTTCAGAATCCGACGACAATGGTCGTTCTACTAAATTAATTGTACGCCTGTTCGAAGCTGATACACGACTTTCGGTGGCTGCATTGAAAATATTATAAGCGTCTAATGATTTACTCGCCAGACGAGCAGGCACCACCTCAAAATAGTACTTCTCTGATTTTTTATAGCGATTTACCCAGGTAGGCTCATAAAAAACCTTGTGCAGCTGCGGTGACTGATTTCCCAACTTGATTAATTCAACACCAACAAATAAGCCATCTTCAGTATTATAATTCTTAACAGACTCGTAGCGTTGATTCGAAATAAAATTCCCCATGGAATAAGCGACAAAGGTCACATGACCGGTGGAATCATTCACCAAAAAATCAATGGGTTGCACTACATGCGGATGACTTCCAAAAATAACATCAACACCTGCTGCGTTTAAAGCATTCGCCACTTCTAATTGACTTTTAGAAGGTTCTTGCATGTATTCCTTGCCCCAGTGTACAACAAAAACAACAAACTCAGCGCTATCAGTTCTCATTTTGCGAACAACCTCTTGCATTTTGTTTAAATCAGCAACGGGTTCATACGGGTCAAATGAATTCAATAGCGGTTCATATGCTTTTGAAACTGCGAGACCGTTAATCGTTTTTAGACCTTCTTCATTCTTGCCTGATTCATAGGTGTAAGAGGCGAAGCCAATTTTTACTCCTTGGACTTCACGAATAACGTAGTTCTTTTCTTCGATCGATTTTTGTGTACCGATAGACTCTAGTCCATTTACATTTAGCACATCTAGCGTTCTCAACATGGCCTTTCCTCCATTATCATACGTATGATTGTTAGCCGTTGCCACCAAATTTATTCCCGATTTTTTAATCGCTACTGCTAATGCATCTGGGGTATTAAATTGAGGATACGCAGAATAGCCTTTTTCCTCCCCCGCAAACGTTGTTTCAAGGTTGCCAATCATAATATCAACACTTCCAAAAAGCGCCTGCATGTATTGAAAGTTATTCTCAAAATTGTACGTTCCGTCCTCTTGTTTTTGGGCGGTTAGCTGTGTTTGATGTGCCATGATATCTCCTACCGAACTGATGCGAATGCGAATGGTATCTGAAGATGTATTAGTCAGCGTATCTGATCCGAATGAATTAACTTGTTCTCGACTTATTGGCAAATCCTGCTGAATACTCGTTTGACTAATTACCAACAAGATTAACCCAACGAAAACGATTGAAAAACTGCGTAAATGATGCATAAGGCCTAAAAATATAGAATATACTTACTACGAAGACTGGACCAAAAAGTTTTGTCATCAAAAATCACCACATCTATCCACTTTGATTTACTTTAAATGGAATGCAGACAAAAACTAGTCGGCAAATTGAGCAACCCTAATTTCAATCGGTACCAATGCCCTCTTACAAGCAAGTTCAATGCAGTCGAGATAAGGTTCGAGTTGGTGGTCACTTTCTACGCTATTCATCCAAAATATGACCTTTGACACCCCTTTTTCTTGCAGCTGAAGCACCAATAACTGCGCGTGAGCCTCTACTTCTTCCGCTTTCAATAAATGGTCATAATAAGCAATTTTGTCTGCAGTTGAGAGAAGACCATATTTTCCGGAGAGAATCAGGTATTCGGCGTTTGCCTCTAGTGAAGCTCGATGCACATGGTTGATGCGTTCACTTCGGTATACTTCTATTGCTGGTATAGGATAATCAACCCTGTACTTCCTCGCAGAACAGTACGTACAAAAAACGATCATCTAAACCGATTAAATTCCATTAACTCATTCTTAGAAAGCGTATCAACAAAGGATAAGTTGTAGTTATCCATTATTTGCTTTCCAACCATACACGTGCATTCACAAATGCCTCCAACCACGGAGAAACTTTATCCTCATCTCTGCCAGCTGGATAATTTGCCCAATTCCATGGGAACGTTGAACGCTCAATATGCGGCATCATGACCAAATGACGACCTGTAGCATCACACATCATTGCCGTATTATAGTCTGATCCATTTGGATTAGCAGGATAGGCTTCATACCCGTATTTCCCGACGATATTATAGCGATCCTCAGCGTATGGCAGGTTGAATTTTCCTTCGCCATGTGAAATCCAAACACCCAATGTTGCACCTTCCAAGGAAGATAGCATCACAGAATTGTTCTTCTGAATAGTCACTGAAGTAAAACCACTCTCGTGTTTCTGAGACGTATTGTGTTTCATTTTTCCGTGCACCTCGTGGTCTGGGTTAATCAACTCCAATTCCATCAATAATTGACAACCGTTACAAATTCCGACAGATAGCGTATCTTCACGATCAAAGAAATTTTTCAATGCGGTGTTTGCCTTTTCGTTGTATAGAAAAGCACCTGCCCAACCTTTGGCAGAACCTAGTACGTCTGAATTAGAGAATCCTCCAACTGCACCAATAAACTGGATGTCCGCTAACGTTTCCCGACCTGAGATAAGATCGGTCATGTGCACATCCTTCACATCGAAACCGGCCAAATACATGGCATTTGCCATCTCGCGCTCTGAGTTACTTCCCTTTTCACGAATAATCGCTGCTTTCGGACGTGGTTTACTCGCATCAATTTTCGGTATTCCACCATCAAAATGAGTTGGAAAAGAATATGATAACGGCTGTAACTTATAATTAGAATAACGCTCTTCAGCCATACCATTTCTGGATTGCTTTCGATCCAACAAGTACGACGTTTTATACCAAGTGTCCCTTGTTTCTGATATATCAAATGTATACGTATCTTGGTTATTCTTGATACCAATCGTATTACCATCGCGCACCGAACCAATGTTGAAAATTTCAATATTATTTTCATGAAAGACCTGCTCTACGCTTTCATCCGCTTGAAATACCACAGCAATATTCTCATTAAACAATGCTTTCACAGAATCGAGCTCTCCTAAAACTGTTAAATCGTACTGAGCACCTAAATTCACCTCGGCAAAGGACATTTCGAGTAACGTTGTAATCAAACCCCCACTGCCCACATCGTGACCCGCTGATATTTTACCCGCTTTAATTAAAGCTTGAAGCGTGTTAAAAGCCGTTTTGAAAAAAGCACCATTTTTGATTGTTGGAACTTCCGTCCCCACTTTATTTAATACTTGTGCAAAAGACGATCCACCTAACTTAAAGTTATCTTGAGAAAGGTTCAAGTAATAAATTGAACCACCCTTTCTTTTCAGTGCCGGCTCAACCACCTGTGCGATGTTCGAACAGTTTCCTGCTGCAGAAATAATCACTGTTCCCGGTGCAATCACTTCATCATTCGGATATTTCTGCTTCATAGACAGAGAATCTTTTCCCGTTGGGATGTTGATTCCTAATTCTATCGCGAAATCAGAACAACCCTTGACTGCTTTATACAAACGTACGTCTTCTCCTTCGTTTTTACATGGCCACATCCAGTTTGCCGAAAGTGAAACAGAAGCCAAACCATCCTTGAGTGGTGCCCAAACTAAGTTGGACAATGCTTCACCAATAGAATTACGAGACCCAGCAATTGGATCGAGTAAGGCAAGAACAGGTGAATGTCCGATGGTTGTTGCGATTCCCTCTCTCCCCTTAAAATCCAAGGCCATCACCCCAACATTATTCAGCGGTAATTGAAGCGGACCAGCACATTGTTGTTTCGCAACACGTCCTCCCACACAACGGTCAACTTTGTTGGTCAACCAATCCTTACACGCCACCGCTTCTAGCTGCAACACTTGATTTAAATAGTTGGAAACCTGAGCTTTAGAATAGTTCAGTCCAGCATAATTACGCTCCACATTCTTGTCTGTCATAATAGTCTTAGGTGAACTTCCGAAGAAATCCTCCAACGCATAATCCATCGGTTTTGCACCTGTCGTTTTCGATTCAAATGTGAAACGGTGATCATTGGTCACTACCCCTACATCGTACATCGGAGAGCGTTCTCGGTCAGCGATGCGCTGCAAACGATCCATATTTTCTTTTCCAATCACCAAACCCATTCGTTCTTGGGATTCATTTCCAATAATTTCTTTCGCTGACAGCGTTGGGTCTCCAACGGGCAATTTATCCAAATCAATTAATCCACCAGTATCTTCAACTAATTCAGAAAGACAGTTCAAATGTCCCCCAGCTCCGTGATCATGAATCGAAACAATTGCGTTGTCATCACTTTCCACCATACCGCGCACTGCGTTTGCCGCTCGTTTTTGCATTTCCGGATTTGAACGTTGGATAGCATTCAACTCAATTCCAGAACCGAAGGCACCAGTATCAGCAGATGAAACTGCTGCTCCACCCATTCCAATTCGGTAATTTTCACCTCCGAGAATGACAATTCGATCACCTTCTGATGGTTTCTTTTTGATAGCCTGGCTCAATTTCCCATAGCCAATTCCACCCGCTTGCATGATTACTTTGTCATAACCAATCTTGCGATTTCCTTCTTCATGCTCAAACGTAAGTACTGAACCAGTAATCAACGGTTGACCGAATTTGTTTCCAAAATCAGAGGCTCCATTAGAGGCCTTGATTAGAATGTCCATAGGCGTTTGATACAACCAAGGTCGTTCGGCCATTCCATTTTCCCAAGTTCTATTTGCCTCTAAACGCGAGTATGCAGTCATGTACACAGCAGTTCCTGCTAAGGGCAACGAACCTTGCCCACCTGCTAAACGATCCCGAATCTCACCACCGGAGCCAGTTGCGGCGCCATTAAACGGCTCAACCGTTGTTGGGAAATTATGTGTCTCCGCTTTCAGTGATAAAACAGATTCAAATTCTTTCTCTTCGTAATAATCAGGTTTATCAGCACTTTTAGGAGCAAACTGAGTTAATTTTGGTCCTTTCACTAATGCGACGTTATCTTTATAAGCAGAAACGATATCATTGGGATGTGTTTCCGAGGTCTTTTTTATTAACTGAAACAATGAAGTTGGTTTCTCCTCTCCGTCAATAACAAATGTTCCATTAAATATTTTGTGACGACAATGCTCTGAGTTGGCTTGTGAAAATGCAAAAATCTCGGAATCCGTTAATTTCCTGCCAAGTTTTACAGACAAATCACATAAATATTCCACCTCTTCCATACTTAAAGCAAGTCCTTCCGATTGATTATATCCATCGATATCTGTAATTTCTAAGATAGGTTCAGGCTTGACATTAATTGCAAATATCTCTTGATTCAACTCTGCATACTTTTGCGACAACATAGGGTCAAAATCCGAAAAATCAGATGGTACTTTTTGAAACTCTTCAATACGTTCAATCCCAGTCAAACCCATATTCTGAGTAATCTCCACAGCATTTGTACTCCATGGAGTAATCATTGCCGCACGCGGACCAACAAAGGTGTCAACCAACCTCAATTGGTCTATTTTATGAGCGTCACCGAATAGCCAATTGAGCTTTTGGATATCCCCTGTTTCCAACTCCTTTTGTGCTTGAACAGCAAAAACTGTATTGGACTGATTGCCGAAGAAATGTATCATTGTTTGGTATTTAATTCCTGATTTTTTCAAGACACAAATTTAGTCCAAATCCATGAATTTAGCAATGCAATATTGAGGTATTGTTGATAACATTGAAGAAACTGTGATATCTTTTTAGACAAGAATGTAGCAAACAAAAAAAGGACCCTTTCAAGGTCCTTTTCTGTGGCGGAGAAAGAGGGATTCGAACCCCCGATACCTCTCGGTATGCCGGTTTTCAAGACCGGTGCATTCAACCGCTCTGCCATTTCTCCGCGACAAAAGTAGCAATAGTTAATTTTCTACCAAGCAATTTTCAAAAGTATTTTCATCTTTTTTTTGATACCACCCAAAATGCTTACTTAAAATCAGTAACTTAACCTAAAAATCATCGCGTAGAATTGTTAATTTACGTTACTATTTAGCATTTCATCGGAACAGAATCCCTAGGATTCTTGATAATATTGTAACTTTGTTACTTGTAAATCCACATCATGAAAAATCTCCTTTTGCTTTTCATCATCTTTGGTTTCGGACTTTCGGCGACTGGACAAAAACAACTTCGTGCATATCTGAATGAGCACCAATTCTACGCGCCTGGTGAAGGTAATTATTTAGAAGTACAGCTCAACTTTGTAGGGCATACACTCACCTACAAAGATGTTGCGGGGAAAATGAAAGGGGAATTGGAAATAACACACCTATTCTTGCAAGGAGAGAAAGTTGTTTTCTTTGATAAATATGTGCTTTCCACTCCTGAAGTTATTGATAGTTTAGTAGAAGACTTTTACGACATTCACCGATATGCTCTTGAGCCTGGGGAATACACTTATGAGCTAATTATCCAGGATAACTTCTCCGATAATGCGCCGATTTCTGTTGAAAAGCCAATTTCAATTACTGACTTGTCCAACCAAATTTCATTTTCGTCGATTACCGGGGCGGAATCCATTAATTATGCGGATGAAGCCAACCCTACCCTTTTCACAAAAATGGGATACGATATTGTTCCGTTGATTTCTAATTACTTCCCAACGGAGCTAAACTTCCTTCCTTATTACGTAGAGGTTTATGGAACGGATATTTATTCTGACGACAGTATTTTCTTGGTTGAACAGAAAATTTCTTCCAACGAAATGACCTTAGATATGGAAATGTATACGCGTTATTACCGATATCATCCAGGTGCAATAAAAGGTATAGCGAAGGTGGTTGACATTTCATTACTTCCGACGGGGAATTACACGCTTGAATTGAGCGTCCTCAATAGAAATAAGGAAGTTGTAGCCCGACAACACTATAATTTTGACAGGAACAATTCCGACGAAGTGAATCAAGTAGCATTGGACAATATCGTATTGGACCCAGCCTTTATGGAAAGCATCCCCGACGACAGTACCGGGTATTATGTAGCTTCATTAATTCCAATTTCTGGCCCTTCGGAGGTTCGGAATATTTTGGATATTTTAAAAGAGCGTGATAATGAAAAAAACAAAAAATACATCCAAGCCTTTTGGCGTCAGAGCGCCAAAAACAATGCCTATGCCGAATGGATGAAATACAGAGCGCAAGTGCATCAAGTAGAACGTTTGTTTGGTACCAACTATCAAGTTGGTTTTGAAACGGATCGCGGACGTATTTATTTGCAGTACGGACAACCAAGCCAGGTTACTGAACAACCCCAATCCAATTCGGAATATCCATACGAAATTTGGCAATACGACAAAATTGGTCGATTCTCCAACAAGCGATTTATATTTTACAATACCACAAACATTAACAACGACTTTAAGTTGTTGCACTCCGACCTCGTAGGAGAACTTCAGAATTTCCGTTGGCAGTTCGCGCTGAATAAGCGAAACACTTCAGATGGAGATATCGATAGTCAAACGGGAGGAGGGTTCCAAGAGCATTACGGACGTAAGAGTTCTCTCTATTACAACAGTTACTAAGCCCACTTCATGTCTACCACAGCCATTGTCATTTTAAATTGGAATGGAGTTGATTTTTTAACTCAGTTTTTACCGACCCTGATTACACACTCAGGTGGATATGAAATTATTGTAGCGGACAATGCATCCTCCGATAATTCCGTCCTTTTCCTTCAACAGAACTACCCCGACGTAAAAATCATTAACAATGCTTCGAATGGTGGATTTGCAAAAGGTTATAACGACGCTCTTCAAACCATTCAGGGTCAGTATGACTATTATCTACTTTTAAATTCGGACATTGAAGTTACTGAGAACTGGCTCTCTCCGTTAATATCTGTTTTGGATAAACATGATGAAATAGCGGGAGTTCAACCGAAAATAAAGTCTTTTCATCAGCGCAACTTATTTGAGCATGCAGGTGCCGCAGGTGGGATGATGGACAAGAACAATTATCCTTTTTGTAGAGGCAGAATTTTCGACTACGTAGAGGAAGACCATGGGCAATATGATTTTTCTCGTGAAGTATTTTGGACATCTGGAGCATGTATGTTGATTCGAGCGAGTGTTTTTCATGAACTGGGAGGATTTGATGAATCTTTTTTCGCTCACATGGAAGAAATTGACCTTTGCTGGCGCGCAAAAAACCGCGGATACTCCTTCCGTTTCGAACCAGCTTCAACAGTTTACCACGTGGGAGGAGGAACCTTGCCGTATGAAAGTCCACGCAAAACTTTTCTCAACTTCCGCAACAGTTTATATATGATTCATAAAAATCATGAGGGCTGGCTGCCCGGTAAAATCTTCTATCGTTTGCTACTAGACGGAATAGCGGGATTAAAATATGCTATTGGATTTAAATTCAAACATGTTGCGGCAATTATAAAAGCACACTTCGCTTATTACGGTCAACAGGGATCTTTATCCAAGAAGCGTGGCTCCCTAAACCAATTACGCAATTCCCCTACTAGCGGAGGTCGATTTAAAGGTTCAATTCTTTTCAACTATTTCGTGAAGGGCATAAAAACCTTTGAACAATTAGACAAGAAACGATTTTAAACCCGTATCGATTTCCCAAATTTCAATTACGAATTGTTCAAAACTCGTAAATAACTTGACCTTTATAGTCCTGCTTCACGCTGAAATATGCTGTACTTTTGCTGAAAAAGGTACCAAATTAAGTTGAAGCAATGGAAATCAAGGAATTAGAACGCATAGCGTCACAAACAAGAAGAGACATCGTACGAATGGTTGCAGCTGTAAATTCAGGACACCCGGGTGGATCACTTGGATGCACTGATTTTTTAACGGTTCTCTACAACCATGTAATGAAACACACTCCTTCTCCATTCTCCATGGATGGAATTGGTGAAGATGTCTTCTACTTATCCAATGGACACATATCACCAGTTTGGTACAGCACATTGGCGCGATGTGGATATTTTCCAGTCGCTGAACTCGGTACGTTCAGAAAATTAGGAGGTCGCTTACAAGGCCATCCGAGCACGGACAAAGGACTTCCTGGAATTCGCGCGGCATCAGGTTCGTTGGGCCAAGGGTTATCTATGGCAATTGGAACTGCAGAAACTAAGAAATTGAATGGCGACAAGTCGTTGGTGTATACATTGCACGGAGATGGAGAGCTTCAGGAAGGTCAAATTTGGGAGGCAGCCATGTATGCAGCCGCAAAAAAGATAGATAATGTCATTGCAACGATCGATTTTAATGGTCGTCAGATTGATGGAGACGTGGACGATGTACTCTCATTGGGTAACCTTAAACAAAAGTGGCAAGCTTTTGGATGGGAAGTGTTGGAAATGGATGGTCACAACATGCAGGAATTAATTGACACATTATCAAAAGCGAAGTCGATGACAGGTCGGGGAAAACCGATTTGTATCATCATGACGACTGAAATGGGTCAAGGCGTTGACTTCATGGTTGGATCACATAAATGGCACGGTGTGGCTCCCAACGAAGAACAATTGGCAGATGCATTGAGTCAACTAGAAGAAACCTTAGGAGATTATTAATTGAGAAAAAGTGTATTCATAGTATTTTTGTTGTTTTCAGGGATTTTATTTTCCCAAGAAGAACAATTGACACGCATCTTGTTTTTATTTGATGCGTCCAATTCTATGAATCAGAAGTGGGGGCGCGAAAATCGTATTGATATTGCTAAACGGACGTTAATCCAATCCGTTGATAGTTTGCGAGGAGTTCCAAATCTTGAAATTGCTTTACGTGTATATGGTCACCAGTCGCCCATTACAGCGACCTACCAGGATTGTGAAGACACAAAATTGGAAGCTCCTTTTGCATCAAACAATCACGATTTCATCATCAATAAAATAAAATCCATTCGCGCTAAGGGAACAACACCTATCGCTCGTTCTCTTGAGGCATCAGCCAGTGATTTCCCAGATAAAAATTCCCGGAATATAATTATCCTAATCACTGATGGCATCGAAGCCTGTGATGATGAACCTTGCGTAATTGCAGATAAATTGCGTGCAAAAGGCATATCGATTAGTCCATTTGTAATTGGCTTAGGACTCGACATGTCTTATTTAAATCACTTTGACTGCTACGGTAATTATAAAGCAGCTGAGGACGCGGAAGCATTTCAGACAGTGTTAAAAAATGTGATTAATGTTGCTCTTGTCAATACAACGGTACAGATCAACCTCAACACCATTCACAAAACCCCTTTAGAGACAGATGTAACGATGTTTTTATACGAAGCAGGCACAAAAAACTTACTGTATACATTTACACACACCTTAAATGAGAAAGGACTCCCCGATACATTAATTATTGACCCGAATAAGCAGTACGACCTCATTGTCAATACATTACCCATGCGGTCTAAAATGGGAATTAAACTCAAGAAATACACCCACAATACTATAGAAGTCGATACTCCTCAAGGCTATATTGAAGTAGAGCACCGCACCAAACCGAAATATTCGGTTGTAGAAACTCGGGTAATTGAGCACGGTAAATCAACAACGTTGAATGCTCAAAAAATAGGTACCACACAAAAGTACATTGTCGGGAAATACGACGTAGAAATTTTCACCTTACCAAGGCGATACGCCACAGTTGACGTGGAGCAAAGCGCAACAACCAAGGTGTACGTTGATGCTCCTGGAACATTAAACCTGAATGCGCTCACCCCAGTAACTGGCCAAATTTTCGAGCGCATGTCGGACGGCACGATACAATGGGTGTGTAATTTGCGTGAAGACGTAACTTCGGATCGCTGGGACCTACAGCCAGGTAATTATTTACTCGTTTACAGAAAACTAAAATTAAAATCCGCTTCCTACACACAGGAACGAGAATTCACCATTTTTTCGAATAAATCAATTTCAATAAACTTATGATTGACAGCATGGAAAAACAAGTAGAAGTAACTGGAAAAAAAGACACTCGTTCAGGATTTGGTGAAGGCCTGCATGAATTGGGTAAAATCAATGCTAATGTTGTAGCCTTGTGCGCAGACTTGACTGGGTCCTTGAAAATGAATGCATTTGAAAACGATTTTCCGGAGCGTTTTTTTCAAGTTGGAATTGCTGAAGCCAACATGATGGGGATTGCTGCGGGGATGACCGTTGGAGGTAAAATACCTTTTACTGGGACATTTGCAAATTTCTCTACCGGAAGAGTGTACGACCAAATTCGTCAATCCATAGCCTATTCTCAGAAAAACGTTAAGATTTGTGCTTCACATGCCGGATTAACGCTTGGTGAAGATGGAGCGACGCACCAAATTCTCGAGGATATAGGAATGATGAAAATGTTGCCGAACATGGCGGTAATTGTACCATGCGACTTCAATCAAACGAAACAAGCAACAATAGCTATAGCTGATCATGAAGGACCTGTATATTTGCGCTTTGGACGACCATCGGTTCCAATTTTCACCCCTGCAAACAAAAAATTTGAAATAGGTAAAGCTGATATTATATTAGAAGGAGATGATGTTTCTATTATTGCGTGTGGACATTTAGTCTGGAAAGCTATTGAAGCAGCCCAACAACTCGCCGAACAAGGAATTGATGCAGAAGTCATAAACATGCATACCATCAAACCATTAGACGAAGCAGCAATTTTGGCAACTGCTAGAAAAACAGGATGTGTTGTTACTGCGGAAGAGCATATGCTAAACGGAGGTCTTGGTGATTCAGTTGCCCAGGTACTTGCACGTCACCTTCCTACTCCACAAGAATATGTGGGTGTGAAAGACTCATTTGGTGAAAGCGGAACACCAGACGAACTAATGGCTAAATATGGCATCGATACAAAGGATGTTATTGAAGCTGCGAAGCGTGTTATTGGGAGAAAAAAATAGTTCTAGTTTAGCTCATCACTGGGTCCCGGAACATAGAACAAAAAAGAACCCATGTAGTTCAATTTTCTGAAAACTTCAGAAATGCACGGATAGGATCTCTGATAAACCTTTGTAATCCCCTGGGTTAGCCTTGCTCTATGAACGAAGGGAGGCCCGCCATTGGTTTATCAAGTGAACCCTAAATTGTAAAATGTTAAGTTTCAAAAACAACACTACATGGGCAGCTATACAGCCTGGAGTTGCAGTGACATCATGTGCCAAAACTCTTGTTTCAAATTTAAGGAAAAGTTTCGAATTCGTACAACCAAAATCGAGAATTAGGGTTTGAATGCTATAAATCAAAAAGAGGAATAAATGCATCACACTTATTCCTCTTTTTGCTAAATCTTGCTAAAACTATAAAACCCAATTGCTACAACTATGAAATGTACCAATTATTATACAAATATAAGGGCTATTTTCTAACTGTCAAACTTTTTAACATTTTTTTTTTGGTATAGAACTGAAAATGGTGCGCAACCCCATTAAACATAAGGTTAAACGCACCACTACTAAAAACTGCTATTTATTTTGTAAAAAGCATTTCACGTAATTTTGGGAAAGGCCAAAGCTCATCGTCTACCAAAATCTCTAACTTATTCGCGTGATAAGCAATCTCATCAAAGTACACTTTAACTGTGTCACGGTATGCTTCCGCTCTCTTCTCGATGTTCTCCACTTTGTTGGCTACCTTTCTCTTTTCAAGCATCTCTCGAGAAAATGTTTGCATTTTATCAAGATGCATAGATAAGTCTTCTAGCAACTGCTTTTGAACTTTTGTAGCGCCTGCTGCATCTTTACCAAGTACTTCGCGCAGTCCAATAACATTCTGGACTAATTGATTCTGGTAGTTTATTACTGCTGGAATAATGTGATTTTGCGTCATATCACCAATCAAACGAGCTTCAATTTGAACGCGCAAAATATACTTCTCAAACTCAATTTCTTGACGAGCAAGTAATTCGCGCTCTGTTAGTACTCCTTGCTCTTCGAATAATTGAATAGACTCCTTCTTTTTCCAAACTTTTAAAGCAGAAGGCGTATCCTTCAAATTACTTAAACCTCGTTTCTTGGCTTCCATCACCCATTCTTCACCATATCCATTTCCTTCAAAACGAATATTTTTTGAATCCGTAATCAATTGTTGCAATTCTTTCAAAATTGCTTCGTCTTTCGAATTTCCTTTAGCAATTCGTGCATCTACCGCCACTTTAAACAACTGGAGCTGCTTGGCCATGATGGTATTCAATACTGTCATGGCTTGAGCACAGTTCGCCAAAGAACCTACCGCTCTAAATTCAAATTTGTTTCCTGTAAACGCAAATGGTGAAGTTCTATTTCTATCTGTGTTATCGAGCAGAATTTGAGGGATTTTACCAATATTCAACTTTAATTCAGTCTTATCTTGCGGAGTCATTTTCCCTGCCTTAATATTGGATTCCAGATCATTCAATACTTGTGTTAATTGGGAACCAATGAATGCAGAAATAATAGCAGGAGGTGCTTCATGCCCACCTAGACGGTGATCATTAGATGCGCTTGCGATTGCAGCTCGCAGCAAATCTGCATTATCATGAATCGCTTTAATTGTATTTACGAAAAAGGTTAAAAACTGTAAATTACTCTTTGGATTTTTACCTGGAGCCAATAAATTCACACCTGTATCCGTAGCCAATGACCAGTTATTGTGTTTACCAGAACCATTTAAACCAGCAAAAGGTTTTTCGTGTAACAATACCCGGAAATCATGTTTACGTGCTATTTTCTCCATTAAGTCCATCAACAATAAGTTGTGGTCGTTAGCTAAATTACACTCCTCAAACATCGGAGCACATTCGAATTGATTCGGAGCTACTTCATTGTGGCGCGTCGTAACCGGTATTCCTAATCGTATTGATTCTCTTTCAAAATCACGCATAAACGCTGTTACTCTTTCTGGAATCGATCCAAAATAATGATCATCGAGCTGCTGTCCCTTCGCAGGAGCATGTCCAAACAGCACTCTTCCTGTCATCATTAAGTCAGGGCGCGCATTATAGAACGCTTTATCTACCAAGAAATATTCTTGTTCCCAACCTAAGGTTGCGCTTACTTTTGTAACATTTTTATCAAAGTATTGACATACCTCAACAGCCGATTGGTCAACTGCAGCTAACGCCTTCAATAGAGGCATTTTATAATCCAAAGCCTCACCCGTATAAGCTATAAATATAGTTGGGATACACAATGTGTTCGAAATCACGAAAGCAGGAGATGATGGATCCCATGCCGTATAACCTCGCGCTTCAAACGTATTTCTAATTCCTCCATTTGGAAAAGAAGATGCATCCGGCTCTTGTTGTACTAATAAGTCTCCACTGAATTGCTCTATCGCCTTTCCAGGACCAATTGGCTTAAAAAAGGCATCATGCTTTTCTGCTGTAGACCCGGTTAGCGGCTGAAACCAATGTGTATAGTGCGTTGCACCTTTACTAATTGCCCAATCTTTCATAGCAGTAGCGACTTGATCTGCAATTCTTCGTTCAACACGAGAACCAGTGGCTACTGACTCCTTGATTGATTTATACGCTTCCTCGGGAAGGTATTCACGCATAACTTCTAAATGAAACACATTCTCCCCGAAAATGGAAGAAATTCTTGACATTGGCTCAATTTGCAAAGGTTTACGATGCAATACATCTTGATACGCTTGTTTTCTAGTGGATGACATAATCAACAAATTATAATTTCGACGCAAATATATAATTTTGCAAGGGTATGAATTCAGATTTATATAAAAAAGTTATAAACACCCCCTATGTTTTTAGGGTGAATATCTAATAAACTGCATTTTTCTGTTTATGACCTCTAAAATAAACAACAAAACAATTGAGAATAGTGAATTTGTTTTCTCTATCTACTTTCCCATCAATTTCAAAGAAAATACCATTTCTTAATATTATTATCGCTACGCATATCTATATTTGGCGCGAATTTTAACACTACATCTTTTTTTTTACACATGACGAATATTTTTATCGCCAATCTTGATTTTGATATCTCTTCTGAAGACCTTAATAATACATTTTCGCAATTTGGCGCTGTAAGCTACGCACACGTCGTTTATGATAATTCCACGAAGCGATCGAAAGGATATGGGTATGTAGAGATGGACGATACTGATGAGGCGATTGCTGCAATTGAAGCCCTCAAAGGAATAGAAATAAATGGTCGTATACTCGATGTAAAAATCGCTTCTCCTAAAGGCTCTCGTCCTGAGAAACAAGAAGCCCCGCGAAAGAAATTCGAAAGGAAACCTCAATTCGATCGACCAAAAAGAGTTTTTGACGCACCTACTCAACATTCCGAACCTAAAAGAATATTAGGGCCGCGAAATAAGAAAAATTAGTATCCTATTTAGTCAAATAATTAGCTTGATTTCCGCGGAAACCTCTGGAGAGATTAATTGATCCGAATTATTTCTATCAAAAGACATCTTGCTATTTTGCTTTAGATTAAATATTAAACTCGACGCTGACCAAATCACCTGCAAACAGCCCCACCTCCATCCTGACGGAGCTCTTCAAAGGCAGCAGATAAGCCCCTTCCTTTTTGTCATACCATATTGATGTATTCCAAGAATGGTCATTTATCCTTGCAATTGCCTTCATTCTTCCCCACCCTTCTTCTTGCTATCTTAAATTAGCTCCAATCTCTTCGGAGATCCCGGCTGGCAACGAAACAAAAAACCATCCAGAAGAACTGTTATTTTGCCAAATTTTGGCAGAAAACGTATAAGCTATTATATCAACATACTTCATTAAATCGAATGTACTTTAACTCATTACTTAATTATTCTACTTACCTAGTACTGCCTCGTATACGACTCGTTGTATTTCGGTTCGGATACCCATTTTAACTAACTTCCAGTTTTCAGCTGATGGATAGACCCGATTAGAAAGAAAAATATAATTAATCCCATACTCAGGGTCAGCCCATACTTGAGTACCTGTAAACCCTGAGTGTCCAAAACTCTTTAAGGAAACAAGGTTGCAAGTGGGACCGCCGTCCAATGACGTGACTGGTCTATCAAAACCCGCCCCACGCCTATTTGTAGGGCAATTCTGGCATGAGGTATACCGCTTTACTACCGATTCAGTCAAGTAACGTTCACCTCCATAAACGCCATTATTCAACAACATTTGCATTAGTGCCGCCAAATCATGTGCAGTGGAAAATACCCCCGCATGACCACCTACACCATTCGTCATTGCTGCCCCCATGTCATGTACATACCCATGCACCAATTGATACCTGAAATAATTGTCTTGTTCCGTTGGGGCAATCCGCTCTTTCCCATAATGTTGGAGTGGATTGTAGCGCATCGACTCTAGTCCCATGGGAGCATAAAAATCGGAAACGACATAATCATCTAAAGTCTTTTTCGCCTTATTCTCCACAATAAGTTTCACGAAATAATACCCTAAATCAGAGTACTTGTACTTTTTCGCTCGTAATGGAGTCGATAAAATCGTAGCATACATTGAATCAGGGTAAGAATTCAAAAGGTACAAGCTATCCGCTACCTGAAGACTCATTGAATCATTCGCAATTTTTGTGTACAATAAAGAATCCGGACGTTTATTCACCAACGTTTTAGTGTAAAACGGAATCCAAGGAGCGAAACCAGCCTGGTGTGCCATCATGTCCTTCAACACAACACCAGAATATGGAGTATTCCCGGTCAATCCTGGCAAATAACTCCCTAACGTACTGTCCAATGAGAATAATTTCTGATCTTCCAAACGCATCAACGAAATTGTTGAAGCCGCAATTTTTGTTACAGAGGCAATATCGTATACGGTTTTCCGATCGACGACTTGAGTGGAGTCATACGTTAGATACCCAAAGGCTTTATGATAAAAAACCTTACCATCTTTGGCTAATACGATCTGACAACCTGGATATGCTCCTGCAGCGATGCCATTTAGAGCAATAGAATCAATTTCAGAAAGCTTTTCCCTGCTCAATCCAAGTTCCTCAGGCTCTGTATATTTCAACCTAGTCGCTGGCGGAGTGGATAGTCCAAAATTGATTGGAAACAAGTAGCTCAATGTCACAGGGAGCTTTCCAGCACTTGAAAAACCGCCAAAAATGAGCTGAGCAGCACGTTCTTGTGCTCTGATATGATTTTCAAAACCGAGTATAACAGCATCTGCATTAGCAATCGGTTCAGCGTCTTTCATAACATAAGGGTTTCCGAAGAGACTCAAAATCACTTTCGATTTATTCGGTAGTCGGTCAATAAAACTCTCCCAACCTTCTGGATACCCATAACCTTTTCTGGGTAACATAGAACGAGCGTGCAAATTGACCAAGATTACATCGTAGTGGGTAAGGCTATCTCCAAACCGTCGCTCAGCCTCCTCTCCTGAATACGCGTGAAAAGAATCTAACTGAGCATACATTTGAGCACGCTCCAAAAAAGCGCCACTTCTTGGTCCAACGGTTACGACCGCGATTTTTCGATCTACTCGTCCAACAGGTATAGCCTGTTCATTCTTCACTACTGTCAATGCTTTCTCATAGGTTTGATTCAAGGCAAACTCCAGCCGGTAAAGATCTGGTTCAACTGCTTCCTTCGGCTGAATGATGGCGTAATACTTTGCTCTCAAAATGCGCAAACAACGGTCATTTACTTGAGCTTCTGTTAACTCTCCATTATCCAAAGCCTCCTCTATTCGAGTGATAGATGCCGCGACATCTTCAGGATACAATAAGATATCATTCCCTGCAAGGTATGCTTTGACAACAACTTCAACCTTTCCGTACCTGTCAGCTACCGCTCTCATATTCAGCGCATCACTAATTACTAATCCACTGAATTTCAGTTTTCCACGTAAGTAATCTTGGATCACAACTTTGGACAAACTAGATGGCGTACCGGTGCTATCCAAAGATGGGACCTTCAAGTGCGCCATCATCACTGAAGACGCCCCAGCTAATCTACCCATTTTAAAAGGCGTCCAATCGATTAGGTCAAGATCGCGTAGAGACTTATTTACGGTTGGCAAGTCATAATGAGAATCCATATCAGTATCTCCGTGACCTGGAAAATGCTTCATACAACTCAAAACATGTTGACCCTCTAATCCTTTAATCACCGACATTCCTTGAAGCCCTACTCGCTGAGGGTTTTCCCCAAAAGAACGGAAGCCTATTACGGGATTATTTGGATTCGTATTTACATCTAATACAGGTGCAAAATTCATATGGATTCCAAGCTCCCGCAGTTCATGGCCCATTGCTGAAGCAATAAGTTCTGTGTGCTCCGGCATATTTGCCGCTCCTAACGTTAATCCATAAGG
>Ga0181574_10002012_pt1 | contig 18787 bp, 17 predicted proteins | sample 101ome_24_FD_145600 | JGI IMG/M metagenome (GOLD analysis project Ga0181574, IMG submission 145600) | Coastal salt marsh microbial communities from the Groves Creek Marsh, Skidaway Island, Georgia - 101410AT metaG (spades assembly) | ecosystem: Environmental > Aquatic > Marine > Intertidal zone... | reverse complement strand
TTTTTTATATAGCGTTATCGTCTATTAAGTATGTATCAGATGTCCGACTTTTCTTACAAGCATTTAGTTCACGCAGAGAGCACGGTTTTACGGCAGAATGTTTTATACTACGGTTTAACTGTCCGAATTTTATTAGAAATGTTTTTACCAAGTAGAAATATGAACTTATACTATGGCCCAAATGTCCGAATTCTAATACATAAGTACTACTTCATACATACGAAGAACACCCAACGGGCAGCGGGAACGATCGATCGATCGCGCGACGTCCCCCGTCGTCGTCACTCGACGAGCGATAGATTCGATCGTCACCGCCGCCCGTTGGGTTCGGTCGGGCGACGGGCGACGAGAACGAACCGTTTTACATCCTGGGCGCGCGAGGGGGTTCGCGCGAGGGGGTTCACGCGCTCGTGGTCGTTCGCCCGAATTGACTGACTGACTGATTTGATTCTTCGATTGGTTGGAGCGTCGAAGAATTCTTTTCCGTCCGTATCGTTGAGTGATATCGAGATCTCGAACGACCACGGGACGATGTCGGCGTCACCGGCGCGCGCGCTGCGGCGAACGGCGTCGGAGGCGCTGGACGCGACGGTCACGGCGCGGTTGGCGTGGAGCGGTTGGACGCACTTGGTGAAGCGAAGAAGGCAAACGAACGAACACGCCGAGGCGATGTGGAGAGACCGATCGCGGCGAACGACGGGGCGAGTGTTGATGGGGTGGTATCGAGCGGTGAAGTTTGCGGGGAAACGAAGGCGGATGCAGTTGGATCGAGCGGAGGCCAAGTTGAAGGCGATGCGAGCGAGTTGGACGTTGTTGGCGTGGAAGGAGGCGACGCGGGAAACGAGAATGAAGAGGCGAAACGTGATTCAGAATTACTTGGTGTGGAGGGCGAAACGGTTTTTGCGGGCGTGGAGAGAGGTGACGGAGAAGAGCTTGAAGGAAAACCCGGAACGACGAAGGGTCGGGGGTAAGACGGTTGAGGAGGAGAAGGCGGGGGGCTCGCGCGGGGAGTCACCCGCGGCTACGGCGGCTTCGTCGCCGAGAAGCGTCACGCGCGAGCGCAAATTTAAGAGAGTCACCGTGGCGGACATGCAACAACGTTTGTGGACCAAGGCGGATCCGTCGAAACCGATGCCGAGCGGGAAAAGTGCCGTCAAGGATGTGGAGGAAGAGTTGGCTGATGATACGACGACGGCGACGACGGAGACGACGACGACGGAGACGACGACGACGGAGACGACGACGGCACCCGACGAAGCGTCGGAACCGGCAAAGAAATTCTCTCGAAACAACCAACGCGTCGTCGTTCAGCGTCGTAAAAAGGTTTTGGCGGCGTCCACTGCGACGAATGAACAACAGCCAGAGTCTCCAGCGGCGCGCGTCAAGATGAGCGCGCCGAGCAAGGAGACACTCGCAATCGACAACGAACCCGCGATGCCAGCGGCGCCTCCGGCGCAGCAGCAACAAGGAGAACAACAATCGTCAAGTTTAGACGCGGTGACGTCTTCGTCGTCCTCTTCGATGTCAGCCTCCATCAGCGTTATTATAGTCGTCGTCTTGGCGCTCGCGTTGTTTGGCGCCGTGGCGCTTCTCAGCACCCTTACCGGCGTCTCCATCGTTTCCGGAGGCCACTCGAGCGCGACAGAGATGGTTCGCCAGCACCTTTCTGAGGCTCAGAGAAACGTTACCATTTTAGCGCGCGCGTCTGCCATGCAGCGGAGAGAACTCGAGGCTTGTCGCACGTTTGGAGGAGGCGTTCCGGATGCGAGCCAAAACGCCGCCATCGCGTCCGCTGAGGCAAAGGTGTCCGACTCTGTCGTGCACGTGGCGGACCTCGAGATGAAGCTCTCACAAGCCAAGGCTGAGACTGCGCAGGCGATCAGCGCTAAAAACTTGGCGGAGGATCGATTGAAGCGATTGGGATCTGGCGCTTTGGATGCGGTCAAGTTGCAAGAGTCTCTGCAAAAAATGACGACGCGAGCGACGTATTGCGAAACTACTTCTGCGAAGGCGCTCAAGTTGAAGACAGCGCGCGACGCCGCCTTGTCTCGAGCCGAAAAGGCTGAGGAAGCGTCGTCGAGATTGCGATCGCAGCTCGCGCATGCGAAGACCAACCTAGATGGGGCGCAAAAAGCCCTCGTGCAGACGACAGAGGTGGCTAACACGTGCAGGTACCAAATCGGCAAATCAGCATACGTGCCTTCGTACCAACCAGAGGCGTCATCATTCTGGCAAATGGCGTTGGATCTCTTCCCATCCCTTCGTACCATCTTTTCGGTGTACGCTTTTGTATTCTACGCCGTTTGTGGGTACGCGTACTACGCGCGAGTCGTACTTGAGCAAGTCGTTGCTGAGCGGGATCGACTCGTCACCGAAGTCGCCAAGATGCGCATGGGAGGAGGTCCGACGCGGTTTACGCGAAGCACGGAGATTCACCACTCGACTCCCGTGGCGATAGGCCTTGACGATAGCGATGCGAGCGATGGAGAGACCGCGACGAACCACGCTCCTACGACGAGCGCCGGCGTGAGCCTGGAGAGCGCAAACTCGTTTGATCGTAAGCGCTCGAGAAGTCTCAGCGATATCAACATGGAGGACCAAGCGGGCACGGCGCTGAAAAAGACCGCCACTGAAGACGGAGAAGAAGATGATGAACAAGAAGAAGACGTTGAAGAAGCGGACGAAGGCGCCGCCGCTGCCGCGGAAGAATCCGAACCAAAGGCGGGACCTTCGTCAGTTTCGTTCTCTGATCAAGCGGAACCATCCACGGAGAGGTCGGTGCGACTGATTGAGCGTTGGGTGGAAAAGTCGCAGGATCAAGAGATCAAGGATGAGCTTTTGCGCATTCGCAGGCTCGTGGAGCTCGAGGATGAACGCGAAGTAGCGCAGGAACAAGCGGACATGGAGCGACTCAAAGTCATGACGGATGGCAAGTCGACAACGCCAAAGGCGAGTAAATAAAAGAAAGGTGCCGCCTTCTTGTAAAACAATTTAATACTTATCGCAACACAGTATCACAACATCACTAAGACGTCGCGCGCAGCGCCAAACTGGCGTCAAACAACGCGGGTAGCTTCAAGGTCTTATCCTCTATGTGTCTAAGTTTGGATTCGAGCTCAAAGAAACCGTTCACGCGCGCCAACTCACTCGGAGCTTGGTTTCTATCATCCGGCAAGAGATACGCGTCCAAACACGCGGTGTCAATCTTTTCTAATAAATAATCAATCACAGATTCGTGGCCGTAGATGGCGCACTTGTGCAACGCCGAGTGACCGTTCACGTTGATCACCGAGTGACTAACGTGTTGTTCCTCGACCAACCACTTGACCATGCTCAGAGCTTCGTCTTGGTCAGTCTCCGTCGTGCAGGCCCAGAGCACGGCGTTGCATCCCCAGCGGTTCGTTGTCCCGCAGTCAAAGTCTGGATTCTTCGCGAACCACTCAGCGACGTGACGATGGTTTTTCCAGATGGCCAAATGAAAAGGGTAGTCTCCATCGTACGAAGGCACGCGCGGATCCGCGCCTCGCTCGACGAGCCATTTGCACGTGTCTAGCTCGCCGTTTCGAGCGGCCCAGTGCAACGGAACTCGGCCATCTTTGCGAGCGGTGTGATTTGGGTGCATGCCGCACTCGTCGACGAGAAAAGCGCAGGCTTCGACGAAACCGCCACCCGCGGCCCACATGAGAGCGTTGCTACCAAAGGCGTCCTTTTCATTCAACGCGTCCCAGCCCTCGGCGATTGCGCGACGCATCGCCTCAACGTCTCCTCGCGAAGCGGCGGACATTCCAGGGGATAGCTCTTTGCGATTGTTCGAATTTCTCCAAGCCTTGGGCTTGCCCGCACCGGAACCACGCCAAGAGCTCGACTCAAATTCAGTCTCGTTGTCCATCGCCGCGCGCGCGGCAGCGGCGCAGTCTGGACCTTCACCTCCGACCGTCCAGTGTTGCCTCAGGCCACCGCCGTGCACGGCGTAGTACTTGAGACACCCATCGCATTGTCTCAATCCAAGAGACGTGAGCACGTCGTCGTGTCGCTTCGTTGTGAGGAGAATTTTCCCATCCGCCGTCGGTTTGGCGCGAACAAAGTAATCGTCTTCGTCGTTGCTCAGCGTCTCTCCCTCTTCGCTGAGTCTCAGACGCTGCTGCTCCTCAATCACATCAGCAATTTGACGCGCAAGTTTTGCCTCTTGACCCGCGAGCGATTCACCCACGAAGCCGCGACTAGCTAGGATCCTAATCGGCGCGCAGCTCATAAAGTTGTTTGAAGGTCGACGACCAGACACATTTGCCCTTAGATTACCCGCCATAAAGTGCTCCGTCTGAGCGAGCGGCGACCACTTCGACTGGTCCAACGCGATCGACACAGCCTTGGCCATGTGTTCGCTCAAGATACCATACTGAGCGGACGATGCAAACGTGGTATCGCTGACCTCGGATCCAGAGCCAGCGTCTGATTTCGTTTCGCACTCCAAGAGTTGCTTCTTCGCGGCGTACGGCTTGACAATCTCTGACGCACCGAGCTCTGAAATTGTTGCTCGCACTGCATCCTCTAAATCTGCACCCATCGGTGCCGTGATGCCGCGCGCGTTGAGTTCTTCGAGCACGAGCTTGATTTTCGTCGGTTCGATGCCTGCAAACTCGGGTATGCGTTCCGTCAAAATGGCCGGACTATGAAAATGTTCGCACGCCTCGCGACTGGCGCGCACTTTGACAAACGCCCGAGTCACCATCTCGCGATAGAAGCACGCCAGAGCAGTGTGAGGAGGGGCTTTTTTCAACCACTTGGCTAACGACCAGGCGTCGAAAAGCGCTGTGTTTGCGCCTTGGCCCTTAAAAGGCGACATTGGATGCGCGGCGTCGCCGATGCAAATAACTCTCGAAGACGACGCGCGAGGAGTCATGTGCGGCTTTTCTTTCGCTTGCGCTCGCGATACCGGCGGCTCTTCTCTGTCGTAAAGCGGTCCGGCCCACGCATCTTCCCAATCCGTGTGATCGAACATGTCACTGACCGGCTCGTGCCATCCCTGCGTGTGCTCCAACACAAAGCTCTTCACCTCGCTTCTCGGCGCCTTGCTCAACGCCCGCGCCGTCTCTTCATCCACGCGCACGCTCAACTGCCACATACTCCTCGGCGGCGTCCCTCTCTCCTCGTTCGCCGCCTCAAAAGGCATGGTAAACATTCTCGAACGTCCATCCACCGTGTAAAACCCTTGACGTCGAAGAAGCGCGTGGTTCAAATCCGTAAATCCCGTGCACAGCGCCACGCCGAGATACCTCAACTCGCCGCCCGATTTAAGATCCCCACCAGCGTTCGGTGCCCGACGCACCGCCGATCTCACACCATCCGCCGCGACGAGTATCGTTCCTCTCACCCTCTCCCCGCTCTCGAGCGTCAAAGTCACCCCAGATTCGTCCTCAATGTAATCCTTCATTCGCTCGCCCCAACGCAACCAATCCTTTGGAATTTTCTTCAACAAAATTTCTCTCACAACGTTTCTCGGCACTCGCAGATTCGTCGGTTTATCGTCCCCACCCTCGGCAGACGTCGTCGTCTCATTTTTTCCATCCAGAAACGCCCCTCCGTAGTACCCCAAAACCCGTCCACTCGCGCTAAACGTCCAATGCGCCGTCGATTTCGTACTCGACGCTCGCAACGCTTCCCAAGCGCCCAACCCTCTCAACGCCCCATTCGTCTCGCTGAGCGTCACCCCGTACCCTTGTCGACGCGCCGACGCCGAGGCATCGCGCTCAAAGACCAAACACCGCGGTCCGCGCTTCTCGGCGTCGTCTCCATCGTCGGTTTCGTCGCACCACCCGGTGTGAATCTGCGCAGCGAGCGCGAGACCAGCGATACCGCCGCCGACGATGAGCACGACGTCATCGGGTCCGAGCGCTGTTTTACACCCCGGTGGCTTCGTGCGTTTGGTCGACGACGACGGAAACGACGACGAGGACGACGACGTACCGGACGCCGGCGGGACGTCGGGGTGCATGCCGACGTCGTCCGCCGAACGACGAGGTGTGAGGCGTCGCGTACTCGAAGGAGAGTGTGTGGAGCGGAGTGGGAAAAAATGCGCAATAGTTACAACAGAAATAGAAAAATACATCATCGCGTCCTCACCCGATGTCACCGGAACCCCGTGAAGACCAACATTGACCCAGTCCACTCGCTGCTCTCCAGAGGCATCTTCTTAAATCCCGGCAGTGCGTCTTCAGAGGGAACGCGCGGGCGCTTGTACGCGATGTCGCGCTCGAGCGTCACGCGAATCCCGAATCTCGGTTCCCACTCCGCGTTCGTCCGCTCAATCACCCGCTCGAGCGCGGATAAAAACTTTTCCTCCCTCGCGCTCGACTTGCACAGCGACACGCACGAGTACACGCAACAAAACGGGGCGAGCACGACTGAAAAGATGCCCGCCACCGCGCACAATCCAGAGACGTAGTCGACGCTCGACGCCAACGTCTCCTTGACGTCGGTTATAAACACATCGAACGTCGGCTGATCCATCCCGCGTTCGCGCAGCAACATCGACACATTGACGTGGCTTCGCATCGCCGTGCGCGATTCCCGTTCCGGGGCGAACATCGACATCGAATCCGCATTCCAGCAGCACCCTCGCAACGCGCGCGAGTGCGAAGACAAGGCGTGCGTTTCAAAGGGTAACCGCACCGCGACCGCGACCGCGTCCACGGTTTCCGGCGGCGGGTACGACGGCGGCGGGGTGTTCCCGCCGTGTCCGCCCGCGTCCGACATTCCCCGTTCCCGCGACGCGCGTCAGCCAGTGCGGTCGCAACCATCTTGTCGCGAATTTGTGTTTCGTGAAACCGGCAGAGTGACCGTTCATGACTCGTAGAAATAGGTGAGGGTCGTACCGAATGGGAACCAACTCGTTCCAGTTTTGCCGTCTTCACTCGTCTTTGCTCGCGTTTTCTTTCGTAAGCGACGACGACGACGAGGGCAGAGCGACGAATCGAGCGCGGGGGAGACGAAGAGAGAGACCGACGGGTCACCGGTTTCGCGGAGGATCACGAACGAGAACCGCGCGCACACCGCGCGCGCACACACTTTTGGGGTGACTTTTTGCAAGGCGAAAGCGAAAAGAAAAGCAAAGTGACGGTGACGGTGAAACGGCGACGGTTGCGGTGAAGGGACGGACGGACGGACGGGATGAGGACCGAGAGCTCAAACGAGGCAGCAGTCGGAGCGTATACGCCGCTTCCGGACGACGTGCCCATTTCGGAACGCGTGCCCATGGAGGTACGGTTGCGGTGCGCGGTCCATCACTCGGGGTGGGTCAAGCGAGAGTTTTACCCGTCTTCGCAGTTGTACCGTGGCTTGTCGTCTTGGTTCAACAAGGATGAAAATTTGGTGATATATGAGCAAATTCCATTAGTCGCGGGTAACTTGTACGACGCGATCAGTGCGAACGATTACAGCGCGGTGGGGGCGATGATGTACCAATACACGGATATTGCGTATTGGCTCTTTGTGAAGAAGGCGTCGGCTGACTCGGGTAACTCGCCGTTTCACGGTACGTCTCTCGATGGATTGATTCGTTTCTTTTCGCTGATTGACTCTTGTTTTTGCTTTTTGTCTCTCTCGATTGATTGAATTGAGGCGTTTATTTGCGATCGATGACTGATGATGAAACGCTTTGATTTTCCTTCACGACGCGCAGTTGCGGCGGCAACCAACAACGTCAAAATGCTGCAACTTTTGGAAAAGCGCACATTAGATCTCGCGGAACAGTTAGATCTCAACCGGAAGGATGGACCAACAGATTTGAGTGACGTTATAGATCTTAATATGCTCGATCCAAAAGAGAGGGCATGGAAAAACATAAACACGCAGCGCCTGTTTGAGACGATCATTTCGGCTCGCAACCTTAGTGGAGGCTCTCCGTTACACGTGGCGTGCGCCGTCGGAGCTATAGACTCGGTCAGGTGGCTCGTTGCCAAAAATGGGGTGCACACTCTCGAGAATGACGAGGGCATGGATCCCATATCCATGGTGTGTTCATTTGTGAGAGCCAGGAAAGTCAACGACAAAAAGGGATACAGCGGTATCGAGTGCTTGAAGTTCTTACTGTCTCGTCCCGACGTTAGCGTGAACAATAGAAATGATATAGGTTGGACTCCTTTACATTTTGCCGCTCGTGAGGGCTGTTTGGAAACCATCAAGCTGCTGTTGGAAGCGGGCGCAGATCCGTGCGCCAAGTCGACGCTCTTGACTGAGAGGGATTTTGATGGAACGATTCTCGAAGTCTTGCGCGACAGCATCACGCCTTGCGACGTTGCTGATGATCCACGGATCAAGTCTCTCTTGAGAATGGCTATTTTCCAGAAAGAAAGAGGCAAACCCATCGATATCAATGCGATTGAAAATCCATCGGCGAGCGCCGACCCAGAGTCTGAGTTCAAGGTGATAGAAGCTCTGGACGCGAATGAAGAAAAGAAGAAGAAGAAACTCGAGAAAAAGAGAGAGAAAAAGAAGGCAAAGAGAGCGGAGATGCGGAGGTTGAAGGAGCAAGGCGAGCAAGATTCGCAAGATGAGCAGACCGAGGAAATCATCGCTGAAGTTAGGACGTCACAGGAGACGCTGGATGAGAAGGAAAAGCCGGTTCAAGAAGAGACTACTGCCGAAGAAGTCAAGACGTCACCGAAAAAGTCAGTCGAGAAAGACACCGCCTCTGAAATGCTCAAGTCACTGAAAAGGCCGCATGACAAGGAAAAGGTGGTTGAGAAAAAAATCATCGCCGACGTCGAGAGCGTGTTGACAAGGCCCGGTGAGAAGGATGCGCTCGATTCAAAGCCAAAGATTGACCTTGCTTCACGTGAACTTGAAGAGGTCATACCCTCGAAACTTGTCGACTTTGCTGTGGGTCGTGGTGCGTCCATCCATCGATCGACGGAGATGATGGATGAGAAGCAGGAGGAGGATGCCACCAATGCAATGGATGTGCCGCCGAGCGACCCAACGACGTCGACAGTCACGTTGAGGAACAACGATTCGGATGCCATAAATGTGAATATTCCTTCAGTCGGTGCTGAAGAAGAAGTCCTAGATGACGCTGATCCACGTTCAGAGGTAGATTCTCAGACACATGCGCTGGTGACGAGCGATGATGACGAAGAAACTCCCGAGTGGGCAGAGGCTGATGTGCCAGCCGAACCAATGCCGCACGAGTTCATGGTGGCACCTCTGGCTGGGGACACAGACGCAATGGCAGAGACGCGGACAGAGATCAAACCGTCCACTAAGGCTGCGTGGGGAACAACAATCCCTGAAGCCGTGCGTACGAGTGTAACATGTCCCGACCCGGTTCCCCGAGTGATTCCTTCTTGGGATAAACAGGTTTACCAGGTCGATATGAAACCACAGTGGGAAGAGTTGAGCTGGGCCAACCGCGCTACGGAAAGGATGGAAAACGTTCATTTGGAAGCGTTAGCCTCAGGTATCAACTGTGGTCACGTCTTAGGACTGGACTTGGACAATTTGAGTTTCGGACAGCTCGATTCTCTCGAGGAAGTCCATCGAGAACTCATCGCGCGTCTCAATGACGCCAGAATTTCCTTGGCGCGACGAACAGAGCGAGCGCGCGTTGAAGAGGAAATTCGCATCCGCCGCGAGATGGAAGAGCTTCGAGCGCATGCACAGCTCGATAGAAGAATGTAAATCGTGCCCGCAATGTCAAAATAGTGTAGCATGTAGAAGAATTGAAAATGTAAAGACGCGTCAAAAACATAAATTATCAACTACCGTATTATTGTTCTAGCTAAAACAGCAGAAGATGAAACGTCGCTACGCACTACCGATGAGGAGCAAAGGAACCTATACCGACCGCACCCACGCGCTGCCATCGAGTCGCGGTCCACTTGACTCCGCGAACGACTGGACAGCCCGCGTGAAGAGAGAGCTCGTCCAATTCGCCATTCAGATGCGCATTGTAAAAGAGCAGAGCGTCTCCTCGACGAGGCTTCACCGCGAGAACGTCGCCGTCTCCTCGACGTGCGCGCTCACACGCAGTCTTAAAATCGTCCTCTTTGCCCCCGCTTTTCGACTTGGCGCTCCGTTCTCTTCCCAAAGGCACGCCGAGAGGGAACACCGTCTCTCCTCCCTCCTCCACGTCGCTCAGATACATCAACACGGTGGCGACGCGCTGGCCCCCATCTCTCACGTTCACGTCGTCGTAGAAAAAATCATGATGCGCTTTATACTCCTCCCCCGGTCCGTACTTCATCACCTGAATCGTCTCGCCTCGATTTCTCGGCAACATTGTCCACGCCGCCACGCGCAGCTCCACGTCTCGCACCACCTCGTCCTCGTCATCTCTCGTCCTTATCCATCCCCCAGAGCTCGTTCTATCGTCGCTCACCGTTGCGTTCCCCCCATCATTATCCACTACTTCGCTTCTACCCATCGTCTCGTGCGCCAATCGTACCAAATGTTCCGTCTCTCGCCTCGTCAAAAAGTTTCTATACACGTACGCCCGCGGCGTCGCCGAGACTTGTTCCACCCACTGTCCCTCCGACACCCCATCGTCGTCACCACCGTCCCCGTGTCTCCTCGTCGCGTACTTGACGTACTCATTCGCGTTCAACCCGTGCGCGTCCTCGGCGTCCAGCACCTCGTCTCGGTGATCCCTCGGTAATCGCACGCGATCCGCCACTGCGGTCGGCATCGACGCGGACATCATCATCCACGACGTCACCAACACCACCGAGACGAGCGACGACGTCGTCCGCATCGTCGTCCGCATCGTCGTCCGCGTCGTCGTCGTCGTCGTCGCGCCGACCGACCGACCGACCGACCGACGCGAGGTTGGTTGATTGTCCCGTCGCCCCGCGCGCGCGAAGCGAAGAGCTTCGAGCAGCTTGGAGCTCGAGCTCGAGCTATCTATGATATACTATGTCGTGTATGAGTAAACAGTTAGTATTAATACGTCCTCTCGAACGCGAAAACGAGAGGGGAACGAGAGTAACGGTTCGGTTCGCGGTTCGACGCGAACGACGACGACACATCGCGACGCGGCGACGAACGATGGCGAGCACGGTTGGAATGATGGACCCGGCGTTCTTCGTCGGAAGAAACGAACTCATCGCCTGGGTGAACGGGTTGCTCGGGCTGAGCCTGACCAAGGTGGAACAGTGCGCGAGCGGGGCTGTGTATTGCCAAATCATGGATGCGTGTCACAACGGCGTCGTGCCGATGCATCGGGTGAACTTTGAGGCGAAAGGGGAACACGAGTACGTGAATAATTACAAAGTGCTTCAGGTGGTGTTTGAACGGTTGAAGATTGCGAAAAACGTCGAGGTGACGCGATTGGTGAAGGGACGACCGCTGGATAATTTGGAGTTTTTGCAATGGATGAAGTGTTATTACGATAAGACGACGGGAGGTGGGGCGCTCGTGGATGGTGGATACGATGCGGAGGAACGACGGGCGCACGCTCGTGGAGGGGCTGCGTTCGTTGGGGCGAAGAAGGCGTCGGTGATGACGAATGGAGGTCAGAGAGCGGGGGGAAGGGCGCGGGCGGACAAGAGCCGAACGCACGCGGATCGAGAACGAGAACGAGGCGGAGGGGGATCGACCCGGGGTCATCGAGACGCCGTCGCGGGGAACTCCGCACCCGTTGGAATGTCTTCGCGAACCGCGACGGGTGGATCCGCGGCGACTTCTGCGCAGGTGAGAGAGTTGACCGAGGCAAACACGGCGCTCAAGCTGCAAGTTGAGAGAGCTGAGCAAGAGAGAGAGTTTTACTTTGAAAAGCTTCAGGATGTCGAGTACTTGTGTCAGAGACCGGAGTTTGCAAACAATCCGCTCACCAAGGTTGTGGAGAAGATTTTATACCACACCGATGGCAAGGCGGACGTCGACGCCATCATCGCTGAGTGCCTTCCGAGTGTCGTCGCAAAGGCGAACGAAACCGCCCAGACGCGCGCGGCTGAGGGGTCGCAACCCGAGCCCGTGGAACCGACTCCGGTGGAACCGACTCCAGTGGAAGCAGCCACGGCGACGCTCACGGCGTTGAGTCTCGAGCGCGCTGACTCGGTGCGCACGCTCGGTGCGTCTCCCCTCGGTACTCCGCCTCCGATGTACGACGAAGAGGATAACACCAGCGGCGCTCACCGAAACGGCGGCGACCAAACGCAAAACAGAATACCTCCACCCTCGCCGAAATATTTCAATAGTCCTCTTCCGCCTTCGGCTCGCACGCCGCTGGGAGAAGCGAATAACAACAGCGTTTGAAACAGAATTTTTATGTAAACAATCAATCAAATCAATCAATATTACGCTCTACTAGTAAGTCTAACGATGATGGCGACATCACGACACGCCTTGTCCGTGAAGACGCTGTTGAAGCAGCTCCACTTCCTCGTTCGTCGAACCGGCGGCGTCGCGCACAGCGATTGCCGCTTCAGACGAGAGCAAGTCGACGTCGCCCAATGCGACGAGTTCGGACGACACCAAAACGCGCACAAATAACATGGTGATGAAGAGCCATCGTTGTTCGGTGAAGGGTGGAACGGCGCGCTCGAAAGAAAAAGTTCGCAACAGCGTCGTCAACCCTTGCTCAATGCGTCTGCGCTCTGAGGAGATGCCGAGCTTGACGCACAGCGCAGGAACGTATTTGGCTAAATTTTCATTCCACGCCTCGCTCACAGACGTCGTGTACTTGTCGCGAGACGGAAGCATATCGATGAAGGAACCGTCGGCGCGCGACAGCGCGAAAGTCGCCTCGGTGACCATGTTGTCGATCGCCATCCACATGATGCCGAATTGCGACACGGAAGGAGCCGCCGTCGCCGCCATCATGCTCTCCTCCTCTGAGGAAGAGGCGACGGAGGACATTTCGTCGTCATTGTCTTCGTCGTCGAATTCTTCATCGCCGTCAGAGAAACCCGGAATCCGATTCGCAGTGAGCGTTGCCGCGAGCATTTTTCGCGTCACCTCGGCGACGTCGTCGGCAGCATCTTTCGTCGTCGTCGTCGTCGTCGTCGTCTCGACCGTCTCGCCGTTCTGTTCCTCGTCGACGTCGGCTCGTACATCAAGCGTCATTCCACCGCCGTCCGTTTCTCGGGGCTCCGTGCGAAGTTGGCCTTCAGCGAACCGTCCTCCGATGCTTGGAATGAACTCACCCTCCTTTGGTTTCTTTCCCTCGCCGTACGTGTCGAAATAAAAGACTCCGGTCGCCACGGCGGCGGCGGCTTGCTCTTCCTTTTTCGCCGCCGAGGACGCTTCAATCTCTTGAATTTCAGACTCGTTCCACGTGACCGAGCGAGCGTCACGCCGCGCTTCCTTTTTCTCCATCTCTCTCTGCGCCTCAACCTTTTTTCGCGCCTCACGCGGGAGAAAACCATCGACAGACATGGCTCGAGCCATTCTATCCGATTCTAAGAGCGGCGCCGACGAACCCGATGCCGAGCCCGGGTTCGCCTGTTGTGCTGCTCTTTGGACGTTGCGTCGACGCTCGACAACTTGTTCTTTGAGCACGTCTGCTTCCCCACCTCGCGGTGCCGCAGACTTGGTCGCCGCGCCCCGCGCCGCGGACACCGCATCTGCGGACTCGCCGAGCCGAATCGCCATCGCCTCCGCCGACGAAAGGTGTTCCCTCGAACAAAACCCGCGAACGAACGCCGCGTCTCTCACTTTACGCGCCCCGGCATCAATCTCAAACCTCTTCGTGTTCGTTTTCGTCGGAGAAGAAGACGCCGCCGCCGACGCTCTATCGCACAGACACCACCCGCACGCTCCCATTCTCGAACGCTCTCCGCACGCGTCGATAAAGTCGTCTCGCGTCAACCGCGCCTCTCGACACGCTCGCTCGAATGAATCCTCCGAAGTAAACGATGACGAAGACGTCGTCGTCGTCATGAAGACCCGCTCGACGAAGGCCAGTTTCTGCGACGCCAAAAGTCGCTGTTCCCGCTGCTGCCGCTCTCGTCGTGGCTCCCGCCCGACGACATCTTCTTCTTCGTCTCTCGCTCCTTCTTCGATCGTCGTCATCGGCGCCGTCGCTCCTTCATCGTCCGAAGACGGAACCTCCTCTTCGTCGTCTTCATCGCTACCGCTACCGCTACCGTAACGCAACGCCACCGCAGTCTTCATCGCGCTCGAGGACGACGACGACTGACGGCGCGCGTCGTTCCACGAGACGACCGAACGCGTCGCGTCGTGTCGTGTCGTGTCGTGTCGCGTTCACCCGTAATTTCGTGGTTTACACACCTTTAGAAATGTCCGGTGAACGATTCGACTCTCCAGACATTCGTTCCAGGTTGGACGTAATATGTCCAATTAGGCGTTAGTGCTCCACACTACGACTAAGTCCTGCGTTCTCGACAAGCCGGCCTTAGCTCAGATGGAAGAGCAGCTGACTGTAGATTGATAAATCTATCTGAATTTGACACGGGTCACACCGTGGTCACGAACGGTTATCAGCGGGTCACCCGTTCGATTCGGGTAGGCCGGATCTTTTGCCTCTGTCTACGACCTTAAATACGAGTCAAATGTCCGAGTTGTTACTTTTACATACTCGACTTTTTGCGCGCGCTCGCGGTGGCCCACGAAAAACGCGAGGCTCGGCGTGATTATCGTCAATCAACCTAGGTAGTTTTGTGTAGTCATTAAAAATAATTGCTGCTGTATGTGTAGGGTGATACGGAGTAGGTGATATGAGCGGTGGTCTTCTGAAGAAGAGAGACTCGAGGCGAACGACGCGAATTCGTCGTCGTCGTCGTCGTCGACGCCACCTCTCGCCGCGTCCGCGTCGCTTACTTGCCGCGCTTACCCTCCTTCTGGATGACAACTTCGTCAACGTAACGAATACCCTTACCCTTGTACGGCTCTGGCGGACGCTTAGCGCGGATGATGGCGGCAAAGTTGCCGACTTCAACCTTGTCGTAGCCGCTCACGGTCACCTCGGTGTTGGACGGGCACGCCACCGTGACGCCCTCCGGCACCTTCATGATGACCGGGTGAGAGTATCCGAGAGACAAGTTGAGGTCCTTGCCTTGCATCGCAGCCTTGTAACCAACACCGATGAGCTTCAACTTCTTCTCGAAACCCGTAGAGACGCCCACCATCATGTTGTTGCACAGCGTGCGGTACAAGCCGTGGCCCTTGCGGGCGTCCGGCGAGTCATTCGCGCGCGAAATCTTAAGCGCTTCGCCCTCCTCCGTGAACACCATAGTCTCCGGAAACTTCATCTCCATGCTACCCTTCGGTCCCTGCGTTGGTTCAAATCGCGAAAACGAGCGGCGCGGCGGCGTCAGTCGTCGAGCTCTGAGCAAAAAAAAGAGGCCCTCCAGCACACAGAAACCCTACTGCCGGCGGCCTCCACGCGACCGACATCCCCACGCCCCGATCCTCGGCGACGCTCGATTCCCACTTCCAACGCGCGCGCGCGATGAAACGCATTATTCCTCATTTCCTCCCCTCGTCGTCGTCCCCGTCCTCCCTCGTTTTTTCGTTCGTCCACGCACCTTGACCGAGAGATGGTTATCCTTCAGGGTGTACGTCACGCCCTTTGGCACCGGCACCGGCTGCTTGCCGATGCGCGACTCCTTCGCCTCGACGACGCGGCGCACGCACGCGCGCTGCGCGCTCGTCGATCGTTGGTTAATCGTCGCGGTGTCTCCGCGCGCGAACGCGGACGCGTTCGAGGTGAGCATCATCGTTCCGGCCGGTCCTGTTCGGGTCGCGGTCTGCCGTCGGGCGCTCCGTCGGCGCGCCAACGCCAACGCGCGCGACACATTTATTGTTTTTACACTGGTGGGTGGTTACGCACCCATATTGCGCACCCATATTGCGTTCCTTCATACAGAAATAGAAATAGTCACCCTGATGGTTTTAAATGGGTGTTAAATATTGAGTGCGCGCGTCCGTCCGGTTCGCGTCCGCGGACGAAGCGACACTTCGCGGACGAACGAACGAACGGAGGGACGGACGGAGAGACGGACGGAGAGACGGACGGACGGGTCTGTCTTCGGTGGATGAACGCGACGACGACGACGACGGGGAAGGCGACGACACCGACGAAGGGGTTGGTGATGCGCCAGACGCAGGACGCGGTGGGACAGAGTGCGTGACGTCGCGCGCACCCGCTGTGCGTGAAAACGACGGTTCGAGTCGACGAGGCGCCGCGTGGTGAACGAACCGAATCGAACGACTGACGACGCGAACGCGAACGCAGGTTTGGATGAGCTGAGACGCAGGAAACGCGCGATCGAGGCGACGATCGAGAGCGGGGCGCGGGATTGCGAGGCGTTGCGCGGACGGATTCGAGAGATTGAAGCGAGGACGGAGCGAGACGGGGCTCTGGCGGAGCGTTACGCGCGGCTGATTCGAGACGGCGAGGCGTCTCTGGATCGGATTCTAGAGTCGAGTGAGTTTTTAGCGGAAACTTTGGCGAGGGAGACGCGCGCGCTGTTCGATGATGCGGAGGTTTGATGAGAGAGAGAGAGAGAGGATGTCGAGACTTCACGATTCGCCGCCATACTATAGTAGCTTCGCTACAATTCTCCGTCGTCTCGAACGCTTTGTCGCGACGAGTACGCGTTCGAAATCAATTCTAATACTTTTTTCGAGCGCAGACGCTTGGCTAATTTTCTAAGATTACGTCCCTTGGAATCGCTCACCATGACGTCCGCCCCCGCGTCGAGAAGTCGCGACACGGCGTCGGCATTTTGTTTGCGCACCGCCGTCGCCAGGAGCGAGTCTCCCCGCTTCGTCTTAAAGTTTGGATCCGCCCCGAGCTTCAGAAGCACTTCCACCATGAAGATATTATCGCGTTCGAGAGCCCTGAACAACGCGTTACCCCCGGATCCGTCTCGTTGGTTCACGTCGACACCGCACTCTTCCACGAGATACCGCACCGCGGTTTCGTGCCCCTCCGCTCCGCCCCAAGACGCCCGGTGTAACGGCGAAAACCCATCGCGCGCGAGATTCGTCACGTCCACTCCGTGCGCCCGCAGCGTCTTCAACGCCGCAGTGTCGCCCATCAAAGCTGCCGCGTTCACGGGCGTGTGTCCATCGTGATCATCAATCGTCGCATCCGCGCCCAGCTCGAGCAACCGTTCAAGCGCTCGCGTTCTTTTTTCCAACACCGCCACCATCACCGCCGTGTACCCGCGATCGCTCTCCCGCGCATCGAGCAACTGTTTGAGTTCATCTTCTCCGTGCGCCTGCTCGGCGTCGTCAAAAAAACCCAAATCGTCTCGCAACACCGCCGTCACCGCTCTCGGAGCGTGCGCCAACACCAGCGTCGTCATCGTGGTTGTCAACGCCAAGAGCGTCGTCAACACCAGCGTCCACGGCGAGAGCCGACGGATCGATCGCGTTCCGAACATCACCGACATCATCGCGATGATAATGGACGACGACGACGACGACGCGCGATGACTTTTCCCCGGGCGTCGGCGTCTGTGGAAACACCGACTGGATTGGATTGGTTTGGATCGATTAGTGTTCTTTCTGGGAAAAACAAAAGCAGCGTCACTGCGCGACGCCACCGCCGCCGACGACGACGACGACGATGACCGCGACGCGCGCGCAATTCTTCGGTGCGCATCGACGATCGCGATCCCTTCGTCCTTCTCAAAACCCGGAACCGACCCGACGAGCGAACCGTTCACGATTTCGTGCCGGCAGACGAGCGTCTCATCAGACTGACAACGACGGTTTTTTGTTTCCGTTTACGCAGCGACGTCCGGCGCGGTCGGCTTCGGCGCGTGGTTCGCCACGCTTCGTTTCGCCCCGATCCCGTCCGAGATTCGACCGATCGTCGTCGCGGTACGTCTACGCGCGAAGAACGAAACGAATCCAAAGTCGAATCAACCGACCGACGCTATCGACGCCGTCGAAACGTCTCCAAACTCCTCGACTAACCACCCATCCCGTCGACAGCTCCCAGCCATCGCCCTCGGTGCGTTCATCATCTATTCCATCCTCACCGTCGCCCTCTCCGTCGTCTTCTTTCCTTCCCGTCCCACGGAGGCCCGTTCGCTCGCTCGCGACGTCCTTCGCGCCCGTCGCCGGCTCGCCGCTCGCGGCGTCGTCCTCTCCTAATCCATCCCCCGGCTCCCACCACCCCGAGCGAGAACCCCGAGCGAGCCTTATTCTCATTCATCACATCGCGCGCGCTTCCATCGGTTTCCTCCGCGCCCTTCTTGTAACAACGCAACGCAGCAACACGCAAAGCACGCACGCGATGACTCACGATGACTCACGATGACTCACGATGACGCGAACCGACCGACCTTCACGCGACCGACCCTGGGTTTAGGACGAGAAAACACCACGTCGGGCGAAAACACCCGCGTGTGACCGTTCGACCGTTTCGGGTCCACCGGAGACGGAGGGGTCCCCGGGGGCGGTCGGGCGGAGACGGAGTGTTACGATTCACCACGAGTGAGGACTCGTCAAAAAGTAGAAAAAGACGATCGATCGAACACCCGGAAAAAAGTAGAAAATCAAAAGGGGGGGGGGTACGTGATGGGTCGTGACTCGTGAATGGGTGTCTTTGAAAACCCGCGTGTGCTCGAAAGGACGAAAGGTCGCGATGGCGCGGGGAATCGGACGGACGGACGACGGGACACGCGGACGGCCGGGAAGGCGACGGCGGACGCGAGTGGGGAGGAGGAGACCGAGAAGAGCGACGGAACCGAATCGGTCGACCGCGGGATACCATGGCGCGAGCCGGGGGTGGAAACGCGCGAACGGTCGATGGGAACGGTGGGGCGCGAAACGACAAGAAGAGGAAAGGTCGGTCGGACGAACGACGGAAGCG
>Ga0181574_10001989_pt1 | contig 18916 bp, 19 predicted proteins | sample 101ome_24_FD_145600 | JGI IMG/M metagenome (GOLD analysis project Ga0181574, IMG submission 145600) | Coastal salt marsh microbial communities from the Groves Creek Marsh, Skidaway Island, Georgia - 101410AT metaG (spades assembly) | ecosystem: Environmental > Aquatic > Marine > Intertidal zone... | reverse complement strand
TCTAGCACCCACATTGGCGCCATTACTGGGTGACTCATCCAGCCTCTTTCTCGCCACCGGTTTCTTGGCGGCCGGATTATCGTCCGCTATCACTGCACCACTCGCGGCAGGCTACGCTGTCACTGAGATCGTTAAGTTACGACCCGAATTGAAAGATCGCGTTTTTCGCTGGACCTGGCAGTCCGTGATTGTCATCGGTGTTCTATTCGCCAGCCTAAGCGTAAAACCGCTGCAACTGATTCTACTGGCGCAAATAGCGAATGGTGCGCTTCTACCCATTATCGCAATCTTCATACTGTGGGTTTCGAACGATAAAACGCTACTTGGCGAGCGCTCAAATAACGCGGTCCAGAACCTTCTGGGGTGCCTGGTGGTGGGTATCACACTCGTGCTCGGCTCACGCAGCATCTTGCTAGCAGTAGGATGGCTCTGAGATGTCGCGGCACATCGATTTGAATTGCGACATGGGTGAGGGTGAAACCGAGGCCAGTGCTGCGCTCGATCGCGAATTAATGCGCTTTATTAGTAGCTGCTCCATCGCTTGTGGCGGGCATGCCGGTTCTGAGCACACCATGAGACAAACGGCGGCGTCAGCACTGGATGCCGGACTGCGAATTGGAGCACACCCATCCTATCCAGATCGAGAAAACTTCGGTCGCCAGTCAATGTCGATTTCAGAAAGCGCACTGTCCGCAGCGATAACCGAGCAGACCGCTGCACTCAAAGCCATTGTGACTGAGCTAGGTGGCGAATTGAGCTTCGTGAAACCTCACGGGGCGCTCTACAACGATATGGCGCGAGATGCTGAGCTGACATCACTTTTCGTGACGACCATTAAAGAGTTTGATCCGACGCTAAAAATTATGGGGCTAGCTGGGAGTCATTGCAGCGCAATCTGTGAGAATTTGGCGATGCCATTTCTTGGCGAGGCGTTTGCCGATCGGCGATATGCCGATGACGGCCAGCTGAGTCCACGATCTCAGGATGGCGCTGTGATTACCGAGCCTGAGGCAGCAGTAGCGCAAATCATGTCTATCGTCGAGCATGCGCGAGTCGAATCTATCAACGGTAAGTGGCTACCACTGCAAGCTCAGAGCATTTGTGTCCACAGCGACACACCGGGTGCGTTAGAGCACCTAACGCTGATCAGTAACCACCTGATCGCCCGCGGCATACACATCGGCGCAATATGACCGTATCTCCCGCGTTCAAGATGGCGATTCGACCCTTTGGTGATTCAGCCCTACTCATCGATATCGATGCCGGGAGTACCGATGCGTCGAGCGACATCGTGATGGCACTGAATGCTCAACTCTCACGACAGCATATCCGCGGTGTTACCCAAACGACGCCAAGCTACAACAGCCTACTCGTCTGCTTTGAGCCCGAGCAAGTGCAACACTCCTCCCTGCAGCGCGAGATACATGCCATCGCGGATACCATCAACGTCACAGATATGCCGCAGGGAAATCATTGGTCTTTACCGGCATGCTTCGACGCACCCTACGCGCTCGACTGCGCCGCACTAGAGACGGAACTATCGCAAGACTGGCAGTCCATCATTGATTGCTTTTGCGCCGCAGAATATCGCGTCCATGCGGTTGGCTTTCTTCCTGGGTTTACCTACCTCGGGAATCTTCCAGACGCACTGCACTGCGACCGTCTGCGGGATCCGCGAGCAACTGTGCCTACATCATCGATTGCCATTGCCGGGACTCAAGCCGGCATTTATCCCTTCGACTCGCCGGGTGGATGGCGGATCATAGGGCGGCTACCCTTCACTGTCTTCCAAACACAGGCTGACCCGCCAGCCCTATTTCAAGCTAACGATCGAATCCGCTTTGAAGCCGTCACTCCCAAGGTATTCGAGGCGTTGGAACAACGACCCATCGCGTCAGTAATCAAGCAGGCGACCCGTCGATGAAGCTCCAGTTCGTCACCAGCGGCTTAAGAACTACTACTCAAGATTTGGGGCGGCCCGGCTATACGCATATGGGCGTACCCATTGGAGGTGCGCTCGATAGACGTGCCATGCGATATGCGAATCATTTAGTGGGGAACCCCCTCGCCGCGCCGGTTTTGGAGGTCACCCTGTCGGGACCGCATTTACACTGCCTTGAAGCCGGACGAGTTGCGCTTGTCGGAGTTGGTTTTAATCTGCTGCTTAATGATGAACCGCAGCCTCCGCTGCTTCCAATCTCGGTAAACCCGGGAGACGAGCTCATCATCAAGTCATCCGGCAACGGATGTCGCGCCTACCTATCAGTCTCGGGCGAGTGGCATGCTAAGCGTTGGTTAGGAAGCGCAAGCGCTCTCAGAATCGGAAGTCATGAGCTAGTGCCAGGCGCAGTCTGGACTCGTGGCGATGTTCTAGAGACACGAGATGTGTCGGTCAAACCATGGCCATCCATGCAGCTTGTACCTCAACCACCCAGCAATATCATCAGGGTATCACCAGGCCCTGAGTACCTGTGGCTGGACGATCATGGCCGATCGCAGCTCCTGTCCAAGCGCATCCGAGTAATCGATCCATCGAACCGGGTTGGTTTGCGCACCGACACCCAAATCCAACTGCGCGAGGATAAGCGTCGCATTGAAATGGTGTCGTCGGGTGTTCAGCCCGGAACAGTCCAACTCACCCATGGTGGGCAGGCGATCATTCTGATGCGAGATGGGCAAACCATCGGTGGCTATCCACGCGTGTTGCAATGCGCAAGCCAGTCGCTAGACCAGCTCGCGCACCTAAAAGTCGGTGATGAATTGATACTCAGTTTGATCGATAGCTGAGGCGCTATTAATCACCCGGAATGATGTTGATGGGCGAGGACCACGCTCGCTCTTGCAGCGTTTTTGCCAAGTCTGGCCGAGGCTCTACTCCAGCGCGAATAGCGTCCCACGTCGACCATCGACAGGTGGGATTCTCTATGACACGTGCGTAATAGAACGCGCGAGCTTCTGGGTCAAATTCCGGATCACTCCATAACGCTGACAGCTGAGCATCTCCTGTCTCCGGGTTGATCGCACAACTTGAGATGTCTACACGCGCCCCGTTGTCAGGGCAACGCTTGGTTTCAGGATCAACCGCAGCGCCTTTGGCACAGGCAACATCAATAACGTCTTCGTGTGTCTCACCCGTTTCATCTACCCAGCCCTTGACGACTTGCAAACGCTGCAGCGGAGCACTAGATGGATCAGCTGACGCCATGACCAAGAATTTCGGTGCGCTATCGCCTGCCTCTGTGAGTAGAAGATCCGCTCCCATGGTGACGCCGGCCTCATACGCTCGGTCAATCCCATCTGGCGAGGCCATCATCGACTCCTCGAGTTCAGCTCCGGCGAAGAAACGTATTTGAATGCGCGGACCTGAGGTAGCGAATACCTCTTTTCGTTTGAACGCGGCATACAGTGAATCTCGGGTGTTCTCTTCCGCCCATGCTGCCGCGAGTCCCGATGCACCAAAGGTAGGCGTAGCACCATTGATGTAGACCTCGCCGTTTATCTTCGAATATCCGGCACCACCGCGCGGCGATGGGTTAGTCACGGCAAGTACACGACTTCCCCAGTAGAAGGTTTGCGCATCTAGCCCTGTGTAGGGAACCGAGCCGCGTTGAACGGCCTCGCTCGACAGCAGACCCAACTTAGAGACGTAGTTATCCTCTTCAATGGCAGCCGCACCCGAGTGGGTATCACTTGAGCCGATGAAACCGAACTTGTAAGGGTTTTTACCGCCCGCTTGCTCAATGGCGAGTCCGTTGAGTAATGCTTCGCGAGCGTAGGACCCATTAACCGCACTCAAGGCATTGGTTGCCACTCGATAGGGCATGATTTCAAAGCCCGCAAACTCATCGCGGGTAGATAAAAGTGGGTGGGTCTCGGAGGTGCCTTTTACCTGAGTGATTTCGACAACGGGTTCGTTGCGCATGCGCTGTTCGGCGTAGGCATCATCCAAAGGATCGCCTGCCCAATCTTCCAACTTGAACATTTGGCCATTCGAACCGTTCGAGTTGTGTGGAATAGACAGACTCTCCACGCCCATCGCTCGCAAATCATCCATCCAGTCCCACAAGTCCTCAGGATTCACCGAGTGAAAACGCGAAAACGGCTCTCTGGGCAAACGATCACTGCCCTTGAAGATCACATTACGGTGTAGGTTGCCCATGTCCTGGGTCGACGCCGTGTATTCGTAGGCGACGAACGTCGTGAAGTTTCCCGGATCATTATGCTCATCCGCGGCGGCAATGATGTCCTCCCATGCAGACCGGATAACACCAAGAACCTCATCCCGTTCAATCTCACCTGATCGGAGACTCCCCACCGCACTCGGCAGAAAATTAGCGAAGGTCCCGAGCCGCTTAATCATGCTGAAAAAATCGGTGTCGTAGTTATGCGGATCATTCAGCCCGTGATACGGCGCGGCAAAATCATTTTTAGAAAACTCGGTGACGGTCTCGGCCGATGCTTTTGCCAATCCGAGAAACATTGCATGGTCAGTCACCGCATAAAAATCGAGTGGCCGTGACAACTGCATATCGAAACCGCCAGGGTTGGTGATGGCCTCCCCCTTGGCGAAGCGATACGCGTCATAGGGCGTAGCCTGTGTCCCCATGGCATAACCATCGAAGGAGTACTCGGTGTGGACATGTAAGTCACCGTAAAACGCCGTTCGGCTCTGAGGTATTGGGGTATCAGCTTCGGCACTAGCTGTCTCGTCGAGACCGCCTCGCTCGAGCAAGACAGTGTCCGCATCAAACACGCTGGCCATCCAGTTTCCCGTAGGATCCTGATCGATCAAGAGCTGATCGATCTCAGCTGTGCTGGCGATTACATCGGGGTTGTTATGCACATCCGCCATGGCACTGAAAGCCTCGCTCGACTGCTCTACGGGCTCACCCGAACAGGCGGCTAATCCACCGATTGCAATTAGCAGCGCGAGCTTCTTTGAAGAAATACCATCACGACAATTCAACATGTTTTGTGACCTCGAGGGCGACGAACGCAATTGTTATTGTTAGACAACCAGCATAAATCAAATCGGGTGCCAGAACACCTTTAGCCCGACTTACCCCAGCGAGAGTTACTCCAGCAAGCGTTATTCCGGCAAGCCTCGCTCAAAGTGGGGGTGTAGCGATAACACCAGCACCGACGGGTTATGGGTTGATCGAAACCTCTGTCCACCCCGAGGCTGTCAAATCTGAGAGCGTGCGTCGCTGTATTTTGGCAAGCACAAGATGATCAACCCGCTGCGGGCTGCACTCAATGACAACAAACGATTCCGGGGGATGCGTCGTAATCTCTAGCGACTGACTCTCCCCTGACGGAAGCCCAGGCTCGGACCAAAAAAACTGTGCTTTTGCCGCGTCCGACAATCCCTTCCAGAGAGCGTCACGGTGTAAGTCCGCATCTGTCCCGTGGTTGTGTGTCACCGCGCTGCATTGCAACCGAAACTGCTCTCGAGTCTGGGTGAAATACCAGCTCACCTCCACATCAGGACACTGCGCTAGCTCTTTCGCTTTTTCGCTTCGCGCATCTGTAATGATAAAAAACGAGGCTTCGGAGCGTGAAAATCCGCGAAAAACGACCATCCTCACCCGAGGCTTTCCGTCCAGGCCGAGCGTCGCAAATTGAACGTAGCGATTATGGGCATCGCGACGATTTCCACGAATTGCGCGCTTGAGTTGTTGGAGCCACACGGGCGTCTCAGCCTCAGTCATGCCATCACTATCCGAATTAGGGTTCTATGGCAGTAAACTACCGCATTCTTTTGAGTCTTTAACGAGATAAATACGCATGCCTATACGAAACCTTGGTCAGATTGTAGGTTTAGCTGCCGTACTCACTGCGCTTAATGCCTCCGCGCAATACGACTACTTTGACCACAATCGACAGCTCATACGAAACGGGGTTCAGGCCGTCCTAAGTTGCAACGGGTTATTTACATCGCATCGCACGATCGATCAGGTCTTCACTGATGAACTCGCCTACCTGGGCGAGCGCGTTATCGGAACCGCGTCTGGTGGGAACTACACGGTGGATCGCGATGCACGATGGGTTGGCGTGGGTGGCGGCACGGATGGTGACCGAGTTCACGCGGTCTTTCGAGATGGAATCGGATGCATTGTCGTACCACCCGATTGGGATATGTCATCTACGGATGAGTTACCAACGATTGATCTTAGCTACCGCACAGATACAACCCGCTTGCCTTGGCCGATGGGTGACGTAGTCACTCCTACACCCCTCGATCCGCGCATTTCGGAGTCCGCTCTCAGTGCAGCGGAAACCTGGGCCTTCGAGCGATCTTCGTCAGAACAAAAGACCGTCAGCTTACTGGTCTTACACAAGGGGAAGATTGTGCTGGAGCGGTACGCAGATGGATTTGATATGACGACGCGAACCCGCACCTGGTCCACGGCGAAAAGCATTGCGTCAACACTGATCGGCATGAAGGTGGACAGCGAGGAACTGGCTCTGGATGAGCCTTTAGGGTTCGAGTGGCTGCCTGTAATTAAAGATCGCCCAGCGCCGGACCCACGCGATAGCATCACCCTTCGACATGCGTTGCACATGAGTTCAGGTCTCTACCCCGTCGACAGCTTTGGCATGGAGTACGCAACAGGCTCCGGTCTTGCCTATTGGGCGGGCGCGAGTTCAGTACAGGGGATGCGTAATCGCGGCCTTATTCGCGAGCCCGGCACGTTTTGGGATTATGAAAACTACGACACCTTGCTCGCCGTCTTTGCGCTTAAGCAAACGTTTGCCAATGAATCCGATTACCAGCTCTTTCCCCACAAAGCTTTGTTCGATCGGCTAGGGATGACGAAAACGCTTGCTTCGACCGATCGATTTGGCGATTTTATTTTTTCCTCACAGGTCTATACCAACGCCCGCGACCTTGCGCGCTTCGGCCTATTATTTCTTCAAGACGGACAATGGCAAGGCGAACAACTCATCTCTCGCGAGTGGATCGACTTTGTTCGTACCCCGGCGCCTGCATCAGGGGTTCGTGGCAATGACTATGGTGGTCAGTGGTGGTTAGTGCCCGACGAGCGAAAAAATGATGTCCCCAGTGATGCCTACAGTACCGCTGGCAACCGTGGACAGTACGTCATCGTCGTCCCCAGTCATGACCTCGTTATTGTTCGAAGGGGGCTCGATTACGGACGCCAGGGATTCAATCGATGGGACTTGCTGCGCGAGGTGGTTAAAGCGTTTCCAAAAAGCGAAACAGCTTTACCCGCTCAATCTATTCACTAAATCAGGGCCCACGTTATGGCTCGTCGAACCTATGAAAGTGATGGCTTGATCATCAAGACAGCCGAGGATGTTGATGAATTGGTGTTAGACAAACGCCAGGGCTGGCGGGCCACTGCCGCTAAAGCGCGACGACGACAACACCGATATAAGAAGCGGCTCACCAATGAGATTCGCTATCAGTCAGTCATTACCATTGAGGGCGAACAAGACTAGTCGCAGCGCTCGAGCAATAAGGCGCTACCGATACCACCGGCGCCACTTGCGGCAACCACAGCCAGCCGTCCGCTGATGCGTTTCAGCTCGTCCAACGCAGTACCCGCCATAATCGCACCCGTTGCGCCCATGGGATGGCCCAGCGCAATACAGCCGCCGTTCACATTGAGCCGCGTGTCATCAATCGCGAGCTCTCTCCGTAGCTTAACAATAGTGGCCGCAAACGCCTCATGAATTTCGAACACATCCACGTCGGAAGGCACGAGTCGGTTACGTTCGAGAATGGCTTTTGTGGCTTCGACGCATCCGCTCACCACCTCCAGGGGCTCCCCGCAACAGGTCACTGTGTCGACGATCCGAGCGATGGGCTTCACCCGTTGCACTTCGGCAAACTCACCTGAACCAATCATGAGCACCGCTGCAGCATCGCACATCGCTGGCGAATTAGCCGCGGTATGGAGATGGCTAATTTCACTCAAGTCAGGAAACTTCGCGAGCTGTACCTGATCAGATCCCGCCTTCCCCAAATCACCAAAAACCGCAGGCATCGCGGCAAGTCGATCGGGCGTAAGCGAAGGTCTGACGCATTCATCGCTAGAAACCAATCCCTGTGACGTCTCTATCGGTACGATGGAGGTGAAGCGCTCCTCCTGCTGAGCGCGCAGTGCTCGCTGATGACTATCGAATGCCACAGCATCAAGGTCCGCGCGCGACATTTCGCCTCGAGAGGCAATAAGGTCAGCACCCGCTCCCATGAGTAGCATCTGGTGATTAACGCCAAAGTCGTGATCGGCAAAGACCCGGGCGCCATCTGCCATCAAAGGCACCCGCGACATCATTTCCACGCCGCCGGCCACCAATGCAGGGGTTTGCCCACAATTGACTTTCATCGCAGCCAGCGCAATCGCATCGATACTCGATGAACAAAATCGATTGATCGTCATCCCAGCGACCGACGCAGGCCAACCCGCTCGTAACGCCGAGGTTTTAGCAATATTTGCCGCCTGTTCACCCTGCTGGGTGACACAACCAAGAATGACTTCGGAAAGCAATGAGGGGTCGACTTGCGTGCGTAGCACAAGCGCATGATAAAGCTGAGCCAGCAGGTCAGAAGGAGAAAGTTCGTGAAGCCCGCCGGATTCCTTTGCTTTTGTTCGGGGGCTCCGCAGCGCCTCTAGGACAAACGCATCAATCACGCACCCACACCTACCACCAGACTCGCGCAGGTGGTTGTGCTACCGCCCATGTTGAAGGTCAGTAAATTATGCGCGTCAGGTATCTGGTACGCACCTGCTCTCCCGGAAACTTGCTTCGCACAATCAAGCGCCATTCGAACGCCGGTCGCGCCCACAGGATGGCCCAGTCCAATCAATCCCCCGCTGGCATTGATTGGAAAATCGCCATCAAGAGCTATTCGACCAGCCTCCACGGCTTTCCAACTCTCACCCGGCTTCGTCAAGCCCGAGTGGTCTATCGCCATATATTCGGTAACGGTGAAGCAGTCGTGAGTCTCAAGCCCGTCCACCTCATCAGCAGCGCCAAAGCCTGCGCGATTTAGTGCATCGGACATGGCCTTTGCTGCATGAGGAAAAATGAGATCATCGCCACGCGACCGCGCAAGCTTGGTCTCCAGAGAGATGGGCGCAGAGTAATGGCCCCAACCCTTAATACGCGGTATGTCCTGCAACTTAAGGCCTAATTTTTCGGCATGTTGCTGGGCAAACCGTTCGCTCGCCAGGATGATACAGGCCGCACCATCCGTAATCTGACCGCAGTCGAGTTTTCGCACGCGTCCCTCGATGACCGGGTTGAGTGTTTCATCACCGCTAAAGCTACCCTCGGCGAACTGCCATGCCCGTGTTTGCGCATTCTCGTTCAACTTCGCATTGGCAAAGTTGATTTCGGCTATCTGCGTTAAATGATCATCTCGAATACCGTAACGCCGGTCATATTCCTCGGTAATCAAATCGAACATAAATGGCCAGGGGAAGTCACAGCTGAGCGCCTCGTGCCCTTGCCACGTTGCCGCACCTAAATACTCGGCACCGGTTTTACCGCTCACATTTCGCATGAGCTCGAGTCCAACCACACAGGCAGTCTCGTAATGACCCGCCTCGATATCACGCATCGCACCGAGAATCGCCATTGACCCGGACGCACAGGCTGCCTCGTGCCGAGACGTCGGCAACATCGCAAGTTCAGGGAACACTTGGCCAAAAAAGCCCCCGATCAGACCCTGACCAGCGAATAGGTCGGCAACAAAATTTCCTACATGGCCGACCTCAATCTGCGCTGGGTCAATACCCGCGTCTCTGATCCCATCGGTCAGTGCCTCGGCAAACATGTCATATACTTCAAGGCCTTCGCGCGCCCAATTGCGCGAAAAGTCCGTCTGACTGCCACCCAAAATATAGACGTTGTTGCTCATGTCACGCCTCGATTTGTTATTTGTGTGAGGGATGAGCGGATACTGTACTCGCTGTCTGCTACCAGCGCGAGTGAAACAGACTCTGCCTGTTAGAGGGCTTAGATACCCGTTATCAACGGAACTGCGCGAGATTGAGGTATTTGACCATTCGAGCAGCGCACGCGTGAACAACCAAATCAACAACAACTCACATCACAAAAAAAGCCACCCGATGGGTGGCTTCTTCTGAGATGGTGGGTCGTGCTGGCTGAATCACAACACGCTTTGGCGCGTTGTGACCCTGCGGGCTCGGCGCAAACGCCTCGTTGCCAAACGCTCCTCTCGTCGCCTTTGGTCGAACCAGACACCTCGCTCAAACCAAATCAACAACAACTCACATCACAAAAAAAGCCACCCGATGGGTGGCTTCTTTTGGGATGGTGGGTCGTGCTGGGTTCGAACCAGCGACCAATTGGTTAAAAGCCAACTGCTCTACCGACTGAGCTAACGACCCTAAAACTGGTGCAAGAGGGCGCGTATCCTACGGTTTACACGCGAAAAATCAAGCCCTGAAATTACCGGCTGATGTGTCCTGTTCTGGTGCCTCTACCCTAGTAAAGCAAACCGATTATAAAGCTCCAGAAAGCAATGACTCCGTGGCACCGAACTCGACTCAATTCAGACTATCTAAAAAGTCCTTGGCCAGTTGCGCTGCGGGATGTTGCTCCTCGCCATAGTCGGCAATCACCTTATTGAGATACTCCTTCGATCGATCTGTGTTGCCCTTCAGTGCGTGGACACGGCCCAGCTTGTAAAGCGCATCGGGGACCTTGCGGTCATTGGGGTATTGGTCCAGCAACAACTGGAAATTCTGGCGCGCCGCCTCCGGGTCGACTGGCTCGATAACGAGATACAGCTCGCCCAGCCAGTAGTGCGCGTTGGGAGCAAATCGACCGAACGGATAACTGGCGAGGAAGGCATTAAATGCGTCAACGGCCGCCTCGAACCGTCGCTCTCTTACCAAGCCATAAGCCGACCGATACGCCTCGCGCTCACCAGGCTGTGGTTCGGCCTCCACCACGGGCAGTTCTGCTAATGACGCGCTGTCATCGGCGGCTGAGCTATCCGCTGTTTCACCACCGGCGTCTAGCACTGCAGATGAATCCATCGTCCCGATCGCCGCCAAGCGTCGATCCATTTCAACGTAACGCTCGAGAGACTGATCTTGCAGACGCATAAGCAGGCTGGCCTGTTCCTCTACTAAACCATTTAAACGGCGAATCTCTTCTTCAAGCTGTTGAACTCTAAGGGCGAGCGAACGTGAATCCGTGGATGAGAGAGGCAGGGGCTGACTGCCCGTGAAGTCGGTAGACGTGTCTGCCTGCACATAAGGAAGCACCGCCGCTTCCTCGGCAACAGGCTCCACACTGGCTACTTGAGCCACGCTCGTCGATGTCCAAATAAAAAAGCCGGCGACAAGCGCCGGCTTTGTAACTCGTCGAAGGATCATAACGTCTTACTTGATCTCCACACGCCGGTTCTTCATCCAGTTAGACTCGCCGGAGCCGTAAGCCACTGGATTTTCCTCGCCGTAACTGATGGTTTCGATGCGATAAGCAGGAACGCCGCTGGCCACCATGTAATCACGCACCGCGTTCGCACGACGCTCCCCCAGAGCTAAATTGTACTCACGGGTACCGCGCTCATCCGTGTGACCTTCGAGTCGAACGTTACCACTATCGGCCATCATGAGAGCTACATGTGCATCGATGGCCGCACGCGCATCATCACTGAGTGAAGAGCTATCGTAGTCAAAGTAGAAGACACTACCGGCAGCGGAAGCAGCATCCATCAGACGACGCTTCTCTTCACGCTTTTCAGCCATCTGCATAGCTTTCTCTTTTTCTTTCGCGCGCTGCTCGGCGGCCTCAGCGGCAGCAGCCTGCTCCGCGGCAGCTTGCTCAGCCGCAGCCTGCGCTGCAGCTTCTTCCTTCGCGGCATTGCTTGAGCACGCGCTCACTAAAGCTGCCATCAACACAACAGCGGCGGCTTTCCCCAGAGTATTTTTCGTTGTCATGGCGTGTTTCCTACACAGGTTTTTTTGAATACTTCGCATAATGTAGCGCATATATGTCCATTTGTTGAACATGTAGGCCTTTTTTTCATCATTGTTTCGTCAACATCGGGGACCACGCCGGCTCCTGCACACTGCCTGAACGCGCTGGCAAACTAAATTTGACCCCTCCATCGACGGCAACTGCGCCCAGCACGCTCCGCTCACCTCGCTTCGTCGCATAAATAACAAGCGATCCATTAGGCGCAATACTGGGACTTTCATCCAGCGAAGTTTCGGTTAAAACGGTGAGTCGCTCGGTGACTAAATCGAAAACAGCAATGTGAAAACGTCCATCTCGCTGATGCACCAGAGCCACGTTACGGCCATCTTCAGCAACGCGCGCTCGCGCGTTATATCGCCCCTCGAAGGTCACCCGCTCGATCTTACCGGTGGCGAGTTCATAACGATAAATCTGTGGACGACCGCCGCGATCGGAGGTGAACAGGAGCGATTTACCGTCTGGCATCCAGGTGGGTTCCGTATCGATGGCGTAATGCCGTGTTAGCCGGGTCAGCGCTTTTGTCTCAAGATCCAAAAGATAAATATCGGGGCTACCATCCTTCGATAAGACTAGCGCCATAGACCTGCCGTCAGGAGACCACACGGGCGAGTTGTTTAATCCCTGAAAATTGGTCAACTGCTCACGCTCGCCCGTGGCGAGTACTTGTCTATAAATGGCAGGCCGAGACGACTCAAAAGAGACGTAGGCAACTTCTCTACCATCGGGTGACCAACTCGGCGCCAAGATGGGGTCGCGCCCTTCAAGAAGGACAATAGGACGGCGACCATCGGCATCAGCAACAGTTAACCGGTAAAAGTCTTTGCCATCGGGATTACGCGTCACTGATACATAAATAAGCCGGGTAGCAAAAGCACCGGGTATGCCCGTTAACTTTTCATAAATCGCATCCGCCACGCCATGCGCCACCATGCGGGCCTCAGATTCGCTGCCAACCACTTGGCCTGAAAACAACTCAATACCTCGCTCAACATCGTGAAGGGCGAAATCAACGCGTAATTGCGTGCCCTTGCTGACCCGACCGATCACCAAATACCGTGTCGCGATTGCTCGCCAGTCACGATAAAAAATGTCCTCTTTCGACGTGGGCAGGCTCAACATGTCACGGCGACTGACAGGACTAAACTGACCACTGCGCGCAAGATCAGAATCGATAATCTGTGCAAAGTCGACGGGCGATGTACCCAAGCCATCCCAGGCGAAAGGAGCAATTGCAATCGAGGTTGGATTATCGATACCACGCGTCACCTGAATCTCAAGCTGTGCCACAGCAAGAGACGAATAAATCAGGCTCAACAAAAGGAGGGTTATGCGCTGCGCCATACCTAATACCTCAGATCTTCTGGCTTAAATCGTAGGGGGAAGCGTCGAAAGTATCGCTCGAAATCGGATATAGACAAGACTGTGACCTCGGGGAAGCGCGTCACACGCTCTACGGCAGCGATCGCACTGCGATCAAATGCCGTACTTCCGCTGCTGCTGGATACCGAGATGCCGACGACTTCACCTGTGGGTACCAAGCTGATAATAAGCAGTACCTCCATACCGTTTCTTGCAGACGGTGGCCGTCGCCAATTCTGGGTGATTCGCGCCTGCATTAGTCCGGCCACCTGCTGAACCTCATCGACTTCTTCGCTGGGCTGTTGGTCATCGGCATCGGGTAAGTCTTCGAAACCTGCCATCAACTCACGTTGCAGCTCGGCAAGTCGCTCGGCCTGAGATATCTCGGGCGCAGACTCTGGCTGCTCAATGACAGGCTCAGGTGGTGGCGCCTCGACCTGTGGCGCAGGCGTAGGCGCGGGCTTTGGCTCAGGTTTCGGCTCTACCGCCTTTGGCTTCGGCTTAGGTTTTGGCTTGGGTTTGGGTTTCGGTTTAGCTAGCGAGACCAATGATGCCTGAATCACCTGTGGCTGCGCAGTGATCGTCGGCGAGGCAGTCGTCCACCCGCCTTCCAGAGCAAAAACGAACAGCAGATGAACCAGCAAAGCAACTAGCGCCGGAATTCCAAAGATAAGCAGACGATCCGAGTTCACTATCGCCTCGCAGGCGCCTCGGTCACCAACCCGACAGATGGTGCCCCTGCTTCTTGGAGCTCTGACATCAGCACCACCACCTCCCCATAGGGAACAGCGGCGTCACCCCAGACCATCACCGCCTTCTCTGGATTGCGCTTCAAAACAGTTGCGACACGCTGCTTGACGGTTTCCATGCTCAGCGCCTGATCATCGCTGGCTCCCAAATTAAGGTACAACCTCGCTTGCGCATCGATGGAGACAATCAGCGGCTCAGCGTCGCTGTCCGATACGGGCGAGGCGTCAGCCTTCGGCAAATCTACCTCGACACCCTGCATCAGCAATGGTGCTGTCGCCATAAAAATAACAAGCAATACCAGCATCACATCGATATAAGGCACGACATTTATTTCGGCAACGGCTCGGCGAGATCTCACTGGCTGTTGCCTCGCTTCTGAGCATAACTCTGGCGTTGTAATAAACCCGAGAACTCATCGACAAACGACTCATAGCGGTTTAATAGCGCATCAGCTCTTGCCGCAAAGCGGTTGTAGGCCAGGACCGCTGGAATAGCCGCAAATAGTCCCATAGCAGTCGCAATCAAGGCCTCCGAAATACCGGGAGCCACTGCCGCAAGCGTAGCCTGCGAGCTGGTGGCCAATCCGCGAAACGAGTGCATGATGCCCCAGACGGTTCCAAACAAACCGATGTAAGGACTGGTAGAGCCTACCGAGGCGAGGAACGGTAGGTGCCGCTCAAGTCGATCACTCTCGCGCATCAGCGCAACACGCATTGCCCGGCGAGAGCCCTCAACCATCGCCTCGGCGTCCATATTGGGCTGGCGAGACAGCTTCGAGAACTCCTTGAAGCCGGCTCTGAAGAGCGCCTCACCACCGGTGATATCGACGCCCTCTTCAATCGCATCCGAACCCTCTCGGTAAAGCTGTGCGAGATCCATTCCCGACCAAAATCGATCCTCAAAATCCAGCAGCTCTTCATTCGCACGCCGGAGAATGATCACTCTCTGGACAATCATGAACCACGATGTCACCGATGCGGCCACAAGTGTTGCCATCACAAACTTCACTGTGAGGCTTGCCCCAAGAATCAACTCGATAACACTAAGTTCATCTGTCATTGTTTATCTCACCACTCCTCTCTTACTCAGGTGCTCTGAGTAAGCAGTTCGCGTAATTTCTTTGGCATCCGTTTCGGTTTCCCCGATTCGCCATCGGTAAGAGCCACTCTCACCTGTCCGCTTGCAAGCTCAATACCCGATCGAAGGACGGACTGCCTAAACTCGATCGTCGCAGCACCACTGCCAACCACCTCGGCGACTGCCTCGAGCTGGTCATCTAATCGCGCCGGCGCGTGATAATCGATCGCTGCAGACGTAACGACGAAAACCGATCCATCTTCCATCACTGCTGTTTTATCGACGCCCAGCGATCGGATAAGTTCCGTGCGCGCACGCTCAAAATACTTCAGATAGTTGACGTAGTAGACGATGCCGCCTGCGTCGGTATCTTCAATATAAACTCTGATAGGGAGCCGATACTCAGGCATCACCCTGCTCACCTAGGTCCAAAGAAAGATTACTACCTGTCTCAAGTGACTTTGGTGGCGCCAAGCCGAAATGTCGGTATGCCGCATTGGTCACAACTCGTCCCCGCGGGGTACGGACAATCAATCCCTGCTGAATAAGATAGGGCTCGATGACATCTTCGAGCGTCCCGCGCTCTTCGGATAACGCGGCGGCGAGGCTATCAATACCAACCGGCCCACCCTCGAACTTTTCGATCAGTGCGAGCAAGAATCGTCGATCGAGGTGATCAAAACCCTGTTCGTCGACGCTGAGCATATCCAGTGCCTGCTCTGCCATCGGTTGATTAATGACGCCGTCACCTTTGACTTGCGCATAATCCCGAACACGTCGCATCAGTCGATTGGCAATCCGAGGTGTGCCTCGCGATCGCTTAGCTATCTCCAGTGCACCCGCGTCATCTGCCTCAACCTCGAGGATCGATGCGGCGCGGGACACAATGCGCTTCAAATCGCTGACCTCGTAAAACTCCAGTCGCTGAACAATGCCAAAACGATCCCTTAGCGGCGATGTCAGCAAGCCCGCTCGGGTCGTAGCGCCCACGAGAGTAAAGGGTGGTAGGTCCAATTTAATCGAACGTGCCGCAGGTCCCTCCCCAATCATGATGTCTAGCTGAAAGTCTTCCATGGCGGGATAGAGTATTTCTTCGACGTAAGGACTGAGCCTGTGGATTTCGTCGATAAACAGGACATCGTTGGGCTCAAGGTTGGTCATGATGGCCGCAATGTCGCCTGCCTTTTCTAGTACGGGGCCACTGGTGGTCTTGAGTTGCACACCCATTTCATTTGCGATGATGCTCGCCAGGGTCGTTTTGCCGAGACCTGGCGGACCGAAGATAAGCGTGTGATCAAGTGGCTCACCCCGACCTTTGGCTGCCGACAGAAAAATCTCCATCTGCTCTCGGACAGCGGACTGACCGATATAGTCATTGAGTGTCTGAGGTCTGACCGCACGGTCGAGGGCCGTCTCGCGGTTATCAGCGGCACCTCCCGCGACTAGACGATCGGTTTCAATCACGGTATCCCCTCAGGCTCTTCATCGTATACACGCCATTATCGCATTGCCGCCTGAAGCGCGGCTCGAATCAGTGTTTCGCTGCTATCAATCTCATCGGAATCCACCGCCGACACCAATCTAGATGCCTCAGTGGGCTTGTATCCGAGCGCAACAAGTGCCTTTTCAGCCTCGGCCCGCATATCGGTGGCTACAGGCTGTGCTGCCGTCACAGACTCGCCCGGAAGCACGTCGGATAGCCACTGCCCGGCTTTATCTCGCATCTCGACCAGCAATCGCTCACCAGTCTTCTTTCCAACGCCGGGAAGGGCAACGAGTGCATCCACATCATTTCGATTCATGCAGGCGGCGAACTGCTCCGTGTCCATGCCGGAAAGGATGGCCAAGGCGAGTTTTGGACCCACACCATTCACTTTGATCAGATCTCGAAAGAGACGGCGATCGATTTCTCTCACGAAGCCATACAGCTGCTGTGCATCTTCTCTGACCACAAAGTGGGTCAGGATGATGGTCTCTTCACCTTCGGCAGGCAGTTGATAAATCGTTGTCATCGGGACGCGAACTTCGTAGCCAATACCACCCACATCAACAATGACCTCAGGGGCCTGCTTGGCAAGCAAAATGCCGCGGAGTCTCTCGATCATGGCTGTGTCCCCATTACTTTAATCGCCCTGTCGCGAAAGCCTGTGCGCCGGTCGCTTGTCTTACGGCCACACCACTAATGTGACACAGCGCCGCAGCAAGTGCATCGCTGGCATCCTCTTGGGGCGTTGACGGAAGCTTGAGTAACCGTGTGATCATGTGCTGCACCTGCGCTTTACTCGCACCACCGGTGCCCACCACCGCCTGCTTAATCTGACGTGTCGCGTACTCGTGAACTTCAAGATCTGCGAGCGCACAAACGACCATAGCCGCACCGCGAGCTTGCCCTAGCTTTAGCGCAGAATCTGCGCTCTTGGCCATAAATACCTGCTCTATGACGGCTAGGGTCGGTTGATACTCGGAAATGATCTGATCGAGCGATTCGGCAAGCACCTTAAGGCGCGCAGCGAGCGGCTCATTGACCGGCAACTTGATGACGCCACTCGTCACGTAATGCGTGCGCTTACCATCGGTTTCAACTATGCCAAATCCCGTCTTTCGCGAGCCGGGATCAATCCCCAGAATTCGTGTCACAGTGCCTCTCCGCCCATGGTCTGATTGTGCGGGAAAGAAGCGCTGACGTCATGTCAGCGCGGAAATTACTTCTCAGGCGTTCGCAATCGAATATTGAGGTCGCGCAGTTGCTGCTCCGACACCTCTCCAGGAGCATCGGTCATGACACATTGCGCCGACTGTGTTTTTGGAAAAGCGATGACATCGCGAATCGACTGCCCATCGACCATCAGCATAACCAATCGGTCGAGACCGAATGCAAGACCACCATGCGGTGGCGCACCGTGTTTGAGTGCCGACAGCAGGAAGCCAAACTTGGCATCTGCTTCTTCTTCAGAGATACCAAGTACCTCAAAGACCGCCTTTTGCATGTCTTGGCGGTGAATACGGATTGAACCGCCACCAATCTCGCTACCATTAAGCACCATGTCATAGGCGCGTGACAGTGCTGCCTCTGGCGCCGCAGTCAGCTCATCGACAGAGCACGAGGGCGCCGTGAAGGGATGATGCAATGCGGTGAGATTGCCATCTGTGGTCTCCTCGAACATGGGGAAGTCGACCACCCACAAAGGCGCCCAACCCTCACCGACCATGTCCATCATCTCGGCCACTTTCAAACGCAAAGCGCCCAGCGAATCATTCACAATCTGCCGCTTGTCAGCACCAAAGAAAACAATATCGCCATCCTCTAATTGCAGACGCTCTACCAAGGCAGCAACCGTTGCCTCAGGCATGAACTTGAGTATGGGAGACTGCAAACCTTCAACGCCTGATGCTTTATCGTTCACTTTGATCCACGCGAGACCGCGCGCACCGTAGTTACTGACATACTTTGTGAGATCGTCGATTTCCTTGCGGCTAATTTTGGCGCCGCCCGGGATGCGCAAACCGGCAACGCGGCCTTTCTCATCATTTGCAGGGCCCGAGAACACCTTGAACTCTACGTCGGCCATCAGATCATCAACAGAAACAAGCTCAAGATCGATGCGTAAATCGGGCTTATCCGAGCCGAAACGCTCCATAGCCTCATGCCACGTCATGCGAGGAAATGCACCGAGGTCGACATTTAAATGCTGCAGAAATAGCTCTTTAACCATGCCCTCCGTGAGGCTCATCACCTCCG
>Ga0181574_10001987_pt1 | contig 18929 bp, 13 predicted proteins | sample 101ome_24_FD_145600 | JGI IMG/M metagenome (GOLD analysis project Ga0181574, IMG submission 145600) | Coastal salt marsh microbial communities from the Groves Creek Marsh, Skidaway Island, Georgia - 101410AT metaG (spades assembly) | ecosystem: Environmental > Aquatic > Marine > Intertidal zone... | reverse complement strand
ATATGTTTTGCTAGATGCAAGATTTAAATTCTCACTAGACTTGAGTGAAGTATTGCTATGATCATATAAGAAAGTATTGTCAGGACCGATTTGAATACCAGCACCATCAGCAAGTGAATCAGTCGTAGCAGTGGTCGCAATACCTACGATAAAGTCTGCAAGTTCAATGGTTGTAGAATTAATTTGAGTTGTTGTACCATCTACATACAAGTCACCTTTAATTCTTACACTACCAGTATTATCTCCAACTGCAGATGGATCAATGAATATTTCTTCTGGACCACTGATTGTGTCGGAAGAAATTCTAATCGCAGATCCTTCTGCTCCGGTGGCAAAAGATGTTGCCGTCAGAATTCCACTAGCGGAGTTGAATGTCAGGTTTGAACCACTCTTAGCAGCAAGATTACCAGAAGCACCAGTGGCAAATAATACGTTACAATTGGTATTAGTTGACTCATCATCAACAACAATAAATGTTGATGATGATGCGAGAGTTGCATTAGATGCAGTTCCCGTTAAATTGCCTACAAAAGATGTTGCGGTGATAATCCCAGTAATATCAATATTACCAGTGCCGTCAATATTACTGCTGTTAAGATCTAAGTTTCCACCTAATTGTGGTGTAGTGTCTTCTACAACATTAAATAATCCACCAGTTCCAGCGACACCAGTTATTCCAGATCCATCACCTACAAAAGATGTTGCGGTGATAATACCAGTAATATCAATATTACCAGTGCCTTCAATATTATTGTTGTTAAGATCTAAGTTTCCACCTAATTGTGGAGTGGTGTCAACAGATATATCTCCAGGAATTGTGATGGTTGCCGTGCTTCCAATACCAGCAGTTGCAGTTACACCAGGTCCGACAAAATTTAATGTTGCAAAAGTAAATCCAATTCCTACATCACTTCCTTCTTCCTGAACTTGAAGACCCCCTATTTTTCCACCAATAATATCTTCAAGATTTCCACCAGATCCGTAGTAAGACGTAGCACTAATAATTCCTGTAGAAGCATATAATGTAATATCGTTTCCAACATTAATATCACCAGAAGTAGTAATGATACCAGTAATATTAATATTACCAATACCATCTATACTATAACCGTTGAGATCCAAATTTCCACCAAGTTGTGGTGTAGTATCTTCTACAAGATTGAATAATCCACCAGTTCCGGCAACACCAGTTATTCCAGATCCATCACCTACAAATGAAGTGGCAGTAATGATACCAGTGATATCAATATTACCAGTTCCGTCAATGTTATTACCATTAAGGTCTAAGTTTCCACCTAATTGTGGTGTGGTGTCATTTACCAAATCAGTATTGATTCCATCTAAATATTGACCATCACCATAATAAGTAACAACACCAGATACTGCAGTTACAATGCCAGAAGATATCTCAACTGTTCCGAGTGTTGCAATTCCAGAAATATTGAGATTTCTCCAACTGTTCGCAGAACCCAGATCATAAGTATCAGCAGCAGAAGGGTCTAATCCACTATCAAAACGACCAGTAGCTGTAATAGTGTCCGAAGTTGCATTACCAAGATCTACATTACCATCTAATGTTGTATTACCATCAACACTTAAACCAACACCATTTAAGAGTTGCAGTTCATCAGACCTTTGACGGCTTACAATAACAAAAGAACCATTTCCTTTAATTGCAGTTTCAATTAAACCATCTTCAGTTCCAAGTGTTTCATCAAGAATTTTACCAGTTATTTTTGCATAATTTTCGTCAGCATTATTATCATTTCTTCCCTTGAACATTATTTGTCCAAGATAATCTGCTGGTGCTGGAGATGCGCTATTTCTATAAAGTGTTAGTTCTGGAGCAGCAGAAGATCCAGCATCTGTTGATTCCAGAGTAAGACTATCAAATGTTGGAGTATCAGATAAAGTAACCGTAGAAATTCCATTAGCACCTGTAGTTGCGGTTGCCTGAATATTTCCACCAACAAAATTAATTGTCCCAATACTGCTAGCAGTTCCTACATTTACACCTTCATCCTGAACTGTTATACCACCAAAATTGCCAGATGCTGCAGTAACACTATCCCATACTGGAGCAGAACCATTCCAAAGAAGAACTTGACCAGTTCCTGCTCCTGTCGCATCAACAAAAGTTGTTGTTCCTTCAGCAGACTGATAAGGAATATCTCCAGCATCTCCACCAGCAAGATTAGTTGCCGTGACAGCAGTACCGACACTTAATTCTCCTTCTGATTTTCCATCTAGAGTATAGGCAGTTGTTGCGAATGAAGCTGTTGATGCTGTACCAATAAATTGAAGTGCGGTTACAATTCCAGAAGCAGCATTGATTCCAGAAGAATTGATCGTTACAGCAGATCCAACAATTACTTCAGATATTGTAGATACGCCAGTTGTTACATCAATATTAGATGTAATTATATCTGGTAGTCTATCATCACTGATAGTTCCTGTAGTGATGTTAGCACCATTAGCAAGATTAGTAGCAGTGGTTGCAGTACCAGTTACATTGCCAGTTAAGTCTCCTACAAAACCACCAGTAGAAGTAATAATGCCGCTAGTATTGGCATCAAAACTGTTGGATAAAGTAACTGCCAGATCAACATTACCAGTACCATTAAAGGATACGGCACTAGCAGTAGCAACATCACCAGAAACACTAAAGTCTCTTGCGGTTTCTAATTTGGTTGCGGTAGATGCAACACCAGTTAAATTAGCAGTAATAGTACCAGCACTAAAATTACCAGAACCATCTCTGGCAACTATTGTACTTGCTGTATTAGCATCAGTAGCATTGGAAGTAACTGTAAATGTAGCGGCACCAGAATTATCATAGGTTGCCGAACCACTTAATCCAGTTCCAGCAGTACCAAGTGTTAAAGTATTATCAAGAGTACCAGTAATAATACCAGAAGCATTGATGTTTCTTACAACTGATATGTCGTTTTCTGTGACTTGTACATTGCCAGCAGCAAGTCTTGTTCCAGTTGGGAATTGAGTGCTTCCAATACCAACAGCATAGTTTGATAACCAGGCATCGGTTCCAAGACCAGAGAAAGTTCCTGCCTTAAACCACATAATCTTCTTATATGTGGTTGGTACTGTCTCAATACCAGCAACATATAAATCTACAAGTGGATTGCCTTCGGTAGATGCAATCGCAATACCACCATGATTGGCAGTATTATCAGTAGCAATATCATTACCCAGTCCATCAGTTCTTACACCAAGAATCAAGTCGGCGTCAGCAACAGTTAATGTCTGTGTGAATAAAGTTGCGGTCGTTCCACCGATTGTAATATTTCCATCAACATTCAGGTTACGATTAATCTGAACGTCTCTATTGACTTGTAAATCTTGAGTTATTGTTACGTCATCAGGAAGTCCAATTTGTGGTGTAGAACTCTCACCTGTTCCACCAGTAACTTCTATTTCATTTGTTGTTCCAGTGATTGACTGAACATAATCACCAGAAGTGTAGGTTCCAAGAGCAATAGAATCTGGAGTAATAGTGGCAGCAAGTGCTACATTTCCAGTACCATCAAAAGATATTGCTGGAGCAGTTACAAAACTTCCAGTAATTGAAAAGTCTCTTGCATTTTGTAACTTAGTGGCAGTTGATGCAACACCAGTCAGATCTCCAGTTACATCGCCAACTAAATCGGCAGTGATTGTTCCAGCACTAAAATTACCAGAACCATCTCTGGCAACTATAGTTCCACCCGTATTGGCATCGGTAGCATTACTGGCAACAGTGAATGTTGCGGCACCAGAGTTATTATAAGTTGCCGAACCACTTAATCCAGTTCCCGAAGTAGCAAGTGTTAAATCATTATCAAGTGTGCCTGTCACAATGCCAGCAACAATACCAGCACCAGTTATTGTTGTTGCCGAACCAACTGTTAATGAAGTAGAAATATCTACAGAAGCATTAACGTCTAAGTCGGAAGCAAAGGTTGCAATACCTGCTACATTAAGTTCATCTAAGTCACTTAATCCATCTACCGTTAAATCAGTAGAAATATCTACAGAAGCATTAACATCTAAGTCAGAAGCAAATGTTGATAATCCAGATACGTTAAGTTCATCAAGATTAGTTAATCCATCAACATCCAATCCAGCATTGGCATCAATATTAGAAGCAAAAGTAGCAATACCTGCTACATTAAGTTCATCTAAGTCACTTAATCCATCTACCGTTAAATCAGTAGAAATATCTACAGAAGCATTAACATCTAAGTCGGAAGCAAAGGTTGCAATACCTGCTACATTAAGTTCATCTAAGTCACTTAATCCATCAACATCTAATCCAGCATTGGCATCAATATTGCCACCAAATGTTGATACTCCTGTAACATTTAAGTCAACAAAACTACTCCCAGCACCAGTTACCGTAAGTTTATCTACGGTTAGAGTATCTCTAATAAACGCATCACCTCTAACATCTAACTGATAGTCTGCATCAAAGATTGTTGTACCAATACCAGCACGACCAACAACCTCTAATACTTTTACATTTTCCGTACTATCAAGAATACCAATCTTCTGATTAGCATTTCTACCACTTAAAAACTTGGCGCTAAGAAACTGTTCCATTTTTAGATATTAGTTAAGTGTTTCTAAGATACTTCCGATGAATTTAATGCCGCTATTGGTGTCTGCTGAGAAAACGAGAACATCGTTTGCTTCAACAACCAACTTTCCAGCAAGAAGGTTTGCACTATCATTTGCTGGAATTGTAAAGTCTTTCAAAATTTCTGTAGTAACAGCAATTCCAGCAACAGTTCTTTGGTGTGAAAAAGAAATAGTATGAGAAGTAGAATCAATATTTGATGCTTGAGCTAAAAGAACAACTCCACTATATCCTACAGGAGCAGTATAAATTCCAACATTAGATGTTGTTGATACATGTGTAATTGTCTTAAAAACATTAAGTGCAAGTGCCATTGGTTTATATTCCTCCTATTAACTAAGTGCGAGAATGAATGGCGTCATTGTTGAGAACAAACTCTTTGAATAGAATGTTCCACTGATTGTTCCCGTTTGTTGATTAATTTGTACACCCTCACCAATTCTAAAATTACCAGATTGATCAGTGCTGGTGAAAACAACCAATCCACCATTACGAGATATAGTTTCATTTGCCTGAATTGGAACACCACCACTTTGAGGAAGTGCAGTTCTAATTGATGTTCCCGAACCAATGTACTCAAATGAGTGTCCCGATGCTAGAACTCTACTTTGTTTAAAGAATGGTGCCGTACTACCAACACCAACAGCATAAGGAACATTCTCAGTAAGAGTTACTGTAGTAATTCCAGAAACAATTGGTGTAGAACTCTCAACAACATAATATGTTGGGATCATATTTGCAGTTCCCGTGGCAGTATTTACCCCAACACTTGGTGAACTAAACGTCACTGTTGGGGGAGTTGGTCCATAACCACGACCATTAGAAACCATCTCTACAGCAGTCACAACTCCATTCTCTACTTCGGCAACAGCAGTGGCAGGAACTGACCAATCCTCCGATGGTTCTCCGATTGTTATGGTTGCCGTGCCAGTATATCCAGATCCACCAGAGTCAATCGTAATTCCACTAACGGTATAATAAAGTTCATCCAAATAAATTACCTGACCATCAAATGGTCTTGGAACATTGATGGAGACAGTCCCTCCAGAATTATAAGTGTGTGCTAATGTAGAAACTCCAATGTAAGCCGTGAAAGAATCTGATGTTGGCGAATCTACAACTTCAAAAACATATCCATACTTACCAGAGGGAAAAGTTGCAATTCCCGAACCAGAAGTACATGTAAAACCAAGTCCAGAAATGGTAACTCCCATTCCAACATTAAAATTATGTGCCGAATCAACTGTAATTGTTGTTAATCCAGTTACATTATCATAAGTTGCATCAGTGACATTCAGAGTCGGAACACTTACATCAAATGAAAACTGTGAGGAGTTTGCAGCGGCAGCAGTAGTGACAATTCCTGTATATTTTCTTGAACTAACTCCATCAGCAATTAATCCATTTGTTCCGAATGAAGAGTTAGAGTTTGTTAGATCACAAGCAGCACCACTCTCACAAATGATTGCCGTCTCATTACAAATAGTAAACATTGAAACCAATTGAGCATAACCTTCATTGGTTATTGATGCTCCGATACCACCTTGATTATACTGTGTATAGGAGTCAAGAACCATTGATTTAGTTTGACCAATTGCCTTTGCCCCATCAATTTTAAGTCCAATGCTATTGGGAATAAAATTTGTACAGTTCTGAATATAAGGCGATTGATCAAAGTATCCTACTTTAGTAGGATTAAATGCAAAAATTGCCTTTCCAGAATCCATTGATCCCGTGAAAGACATCTCTGCAATATAATTTCCATTTGCAACATGGAAAAGATCTTCATCACTATTTTGAGGTTGTACTGATACTTCTCTTAAACTATCACCAACAATAGAAACTTGTTCAGGAATAACTACGGGGTTGTTCTCTATATAAGTCCCAGCACTAACTCTAATAACCGTGCCTGTTGAAGACGCTGCGATTGCTCCTGCGATTGTTGCTTTTGCGTCTCCGAGTTTTTGTCCTGTGTTTGTGTCGCTTCCGTCTTTTGTGACATATAAAATATTAGTTACTGTTGCTCCAGCACCTACCCTTACAATATCTGTGCCAATTCCAGTCCTTACACGCTTGGTATAAAGTTCGGCATCATATGTATTAAGTGCTAATTCTCCTGTCTGTAGGTCACCAACCTGTGGAATTTTCCCAGGTACGGCAGACCGTTTAATCCGAATCGGAGTGGCCATTTATTCTTATTCGGTATGTACCAGATAAGACAGTATATACTGTCCTTTTGATTTATTTATAAAACCTCAGGAAGCATTGTTTCTTCTTTGTCTGTATCTGTAAAGATTTGCAGGAGGTTCTGGTTTCATCCAATTCTTAATCTTTTCATATCTCTCAATATCAAAAAACTCCTGGGAGAAATACCATTCTTCCCAAGGAGTATGACCCTTGTCTTGATTACATTCGTGGCAGGCACACACACAGTTCTTGGTGAAATCTGCTCCACCCTTAGAACGAGGAACAACGTGGTCTATTGTGAGGTTCTCATCAGACCCACAATAGGCACACTCTAAATCCCATTCTTCCTTTATCTTTGCCCTCCATAATCTTTTCGCTTCGGCAGAACTTGTTGTTTGGAGGTTAAAGACATAGGCTTGGGGATTGTTGTAGAGAGGCATAAGAAATTGCGTCCTACTACTATTTAGAGACCGTACCTCCCTTTGGTTGCATTGTAGTTTTGTGTGATTTCTGCTGCTGTGAGTTGATCATTATAAATTCTAACAATCGAAACTTTCCCATTCAAATAATGTGTGGTGCTCGATTGATATCTAAACAATTGTGTTATGGATGTCTGAAGAGTAGTAATACTTGTGGTAGAAACGAGAGAACCATTTATATAAATTTTTATTGAATCTGCTGTTCCATCACAAACAGCAACAAGGTGTACCCATTGACTTGAAGGAAGGGTATATCCCAATGATACAACAGCACTACCATTATAATAATATAATTCACTTAACGATAAACTACTGTCGGTCCCACCTTCACTAACAGCAAGACCATTAGATCCACCTGTGAAAAAATATCCATAATCACTAGCGGCATTAGGTGGAGTATGATAAACCCATGCTTCGTAAGTGAAATCGGTTACACTTATTGTTGAAGTGAGTGTTGCATAATCATTAGACCCATCAAAAACAATGACACCACCATCATCAGAACTATAAGTGGGTCCGTTAGTAAGGGTTGCGTTATTCCCACTATCACTCAAATCAGTCCAAGTGGTTCCACTTCCAGGATAAGATGATGAATTACCAGCATCAAGGTTTAAGACCAGACCCTCTCTATGATAATCATTAAATATGGCAGTGGTTTTTAGTTTTAGTTTATTACCAGACTTTAATCTAACTTTCATCTATACATCCTATATTATAAGCATTTTTTATCTTCATAATAATATTTATAGTCCATAACGACCTTTTATATTTCTATAATTTTGTTTGACTTCTGCTGCTGTGAGTCCTTTGCCTTTGTAGACACGGACGTTGGAGACATAACCGTTTAATGGATATGTAGCATTCCAAGTTGAACCAACATCAGCAGCACCAATACCGAAAAGTCCACTAGCATCAGTAAAACTTGAATTAGAACCAGAATTTTCAAGAACTCCATTAACATATAAACTAATCGTAGAACCATTTCTAACAGCAGCAATATGATACCATTGATTAGTTGCTACATTTGAAGTTCCATTAATTTGAGTTACTGCATTATACCAAAAACCAAACTTACCTCCGGTTTCTTTCCATATTCCCCAACCAGTACCATTGGTATAATTGTGTCTATTAACAATTCCAACATAACCAGAATTTGAAGTAATATCTTGCAAATAAACAAAGCATTCAACAGTAAAGTCTCCTGTCCCCAAATTAAAATCACTACTACTAGCAATACTCACATAATCATCAGTCCCATCAAACTCAAAGTATGATGCTCCACTAATTGACTTAGCATCACCATTGATTGTAATGGCATGAGCACTGGAACTTCTATCTCTTATGGTTCCCTTCTGACAGGTAAGAAGCACTGTGTTTGGTGCGGACTCTGGGAGAAGTGGTTGTCTCTTTGGTGTGAAGTTTGATGTGTAGAGTGCGGTGCCTTTGAGGATTCGTAGGTTGGAGATGTAACCATCAAAATAATTAGTGTTTTTGTCACCACCAATAACTAAATCATCAGTGTTACTAGTGAGACTTGAGGATGAACTTGTCATCGCAACAGATTGCCCATCATAGAAACCCGTAAACGAACTTCCACTTCTTACCATAACTACATGGTGCCATGTATTTGTAGATATGTTGGCGTTAGTCTTAATAGTGGTTGTAGACCACGAAGATCCAGTTGTGCTGTATCGTGCCTGAAGATCACCATTAAGTAAAATAAACATAAATGGAGCATATACGGCATTGCTATTTCTTTTAACAAAAAGCACATCCGTTTGTCCCGATGTCTTGATATAAACCCAAAACTCTAAAGTAAAATCACCTGTTCCAAAATCAAAATCAGCACTATCAGCAATACTCAGATAATCCCCAGTCCCATCAAAATACACAGCACCAGCACCACCGAATGGTTCTAGTTTTGGTTCTTGTGTGAATACCGGTCCGTTGGTTAGGGTTCCATTATTACTTCCAATCAAATCAGTCCAAGTAGTACCTGAACCAACATAAGACCTTGTGTTTGCGGCATCCAGTCCCAGTACAATTCCACTATCTGCTGTTTCTGGTCCAGAGAATGCACCCATTATGCAGGTCCCTCACTAGAAGTCCAGTCTTCACCAGAAAGGATTTCTAAGATTTCGGAATGGGAATAAGGTCCTTGATAGGTTGAGATTGCTACTCGCTCTGATGAAAGACCAACACCACTTACAAAGCTTGGAAGAATTTCTACTTCTTCTTCCACACCGTCTTCATTCATGGCACTTCCATAGTGTCCAAGATAATTCCACTTGACAAATGTCTTTGTCTGGTCAATAGATTTTCTTACAGTATCTGCCGATGTCTCTGCTACGGCACCAAAATCAACACGATCTAATTCGTCGGTGTTGATAATTAGGTATCTTCTGTTCATTTTTTATATTGTCCTTTTAGTTATTTAGATTCCATAACGACCACGAAGGGAATTATAGTTTTGTTCAACTTCTGCTGCTGTAAGAACTTTATTATGAAGCATAAAGTTTGATATGCTACCATTCCACTGATAAGTATCTGTATTTCCACCTATGGTTAAATTTGTGTTTGCAGAAGCATTTTTATAAGTTGCTGTACCCAAAAGTTCTCCATCATAATATAACTTTGCGTTTGATGATGCATCATTAACAACAACATAGTAATGCCAATTCCCATCGGTTGCACTTGCCGGTGTTGAAGCAAAAGAATTACTATCACTATCCCAAGTATTCCAACTAATCTTACTATTATAGAAGAACAAATCTGGACCACTTCCACTTGGACCAGCATTAAAGAGCATGGGAGTGCCACTTAGTGTAGTAGTCTTTGCCCAGCAAGAAAATGTACAAGATGCTGCTTTGGTCACAGGAGCATTTACATAATCATTAGTCCCATCAAACTCAAAGTATGATGCTCCACTAATTGACTTAGCATCACCATTGATTGTAATGGCATGAGCACTGGGACTTCTATCTTTTATGGTTCCTTTCTCACATGTAAGAAGTACAGTATCACTTGTTGCCTCTAGTTTTTTTCTCGGTGGTGTGAAGTTTGATGTGTAGAGTGCGGTTCCTTTGATTACACGGAGGTTGGAGATCTTACCGTCCAAATAATATGCGAAATCAGTGCCTATGACTACTGTCTGTGTGTTGGTCATTAATGCACCAGACAACGTGCTAGAAATAACTTCTGTACCGTTTACAAAAGCTTTGATTGCTGTACCGCTTCTTGTTACCGCTACATGCTGCCATGCATCCGTAGTAAGCGCAGAAGCTGCAGTTTGATTAAAATTCCAACTTGATCCACTAGTGCTCATCAAAAACTGAAGACTAGTGGTATTAACGTTTCTCAATAGAAACGGCGCAAAGTATGCAGAGCTACTACGTTTGGTAATAATAGAACCATTAGTGGATCCAGAGTCAGGATAAATCCAAGCTTCAATAGTAAAATCACCTGTTCCAAAATCAAAATCAGCACTATTAGCAATACTCAGATAATCCCCAGTCCCATCAAACTCAACAGCACCAGCACCACCAAATGGTTCTAGTTTTGGTTCTTGTGTGAATACAGGTCCGTTGGTTAGGGTTCCATTATTACTTCCAATCAAATCGGTCCAGGTAGTGCCTGAACCACCATAAGACCTTGTGTTTGCGGCATCCAGTCCCAGTACGAGTCCGTCAGTAATGACTCTTGGTGCGTGTGAAAGTCCCATTAGATTCCGTACCTCCCTCTGAGTGCGCTGAAGTTTCGTTTGACTTCATCTTCAGTAAATGATTTTCCTTTATAGACCTTAACAGCTGAAATTTTTCCTGCCATTGCATAATTTCCAAAAGACCATCCAGGTGTTCCACCTACTGCAAAATTAGCAGTAGATGAAGTTGCCGACCAATCCCAGGTCTTAGTGTCTTTCAGTTCACCATTTTGATAAAATCTAATGTCTCCACTAGTTCCGGTCACAACATAATGTGCCCACTGATTTGATATTGGTTGCATTGCTATAGATGTCCAACTACCTGGATATCCATGAAAACTCCCACTTACTGTCCATATGTGTGCGGTATCATCTCCACCACCATACTCAAAAACTCCAATGTGTCCAGCATAACCAGTGCCATCAGTAAAATACTCCCACCACTCTATGGCAAATTCTTCGGTTCCAAATAAGAAATCTGTATTAGAAGAAGTTACTGCATAATCATTAGTCCCATCAAACTCAAAGGCAGATGCTGTGATTGCCTTGGCATCATTATTAACAGTGATGGCATGACTATTAGGTCCGTTGTCGGTAATCGCACCACCCTGACAAGTGAGTAGTACCGTGTCGTCTATTGCTTCCAGTGGTCCTGTTGATGGTGTGAAGTCTGCTGTATAGAGTGCAGTGCCCTTTATGATACGAAAGTTAGAAATATATCCATCAAGATCATAACTACCACCAGCAAAAGCACCGATGTAAATTCCTTCAGATCCTAGAGGACTTAAGTAAGTGGTACTGTCCGAATATGTTCCTCCACTCTGAGTTCCATTCACAAACATCTTTGTTGATGTACCAGACCTACAAAGTGCTACATGATGCCATGTATTTGCAGAAAGATCAGTTCCAGCTATTCTTTCACCACCACTATAGTATCTTAAATTTGAACCATCACTGTATATGGTTGGTCTGGCACCTTGATTACCACCAACGTTTCTCCAATCAAGATATACAGTTTGATTAGTATTATTACGATAAACCCAAAATTCAATCGTAAAGTCCCCAGTACCAAAAGTAAATTCGCTACCAGTTTCAGCAACGGTCAAATAATCTGTGGTTCCATCAAAATACACAGACCCACCACTGTTATTGAAAGGACCACCAGGAATAAAAACTGGTCCGTTGGTTAGGGTTCCACTGTTTCCTCTATTCGTTAGGTCGGTCCAAGTAGTCCCCGAACCAACATAAGACCTCGTGCTTTGAGGATCAAGTCCCAGCACAAGACCCTCTGTAACTATTGAAGGATTATAACTTATTCCCATTGTTCAGTCCTCCTCAATATTCAACGACCAGTTTTTCAATGTCCTTCCTTTCCGCATAAACCGTATAGTAGTAATCAAGTTCTCCCTCTTCTTTAGAGAAGACATTCACAACATTATTTGCAATGCTTTCTACTCTTGGTGCGGCACTGTGTCCAATAGGAGTAAGATTTACGGTGATGGATTCTTCATCAACCAGTCCAGTCCAATAATCAGGAAGATCGATGACTGCTTCTTGACTTCTACCTCTTACATATACACCCTGCTCTGGACCCTCAAGCGATGCATAGCGAAGTTTCTTACCAGATTTTGTTGGGTGATCAATAACGAACGACTTACTTGTTGCGGCAAAGTCACCGACGACGTGTAAGTTATACGCAGGAGCATCGGTTCCAATACCCATCCTTGTGGTTGATGGGTTGAAGACGAAACTTTGTGTTGAGATTCCAGCAACATCAGTAGAAGATGTTCCAACGTAGAATGGGATATATTGAGATTGGTTTGTCGTATTTTCTGTTGGAGTTGTTCCAGCAGAAATACCAGTCAATGCGGAACCATCACCCTCAAAGGAAGTAGCAGTAATAATACCAGTAATATCAATGTTACCAGTACCATCTATATTGTTACTATTAAGGTCTAAGTTTCCACCTAATTGTGGATTAGTATCTCCAACAATATGAGTTACAATTCCCGTTAAGGAATTGAAAGGAACACTAGTAATATTAGAACCATCACCAACAAATGAAGTGGCGGTTATAATCCCAGTAATATCAATGTTACCAGTACCATCTATATTGTTACTATTAAGGTCTAAGTTTCCACCTAATTGTGGAGTGGTGTCATCTACCAAATCAAAACTAATATTACTTAAATATTGTCCATCGCCATAATAAGTAATGATTCCAGATGTGGCGGTTACAATGCCTGTTTCTATTTTCAGTGTTCCTAGTGTGCTTACACCAGTAACCAATAAATCACCAACAACATGAAGTTTAGATGTTGGATTGGTAGTTCCAATTCCAACCAGTTCAGTGCTACCAAAAGGTGCCAGTTGAATTGTACCGTCAGCATCAACATCAATAGAAGGAATACCAGAGACATCACTGACAGCAAAGATACTTCCAGAAGTCAGGTTGTTTGTAACAGAGAATAACTGACCAGCACTACCTTCCCAAGACAGAGTTCCATTATCAGTCGTGTATGCTTTCTGAGTAATTCTTTGAGTGCTTCCAGCACCAGAAGTAGAAACTAAGAACTCATCAACAACATGTAAAGTTGACTGTGGGGAATCTGTTCCAATACCCATCCTCGTGGTTGATGGGTTGAAGACGAAACTTTGTGTTGAGATTCCAGCAACATCAGTAGAAGATGTTCCAACGTAGAATGGAATGAACTGAGACTGGTTCGTTGTGTTTTCTGTTGGAGTTGTTCCAGCAGAAATACCGGTCAGATTAGATCCATCACCATAGATATAGTTTGCTGTAACAACACCAACATTTAGAATTGCAGTATTGTTAGGATCTACTAGACCTGATGGATTTGTGGTTCCAATACCAACATCACCACTAGAGTTTACAACAAACTTATTAGTATCAATCTCTAAGTAATTATCAGAAACAGTATCAGAAATGCGGAATATTTCTGACCCACCACTTACAACTTCAAAGATTGCTGATGGATTTGTGGTTCCAATACCAACATCACCACTAGAGTTTACAACAAACTTATTAGTATCAATCTCTAAGTAATTACCAGAAACAGTATCAGAAATGCGGAATATTTCTGACCCATCACTTACAACTTCAAAGATTGCTGATGGTTGTGTCGTACCAATACCAACAGAACCAATACCAGTAACATCAAAAGCAGGGTTGAGTGAACTATTCTGAATTGATAATGGATTTCCAGAACTTCCATTAACTTCCAAAACTTCTATGGATCCATCAGAAACCAAGAAGTTTCCATCAATATGTAATTTTTCTGATGGATTTGTTGTCCCTACTCCAATATTACCATCACTTGTAACGACAAAATGCTTGATGCTTCCAGAAGCATTTGTTACTTGGAGTATATTATCACTTCCAGAATTAGATGCGAGTGTTATTAATTCGTCTGCACCAATTCCAATCGCAGTTTGAGTTGTCTGCGGCGTAATAGTAAATTTATTTGTACTTCCAATTCCTACATTGGTAGATCCAATCGTAACTTCTGATACACCCTGGTAATTAAGTGTTGCGATACCAGAATTTATAATATTTCTACTATCATCAATAATAGTAGATCCTTGTATCTTGATTGCCATCTACCGTCCTCGTTGACACTGGGTAGTTTTAGGTATTTATGTGATTATCTAACAGAGTCGTTTGCTGCCCATACATAAGGACCTTGAGAGTCAACAAAGTGATAAAAGATTTGATGATGATATGTATCGTCTTCTTTTTTTATCAACTTACGAAGGAATAATTCTGGTTTTGAGTATCTTGATTCTAATGGTTCTCTCCAGTGTTCTCTTTCACATCCACGATAAATGACTCCATCTCCATCTTTCATATTCACAAAAACTTCTTTTCCTTCTTTAGTCTCAAACCAAATCGGCCAAGATTTTTTCTGATTACTACTGACCTGAATGGTAACACTAATCTCACAGGCAGGACGGTCACTATGTCGTGTCAATTCTTGTCCTGTAAAATAAAACCTATCATAAAAATAAGTCTTCAGTAAATCATACCCAAGCACTTCTTCAATTTTTTTCTTCACAGTAAAATGAGAAGTCTTATAAGGAGGATAATTCCATCTAGACAATGATCCATTCACCTGAGTTTCAATAGGATTGTGGTCAAATTTATCTTTGCGATAGTATGTAATTGACCCCCTTTCTTCTGGGACTTCCTGTTTTAATTCACTGATATCAAGCATATTAGGCACATAAAGATATCCGTGCCTATCAAAAAATTCTCTGTTACTCATTTCCACCTCGGACCAACAACCCAACCCACTACAGACTTACGAAGTCCTGACTTGACTTTACGCACACGATGAGAAGTGCGTGAATCAAACACAGTCAATGTGCCTTTTTGTTTTGGAGCAAAGAATGTCCTTCCAGAATTATCCAAAAACTGCACTTCCCCTCCAGTATATTCTGTTGGGTCTGAAAGTTGTAAGGAGAATGAGAGTTTTCTAATTCTCTCATTTTCGGCAACAGTCTTATCAGGAAGTGTGAATGCCTGTGCGCTATAACCACCAGAAGGAATAGATTGAGGTTTATAGCAACTATCTACTCCAGCATCAATGTGCCAGTTATAGAATTGCCCTTCACCATATTGAGTGTATTGGATACTTCCACCATCAATTTCCTCAACATCATAGAGGAAGTTTTCACGATTTGCCTTAGAAATATAATACCAAAGAAACCCACCAATCCAATGTGAAGTGGGAACCCAAAAAGTCTTACTGTTGCGGATGACCTTATCAACCTGTGCTCCCATAATCTCAGAGTCGTGTGCCTTCTCATCAAATTTCCGAAGGTCTTTCTCAAGAATATCTACAAGGTCTGAAGGAATATCAGTCGTATACCACTGCGCCAAGTTCGCCATACAAAAAGTCAATCATGTGTGTATTATATATGGTATTGAGAGAAATGTAAATTATTCTGCTGGTGCTTCTGAAGTAATAACTTCTACCCAGTTTACAATTGATTCATTCCATTCATAAACCTTTCCATCATTCGGCATTGGTACTGGAGCATTCCACAAAAGTGAAGTTTCATTTAATACCCAAGAATTAAAAGGTTTTGGTGGAATAAAGGCATCGTGGGTTTCATCATAAGTATATCCAACACCAGCATAATGAACACGGAAATTATTGTTATAACTAGTCTGCTTCCAAGTACCAGAGTATTTTAAAACGTTAGCAATAAAGTTTTGACCGATTGCTTCAGACTCTGGAAAATCACCACCACCGCAATCATTATTACCAACGACAATAACTCTCTCAACTCTACCAGAGTTGCCATTTATTTTTGCAAAGTGTGCCATACTTATAGCAATATTTTTTTATTATTTATCAGATTCTATAACGGATTACAACGATACCTGAGGAACCATTGCCGCCACCGGGAGTCGCACGTCGTCCACCAGCACCACCAGAACCAGTATTTGCTATAGCATTGCCACCTAATGCGTTTCCACCAACACCAGAACCCCCTTGACCATTACTAAAAGCACCACCACCACCAGCATAAAACTGTGGATATCCAGTGATAGATGATTCTAGACCATCTCCACCATCGTTGGGAGTAGATGTTCCCGGAACACCAGATGAACCAGCGCCACCGCCGCCTCCAGCTCGGGGTCCACTTGGACCACTACCACCACCACCACCAGCATTTCCTTGACCAAGTGTTCCAAGACCAGGAGATCCACCCGGACTACCGCCGCCACCACCAGAAGCACCTGGAGATCCTGTGGTCGCATAACCTCCCCCACCTCCACCACCAAATGATTCTATGATGGAAGAACCACCACTAAATGATATTGATGTTGAATTGCCGGGTGTTCCGGGATTTGTTGCTCCACCTGCAGTTCCAGGAGCAGCACCACCATTTCCAGCAGCACCAACATCAATATCATAAGAACCAACATTAAGATTTATGGTGCCAGTTAAAAATCCACCGGCACCACCTCCTCCTCCAGAATGTGTTTGGCTGGAGGGAGACAAATACCCACTACCTCCCCCACCTCCACCACCAACAACAAGATACTCAACAGAAGCAATATTATTTTCTGCAGATGTAACAGTCAGAATACCCGATGATGTGAAAGTATGAGTTCTATAAGTTACATTATCAACTGTAACGTCTGCTTCAGTACCACCTTCTGCAGTGATTGGTGAAAAGGTGGGTCCAATCTTCATTTTACCAGTAATACTTACTCTTCCATTTCCAGGAATGTTGACGCCCATTCTTTTGTTCTCCTAGTTATTATTATTTATTGATGCTTTGAGTGCATTTATTTCTTCTTGCTGATGCTTCACACACTCAATCAGAAGACCAATTAGACCATTGTAGTTAACCGTCTTAGGATCAGAATCACTAACCAATTCAGGTAATACCTCTTGGATATTATCGGCAATCACACCCATAGAAGGCTTATTGTCCTTAATCCAATTAAAGGATACACCATTAATTTGCTGAACCTTCTCCAGAGGATCTTCAATAACTTTAACATTTGTCTTCAGTCTTGCGTCTGATGTTGAGTTGTAATCGGTTGCAGTAACTTCACCAATTATATGAAGAGCAGTTGTTGGAGAATCAGTTCCAATACCCATCCTTGTAGTTGATGGGTTGAAGACGAAACTTTGTGTTGAGATTCCAGCAACATCAGTGGAAGCAGTGCTTACAAAGAATGGAATGAATTGTGCCTGATTAGTTGTGTTCTCTGTGGGTGTTGTTCCAGCAGAAACACCAGTCAATGCGGAACCATCTCCAACAAAGGAAGTAGCGGTTACAACACCAGAAGCATTTATTCCACCATAAACGGTAACACCATAACCAGTGGTTTCAAATTTCTCGGAGTTGTCAAAGTAGAGTTCTACTGAACCATCAGCAGTAAAGACTGCAATTGGTTCATCACCACTATCTTTTTGAACTATAAATTGATCAGCAAGTTCATATTTTAGATCACCACTCAGTTGTTTAAAGAATGAATTAGTTCCATTTGTATAGATCTGTAAGTTTTCAGAACCAGAATCTCCAAATCTTAACTTATCATCAGTGTTAATACGAACGTCTCCTTGGAATGTAGAAACGCCAGAGACATTAAGATTAGTAAGTGTCCCTACAGAAGTTAAGGAAGAATTGACTACTCCACTTCCAAGTGTTGTTGCACTAAGGACATCGGTGCCATCAATCTTATATGTTTTGCCAGATGCAAGATTTAAATTCTCACTAGACTTGAGTGAAGTATTGCTATGATCATACAATAAAGTATTATCAGGACCGATTTGAATACCAGCACCATCAGCAAGTGAATCAGTCGTAGCAGTAGTCGCAATACCTACGATAAAGTCTGCAAGTTCAATGGTTGTAGAATTAATTTGAGTTGTTGTACCATCTACATACAAGTCACCTTTAATTCTTACACTACCAGTATTATCCCCAACTGCAGATGGATCAATGAATATTTCTGCTGGACCACTAATTGTGTCGGAAGAAATTCTAATCGCAGATCCTTCTGCTCCGGTGGCAAAAGATGTTGCAGTGATAATACCAGTAATATCAATATTACCAGTACCAGTTATATCATTACTATTGAGATCCAAATCACCGCCAAGTTGTGGTGTAGTGTCAACAGATATATCTCCAGGAATTGTGATGATTGCCGTGCTTCCAATACCAGCAGTTGCAGTTACACCAGGTCCGACAAAATTTAATGTTGCAAAAGTAAATCCAATTCCTAAATCACTTCCTTCTTCCTGAACTTGAAGACCTCCTATTTTTCCACCAATAATATCTTCAAGATTTCCACCAGATCCGTAGTAAGACGTAGCACTAATAATTCCTGTAGAAGCATATAATGTAATATCGTTTCCAACATTAATATCACCAGAAG
>Ga0181574_10001986_pt1 | contig 18929 bp, 19 predicted proteins | sample 101ome_24_FD_145600 | JGI IMG/M metagenome (GOLD analysis project Ga0181574, IMG submission 145600) | Coastal salt marsh microbial communities from the Groves Creek Marsh, Skidaway Island, Georgia - 101410AT metaG (spades assembly) | ecosystem: Environmental > Aquatic > Marine > Intertidal zone... | reverse complement strand
GTACGTGGGAAGGTCTTCGTCGCGGTGGAGGTTGTCCTCGATCATCCGGACCTTCCACATCGCCGGATTGGCGAGCACGATCGCCGCAAGGGTGAGCACTCCCAAGGCTCTGCCGGGCCGAGGAAGACGGGCGTGCAGAGCCGAGACCACGGTGCCGAGCAACACGGAGGTTGCCAGGACGACCATCGGCGCGGCACGAGGTGTCGAGCGGAGAGCGAGGCCGGCGTCGGTGCGGGTGAAGTCCTTGAAGAGTCGACCCAGGAACGAAGGATCGTCGAAGGGGTGACCACCAATGCCGATGAGGGCGCCGAGTACCAGCAAAGCGACAAAGAAGGAACGGTGACGCCAACGCACCACCGTGGCCGCGATCAAGGCGAGCACGACCAGCCCAAAGGTCAGGAACAGCAGCCAGACCCCCTGCGTGTACTCGACGCTCGGCTCGATCCAGGCACCAAATTTGTCGTTGCCGTAGAAGAACCAATACCCGAGGCCGCGGAGAATCTCCGGAGCGGTCGATGCGCCGGCAACGGCTTCGTAGGTTTCGGTATACCGAGTGACGGGCAGGCTGTAACGGCCCTGCAGGACGAGTCCTGCGATCCACCAGACCGACACGATCGCAGACGCCAACCCGATGCGCAGGACGGCGGCGACCGACCGTCGCCACGCCACGGAGCGCTCGATCAGCGTCACGTGCGCAAGCCACAAGACGGGAGCGAGGCCGACGAGCAGGAGGCTGGTTGCATTGACGCTCCCGACGGTGAGCACGACCAGCGCGAACCGGGCCGGGTAGCGCCATCCGCCGTGACGGACGGCCAACACCGTGAGGCCGATCATCCAGGGGAGGCCCGCCCACGGCAGCAGGACCGCCGAAATGCGAGCCGAGTAGTCGAGGAGATAGGGGCTCAGCCCGTAGGCGGCCATGGCAACACCCAGACCAGGGCCGGACCAGTCGAAGACACGCAGCAGGAATCGGACGCCCATTGCCGCAGCAAAGAGCAGTGAGCCGAGCCAGATCCGCTGGGCGAACCAGTCGGGCGAACCGAGGGTCTCGAACACCCAGTAGAAGGGCCCCATCGGCCAGAGGTACCCGATGTTTTGGTGCGTGACCGTCCCGAGCGCGACATCGCTGTCCCAGAGCAAGCGGGCCTCGCGCAGGACCCCGCCCGGATCGAGATACAGGTACGTCTTCGTATCGGCCCCGACATCACCGGGGGAGGAGAGGATCACCGGGAGGTACGTGAGGGCGGCGATCCCGAGCACCAGTCGGTGCTGCTGCAGCCATGCCGACAGCCGACTCACGAGAGCGGTTGACCGGCAAGCACGGCGAGGGTGTCATAGGCCGTGCGATCCCAGGAGAACCGTGCGCTCCGGTCGAGCGCAGCGGCAGCGAGGCGCCGTCGAAGGTCGTGGTCGATCAACAGCCGGACCATCGCAGGCGCGAGTTCGTCGTCGCGGTCGACGAGAAGTCCCGTCTCGTTGTCGACGACGGCGTCGGTGTGGCCAGGGATGCGGGTGGCTACGGCGGGTGTCGAGCAGGCGGCGGCCTCGGTGAGGGTCATACCCCAACCTTCCGCACGAGAGGTGCTGGCGACGATCCAGGCGCTCCGGTACGCCTCGAGGAGGACCTCCGGCGCCACGCGCCCCTCGATCGTGCACCATTCCACGGCGTCGAGTTCCGCGATGCGTCGCTCGAGCTTCGGGCGCTCATACCCCTCGCCGATGATCCGCAGACGGGCGTTCGGGACCTCTCGACGAACCGCCGCCATTGCGTCGAGCAACGCGGGAAAGTCCTTGGACGGCATGAGACGTCCCACGGCGACAACAGTCGGCTCCGCCGCCTCAGCGCCCGGAGAGAAGCCGGGATCGATGCCAGGCGGGACCACGTGCACATTGTCGGCAGGCAACCGGAGGCGGTCGAGGATGTGTGATCGTGAGGATTCCGACAGGGTCACGATCGGCGTGCGCCGGTAGAAGGGCGGCGCGAGCCGCCGCTCGAGCAGCTGACCGGCTCGGGCAAGCTTCGGCGGGAGCACCATGGGCCACATGTCCTCGTGAACATGGTGCAGCCAGGCGGCACGGCGTCCCCGAGCCCAGAGCGGGGAAAGGAACGGGACACCGTTCCAGATCTCGACGAGGGCATCCCGGTCCCCGTGGCGCCCAAGGAGTTCGGCGACAACGGCCCGAGGGAAGATCAAGTATCGCCCAGCGTGGCGCACCACCTCATAGCCATCTCGGCTGGCGTTGGGAGGCGAACCAGCCGCATGCGAGGTACGCATGACCACGTCGATGCCGGCGGCAGCCCAGCGGGCGGCGACGTTACTGGCATGCAACTCCGAGCCACCCGCTTCGACATCGTCGAGGTCTCGCCAGGCGAGCACATGAATTCGACCGATCCCGGCCTCGGCGGCGAGATCCCCGATTTTGCCCGGCGTCCAAGGTGCGTCACCGACGACGCCCTGAGGCGGTTGCGTGTCGTCGTCGAACTGCATGATCGCACCCCTCTCGGACCCCTCGCGACTCCAGGAGCCTAGCCCTCGGCCCACCGCGGCCGGCGGTGGAGGAAGGTTGCGGTCGGCTCGAAGGGAAGCAAGGATGCCGGCTGCCATGCGCGCCGATGCCGTCATCTCTGTCGTGATCATTCACCGTGACCGACCCGACGCCGTCGGACGGACCGTGGAGGCGTTTCGCAACCAGACGGTGTCGACCTCGATCATCGTCGTCGACAACGGATCCGCACCGGAGACGAAAACCACCCTGCCTTCACTCGTGGGCGATGCCGAACTCATCATGACCGGTGCCAATCTGGGCTTCGGTCCCGGCGGCAATGTCGGTCTGCGACGTTGGCTCCAGCAGCACGACACCGACTGGGTTGCGATCGCCCCCCACGATGCGCTTCCGGATCCCGACTCGCTCGAGGTGATGCTCGGGGAACTGGAGGGCCGCGATCATGTCGGCTTGGCGTCGGCCGACGTCGGCGACGACGCCCTTCCGGTGATCGACCCTTACCTCGGCACGATCGATGCACCGCCGACGGTCGAGTCGGGCTTCGAATATTCCGGGTACCCACACGGCACGCTGATGCTCGTTCGGCGGGCGTGCGCCGAGCAGGTTGGCATCTTCGACGAGCGCTATTTCGCGTACTGCGAGGAAAGCGAGCTCGCCCTCCGGGCCGATGCCGCCGGATGGCGCTGCGGCCTCATCCGCGGGGCGATGGTGCGCAATCCCGGCATGAGCGCCAGCATCGAACGGGTGGCCTACCTCCAGCTACGGAACACCTTGTTGATGCTGCGGGAGCACTTCGGGCGCCGCCAGGCGCTGTTCCGAATCGGTGTTGCCCTGATCCAGCTTCCGATGGGCATGGTGCACGCACCGGCTCGGGGTCTGCACTGGTCGCCTCGGGGGCGACTCCTCGCAATCCGCGACCACCTGCGCAAGCGGTACGGGCCCCCACCCGACGACGTCCGGCTGTGAGCGACGGCGTAGCGGTTGTGGCGTTCCCGACGCCGGCCGCGACCCGCCCCGGCGCCACCTGATCGCTTACGACGAGACCTCGGCCACTTCTTCTGCCACTTCCTCGTGGTACTCGGCCTCGACGTTGACCTCCCACACGTCGTGGGCGGTACCGTCGACGATGTTCTCGACGGTCAGCATCGCGGTATACATCGAGTGGTCCTGGTTGTTGTAGCGATGCATGCCGTTGCGGCCCACCGGATGAACATTGGCGACCTTGGCGTCCAGCCAGGCTCGCAACCGGTCGACATTGTCGCGGTAGAAGGCGTCGTACATCGGGTAAGCCTTCGGCATCCGAACCACGAACCCTTGCTCCACGACCCCGGGCTCGAGCAGCCCGAGCCGCTCCATCTCGGCGGTACCGAGCGCAACCAGATCGTCATCGCTTGAGGTCCAGAGTTCGTCGCCTTCGGTCACGAAATATTCGAGCCCGAGGCAGGTCTTGCCGGGTTCCGGAACCATCTGCGGCGACCAGCTCTGGAAGTTCTGCACACGGCCCACCTCGACGTCGGGCGCATGGATGTAGATCCAGTTGTCGGGGAAGCCGGCCGCTTCGGGCACGACGAGCGCGACCGTGAGGAAATCGCGGAATGCCAGCCCGTCAGCGGCAGCAAGGACCTCCGCCGGGGGAGCAGGATCCATCGCCTGCACGAGACGGGGGATCGGCATGGAGGACACAACGTCGCCGCATGGAAAACGCGCCTCACCGGCCGGGGTATCGGCGATCACGGCGGTCGCAACTCCGTCGGAGTGCTCGATCCGGGAAACGGCATGATGGAAGTGGACCTCGCCACCCTGTCCCTCGACGAGTTCGTGACAGCGTTCCCACATCATCCCTGGGCCATGACGGGGATACTCGAACTCCTCGATAAGACTCGTGATTTCTTTCTGGTTCCGGCGTGGCGCCAACGAGTTGATGATTGCCCGGAGCAGATCGAGGTTCTTGACCCGCTGGGCGGCCCAGTCGGCCTGGATCTGATCGGCGGGAACACCCCATACCTTCTCGGTGTAGGTCTTGAAGAAGATGCCGTAGAGCCGCCAGCCGAACTTCGATGCGATGTACCCCTCGAAGGTCGTGAGGTCTTTCGGCGGGCGGATCCTCACCCAGAGATAGGACAGCACGCACCGGACCGCCTCGAGCACACCGAGGTTACGAAGCGCATTGAACGCCCGGAGCGGGTAGTCGTAGAAGCGGCCTCGGTAGAAGATGCGACTCATACGGGGCCGCAGAAGGAAATCTTCGTCGGGAAGGATCTCGTGCCACAGCTCGCGCACCGGCCTGACCTTGGTGAAGAAGCGGTGCCCGCCGATGTCGAATCGCCAGTCACCGACACGCGCCGTGCGGGAGATACCGCCCACGACATCGTCGGCTTCCAGCACGACCGCTTTGTGATCGCGCTTGCCGAGCTCGTAGGCCGCCGTGAGACCGGCCGGACCGGCACCGATGACAACGGTGTTTGCTCGCTGATTCTGCTCGCTCACAGCACCCCCTTCAGGCGAGGTGACTCTAGCCGCACGCTCTCCTGGGCCAGCACTCGGGTGCGATGGGAAGCACACCGTCGTGTGGCATGCTCCACCGATGCAGACCGACACCTTCGCGTGCCCCCGTTGCGACAGCCCGACCGACGAGACGTACTACGGGCCGTGTGCGAGCTGTCGCAACGAACTGCGGGCGACGATGGGTGCCGATGCCAAGGAGGTTGCCGTCGAATACGAGCCGAAGATGAACGTGACCCCCAACGCTGTGGCCCTGAGAGACGACTAACCGGCGGCCAAAACGGAACGAAGCCCCGAGTAGCCTCGCCCGCCTTGCGACGTGCTCAACTCCTCGGGGCTCCGAGATCGACGTGATCACCGTGGTTCACCACCCGAGGGCGGTGAAACCCGCTGGGCAGATCCCGGTGAAGGGTTCCACCCTGACCAGCCGGCCCGGGAACGTCTCCCGATCTTGCTGATCCGTATCGGCGTCCAGCACCCGGCGGTGCCAACGGTCCGTTCCGGTCGCCTTGCCCGTCAGCAAGGCTTCCGACCCGGTCCGCACGACCCCTCACCTCGGGGAGCGCCCCTCGATCCGGCCACACACTCCGCAGCGTGCGCCTGGCGACCGACGAGATCTCCGAGATGCGATGATTTGGTGACCCTCCCGAGCCCTTCCTTGTGAGAAGTTCCCAGACGAGCCTCCGCCTCACCAGCGGCGTCTCGGCCGATCAACCGCTCCCGAGGGAGTGGCCTGATCGTGTCGGTGTCTCCGCTCCCATCCCACTCCGAGGTGTTCGGTCTACCGATCAGGACTTGCGTCCCTCCTGGTGTCTCGACGTCCCGGCTCGGGTTGTTCGCTTCGACGGGGTCATCTTCTGACGCTGGGGGAAGCGGCGCAAGGGGTTGGGCTGAAATCCACAGGAATTTGGACAATTCCCACCGGACATCCCCAATGCAAGCTGAGTTTTCCTCAGCTTCATCCACCGATCAGGCCGGATTGGCGGCGTTTCAGGCCAGCGAAGCACCCCGTTCGGCAAAGACCGAAGCGAGGATCTCGGGGTGGTCGGTCATGATCGCATCGACCCCGAGGTCGAGGAGCCGATGCATCTGCTCAGGGTCGTCGATGGTCCAGACATGCACATGGATCCCGCGCCCGTGAGCGAACTCGACGAACCGGCGCGTGACGACCGGTATGGGTCCGAAGGTCGGCGGCACCTGCAGCACGTCAACATCGCGAAGTGCACCCATCCCGGCAAGGCCGACGATGGCCTCGATCGTTGCGCCGGTGGCGCCCCCGGTGCACAGATCACTGCCGACACGGCGCTTCACCCGCTCGGTTCGCCGGCGAGAGAACGACGTGACGCACACCCGATCCTGCACTCCGCAGCGAAGGATCAGATCGGCGAGTGGCTCGACTGCCGTGTCGGCCTTCGGGTCGATGTTGATCCGGGCGTCGCCGAACCGCTCAAGCATTTCATCAAACCGCAAGATCGGATCGGTGCCGTCGACGCGGGCTTCCGCCACCTCCGCCCACGTGAGATCGATGATTCGTCCGGTCCGGTCGGTCAGTCGGTCGAGCTTGTCGTCGTGGAACGCGATCAGGACGCCGTCGGCGGTGGCGTGAACGTCGGTTTCGAGATAGCGATATCCGAGTTCAACGGCGTGCCGAAACGCCCGTTCGGTGTTCTCCGGATGAGCGCCCGCACCGCCTCGATGGGCAAAGCCAACGGGCGCCTCATAGGCGAGGTACGGATGCAACACGGTAGGGACCGTACCGTGGGTACCGTGCCAGGGTGCGTCTTCCGGTGCGGCTCTCCGCGTTCTTCTCTGATCCTGGTGTGGTACCGCTCGACGAGGCCTTGCTGTGGGTGGCGTCGTTGCGCCCGGGCGCCACCGTCGACGTCGGCGAGAACCTTGCGCTTCTTGACACCTGGGCCGAAACCGCATCCTCGAGCGATGTCGAGGGACTCCGTCTGCTCGTCTACGACCGTCTCGGCTTTCACGGTGACATCGACGACTACCACCAGCCTGCCAACTCCTACCTCGACGACGTCCTGCGTCGCCGCCAGGGCATGCCGATCACCCTCGCGGTCGTGCTGCTCTCTCTCGGCCGACGGATCGGTGTTGAACTCGCGCCGATCGGTGCACCGGGCCACTTCCTCGTGAAGGAACTCGTCAACGGCTCGCTGCTCGATCCCTTTGATCGCGCTTCCGAACAGCAGCCCAGCGCTCTTGCTGCCCGCATGGCAGCGCTCGGCGCGCACCTCGACCTGACCGAAGCGCTCGCCCCGATACCTGATCAGGCTGTCGTCGCCCGTGTCCTCAACAACCTGACGAATACGATGGTGCAGCGATCGGTGCGAGATCTCGATTGGGTGCTCGACCTTCGCCTGGCACTTCCGATGCGCTATCAGGATCCCCGTGCGCTGGCGGCGCTCTGTGAGCAACGTGGCCGCCTCGACCGTGCCGCCGAGATTCTCGACCTGCTGGCGCGCGCCACCGAGCGCGAAGATCTCAGCCGGAGAGCGCACGCCTTGCGAGCTCGCCTGAACTAGCGCAGGTGCCTGCGTTTTTCGCAAACGTCGGTCCACCACGCGCGCTGGGTCACTAGCCTTCGTTGCATGAACCGACGCACGAAGATCGTTGCCACCATCGGGCCTGCAAGCGAAGACGAAGCCACGCTTCGGGCCATGATCCGGGCCGGCATGGACGTGGCTCGACTCGGTCTCGCTCACAACACCATCGACGAAGGCCTCGAGCGCTTTCATCGGATCCGCAAGGTCTCCGAAGAGGAGGGACACCGCGTCGGCATCCTTGTCGATCTCCCAGGCCCGAAAGTCCGGGCTGGAAACTTCGGCGAGGCCGGCGTCGATGTGCCCACCGGCTCCTCGATCGAGCTTCGCGTCGGGGAGGCCGGGTCCTCCGCCGACGTCATCGAGGTCGACTACGAGTTCTTGATGCGCGACATCCAGGTCGGCGACCGCGTCACCATCGGCGACGGCGGCGCCGTGCTCGAAGTCACCGACAAGAAGGTCGACAAGATGTTGGCCAACGTGATGGCCGGCTCAACGCTCCGCGGACGGCCGGGTGTCCACATCCCCAGCGATCGACTCCAGATCCCGACACCGACCCCTGAAGACTTCGTTGCGCTCGATGCCTTTGTTGATGCCGGCGTCGACATGGTCGCCGTCAGCTTTGTCCGTTCCGCTCACGACATGCGGCGAGTCGGTACCGAGCCCCATCCTCGGGGCCCGCTGCTCGTCGCCAAGATCGAGACTCGTGCCGCCGTCGACAACCTTCCCGGCATCATCGAGGCATCAGGTGCCGTCATGGTCGCCCGCGGTGATCTTGGCAACGAATGCAGCCTCGAGGATCTCCCACACCTCCAAAAGGACATCATCCGCCAGTGCATCGCCGGCGGTCGCCCGGTCATCACCGCGACCCAGATGCTCGAGTCGATGGTCACCAGCCTGGCACCGACTCGCGCCGAGGCATCCGACGTCGCCAACGCCGTGTTCGACGGCTCTTCGGCAGTCATGTTGTCCGGCGAGACGGCGGTCGGAGCCGACCCGACCAACGTGGTTCGCACGATGAGCCACATCGCCCGCCGAGCGGACGAGGAGATGGACTATCCCGGCTGGGCCCGTCGCCTTGCCGAGATGCGAATGACGGACCGTTCCGAGAACACATCAGTCACCGACGCCATGACCATGGCGGCCTGGCGAGCCACGCAAGAACTTGGCGTTCAGAACGTGCTGTGTATCTCTGGATCGGGTTTCACGGTGCGATCGATGGCCCGATTCCGACCCGAGGCGAACATCCTCGGGTTCTCCGTCAACGAGGCCACCGTTCAGCAGTTGACCCTCAGCTGGGGGACCACGCCAATGCTCATGGGGAAGGGTGGCACGAACGAGGAGATGGTCGCCGAGGCGATGCGTCTCGCCAAGAGCGCAGGGCACATCCGAACCGGCGAACTCGTCGCTGTCCTTGCCGGCTCCGACAGCCGTTCCCACGCAACGAACGTTCTGCGTATCGAGCGAGTGCCCTAGGGCACCTGGTTGCAGCGCTCCGGCCGCCGATGCTCCGGAAGTTCCACGGACTCTCCGTACAGCGTGCACTGACACGTCTCTGCGCACGCGCGAAGATCGGCGCGCTGCAGCCAAAGCGAAACACCGAGTCCAGCGATCACAAGCAACAGCAGGAACTTCGTCACGACCTTCCGAACAACGCTGACGACGACGTACACCGAGACGAGAAGACCGGCGATCACGGCGAGGATGATCCATTCAAGTCGTTCGGCGTCAAGCCAGTCGGGTAACACGGCGCGCAGCGTAGTGGGGGAGGGGCCCAGCATCGGGCCACCCTCGCGTCGGTAGGTAGGCTGCGGTATGACCGATCGTCCCGTGAACCTGTACAGCTCCGGTCCCCCAGAGACGGTGATCGACCCTGAACCCACCGAGGCGCTCCAGGCGCTCGCCGAAGCGGAAGCGGCCGACAATCCCGTCGCCGCCATCGGCTCGGTGTGTACCCGCTGGCCGACCTTCCTCGCCGCTTGGGCGAGCCTCGGCGATGTCGTGGCCGAGCCGGCGCTCAAGTACGCCGCCTACCGAACCGGATACCACCGCGGCCTCGACAAGCTCCGTGCCTCGGGTTGGCGAGGTAGCGGGTATGTCCGCTGGCAGCACGAGACCAACCGGGGTTTCCTCCGAGCGCTCGCCGGCCTGCAGGCCACCGCAGCCGCGATCGGGGAGTCGGCCGAAGACGAGCGATGTGCGATCTTCCTGCGCCAACTCGACCCGGAGTGGCCTCCCTCGTGACCTCCGTGGCCGGTGCCGTCCTCGCCGGAGGCGCGAGCAGCCGGATGGGCCGCCCGAAGGCCTTCATCGAGGTCGGTGGGCAGACCCTGCTCGATCGTGCCGTCGCCGCGCTGAGCGACGCTCGCGCCAATCCGATCGTCGTCGTTGGCGGAGACCGTCGCGCGGTCGAGGCTGCGGGCCACCGCTTCGTCCCTGACGAGCACCCCGGCGAGGGGCCGCTGGGGGGCATCATCAGCGCCCTCGGGGCCGCCGACACCGAGCTGGTCGTGGTTCTCGCCTGCGATCTGCTCGAGGCCTCACCACTCGCAGTGACACGGCTGATTGCCGCTCTTGGCACGGCCGACGTTGCTGTCCCCGTCGTCGACGGGCACGCCCAATGGCTGCATGCAGTGTGGCGTCGATCCGCAGAACGAACCCTCCGAACGGCATTCGACCGTGGCGAACGGGCGCCGAGACGAGCACTCAACGGACTGGTGGACGTCGAGGTCTTCGGCGGCTCACCAAGCTGGTACGCAGACGCCGACACGCCCACCGATCTGCCACCAGGAGTTCTCTGAGCCGATCACCAGGTGCGGGTGGGTGCCTCGCTACGGTGGACCACCCATGGACACTCCAGAGATCGACACCGACAAGCGCACTTCGGCGCACCTCATCGCGGACAGGGGCACCCGGCCCGTTTCGGGAGCGTTGGTGTCATACGCAGATGTCATCGATGCGCTCGGCATCGGTTCGGCGACCGGCTCCTGACCGTCGTGCCTCCGCATCGTTTCGTCGACACCGAATCCGGCCTCGCATCGGTGGTCGAACAATTACTCGAGCAGTCCCGCTACGCCCTCGACACCGAGTTTCACCGTGAGCGCACCTACTGGCCCAAGGTTGCTCTCGTCCAAATCGCCTGGCCAGGAGCGCTCGTCCTGATCGATCCGCTCGAGCTCGATCTTGCGCCGCTGCGAGCGGTCATGGACTCCGATGCGCTTGCCGTTCTTCACGCTGCCTCACAGGACCTCGAGGTACTCGAGCTCGCCACCGGGGCCGTGCCGAGACATCTCTTCGATACCCAGATCGCGGCGGGGTTCCTCGGCATGTCGACGCCGTCGCTTGCCTCCCTCCACGAACGTGAACTGGGCGTGCAGCTGCCCAAGGGCAACCGACTCACCGACTGGCTCGAGCGCCCACTCAAGCAGGCGCAGAAAGATTACGCCGCTGCCGACGTCGAACGCCTGCTCGAGATCCACGATGCCCTCGTCGCCCAACTTGACCAGCTGGGGCGGGTCGCCTGGGCCGAGGAGGAGTGCGAACTCATGCGAACGAAGGATCGCGGGCCTCGCGACCCGTTCGAGGCATGGCGCAAGATCAAAGAGGCTCGTCACCTCAAGGGACCAGCGCTGTCGATCGCTCGTTCGATCGCCGCATGGCGCGAACGGCGCGCCGCCGAGATCGACCAGCCGGTTCGCTTCGTGCTCTCCGATATCGCCGTCGTGTCGATCGCGCAGTCGGCTCCGGAGTCGCCGGAGGCGCTCGCCAAGGTGCGGGGCGTCGACAAGGGTGCCGCTCGGGGCTCAATCGGGGAGAAAATCCTTGCTGCGGTGGCCGAAGGCAAGGCCTCCGACTGGCGTCCGCCGCGCCCGCAGAAGCGCCGAGACGACGGCCGCGACATCCGTCCTGCGGTCGCCCTCGTGGCCGCGTGGGTGAACCAGATCGCTCGGGACCGGCAGCTTGATCCCACCTTGCTCGCCACTCGTGCCGACGTCGAGGCGCTGGTCCGAGGGGACGAGGACGCTCGTCTCGCTCACGGATGGCGAGCCGAGACGGCCGGTGGCCCGATCACCAGACTCGTGTCGGGCGATGCTGCTCTGGCCTTTGAGAGCGGCAATGTCGTGCTCGAGGAGCGGAGCCGTCGGCCCATCGTCTGAGAGCGGGAAACCTCCTCGCCTGACGTGGGGGGATCTCGCCCTGCGAGCTAACATGGCCTACCTGTGACATGAGCAACCAGGAGTTACCACGGTGAAGAAGGGGCGACACCGGCGCTATGAAGAAGCCCGAGCGCTGAAGCGCTCGAACGAGGGCGACTTCGAGTCTCTCCTCGACGATTTCGTCGATGACGACGAGGACGTCAAGCCGGAGCACGCTGCCTGGGCCGAGGAATTCGACACCGACGACGACTAGGTCAGGCGCCCGTCTCGTCGAGGATCTCGTCGAGCTTCACGATGTCCTCTTCGGCCACAAGGCCGATGAAGGTTCCATCCGCGTCAGTCACGGCAATCAAGTCCGAGCCCGAGGTTTCCATCGCCACCACGGCGTCGCGCAACGTCCACGACGGGCGAGCCGTGGGCAGTTCGGTTGCCATCACCTCCGAGATCGTCAGGTTCTCCCATTCGTCCCGGTCAAGCTCACTGATGTCGTCGAGACGGGCCATGCCAACATAGGTGCCGCCATCGACGACCGGAACGACACGTTCCCGCCGGGCAAGGACGTGGAAGTACACGAATTCACTGACCGTTGCGTCGGGCGGCACCGTCAACACGTCGGTCGAGAGGATCGACGACAGCGGCAGCGTGAAACGCCGCTCGAGATACCCGAGGCGGTGTTGATGCTGATGATCAGCGACCGATGACGGCCCGGCGACGAGCTGCGAGACGGCTGCTGCGACCAACGCCGGCACGACGAAGGAACCCACGCCGCCTGTCGATTCGGCAACGAACATGACCGCGGCGATCGGAGCCCGATAGCCAGCACCGAGGAAGGCGGCGAGACCGAGGATCGGATACAGGATCGTCTCGCCTTCTCCGAGGGCCTCGCCGACGAACTCACCCATCACCACACCGAGGGTCGCAAGCGGGATGAACAGACCGCCCACGCCGCCAGCGACCAGCGTGGCGGCGGTCGCCGCGATCCGCAGGACGAACAGGAGCGCGATGAGCGACAACGTTCGGTCATCGACCACCCACGCCATCGAATCGGTGCCGGGGCCAAGCGTCAGCGACTCGCCAAAGGCCTCGTGGCTCGCCACCGCGAGCGCCGCCATCGTCACGCCGCCGATAAGCAGGCGGCGCAGTACCGGGAGGTCCTTACCAAGCCCCTTGGCCTGACGAACGAGCCAGGCGAAACCCCGACCACCGAGTCCGGCGCCGATGCCGAGGAGCAGGGCTCCGAGCAAATCCACGGCCTGCACCGCAAGCAGCGACGACGATTCCTGGTCAAGGAGCGGAACGACGGGCTCCGTGCCGACGAGGGCCACGAAGGTTGCGTAGCTCGACGCGGCAGCGATGAGCGATGGCAGCAACGCGTGAGGGGTGACGTCTTCCCGGTACGGCGCCTCCATGGCGAACATCACGCCGGTTGCGGGGGCCTTGAACACGGCGGCAACGCCGGCCGCCGCTCCGGCGGTCATCAGCACCTTGGCCTCGTCGCGCTGGAGCCAGCGCCCGAAACGATTGTTCATCGAGAGACCCAACGCCGACCCGGCGTAGATCGACGGGCCCTCGAGTCCGACTGCGCCACCGAGCCCGATGGTCGTGATACCTGCTGCGAGCTTGCCGGGCACCTCTCGGAGCGGAATTGACGGACTGCGCTCATGGAACGCACGGACATACTCGTCGGAGGTTGATGCGCTGGCGCTGAAGCCGCCGTAGCGAAGGAGGAGCACTGCGCCGACGGCCCCGAGAAACGGTGCTGCTGCCTGCATCGAGAGATCCTGGTCAAGCAGCCACGCATAGACCACCTCGACCGTCAGCGCGTCGAAAAGTGCCACGATCATGGCCACGATCACACCCGTGGCGGCCGACGCCGCGAGAAGACGCACGTCCTGTCCTCGCACGAGCGGAGTGATTCGCGTTCTCACGTCTGTCTTCCTACACCGCTGCGAAGCACACGCGGCCTGACGTGGCTGAATTTCTGACCACTCGTCGCGCATGCGAGGACCGACTGTCCGACGCCAGCAGCAGGCGGCTCTGCTAGAACAGGATCATCTACACGACGAGCGTTTGTGTCGTCATCAGGCGACCGAACGAGGCAGGGGGAACCATGGAGTCATCTGAGCTTCGAGGTTGGATCGATCATCGAGCGATGATGCTGTGGGTCAGCATCACATGCCTGATCCTGATGGTCGTGGGTGTGACCATTGCACTCTCACTCGAGGGTCTCAACGATGACGCCACACTCCCGCTGTCGATCTTGGTCGGCGCCATCGGCTTTTTCCTGTGGTTTTGCTCCTTCGGCGCCGTGATGGACATCGCTTCGATGCGCTCGGACATGGACGACTCGCTGCGCAACACCGCCTTCGGCTCGCAGTTCGCCAAGGCGCCATTCCCGGCGTACCTGGCGTTGACGACGATCGTCATGCTCGGCACACCCGTGATGCTGATCTGGATGCTCAACGCCTAGGGACCGCGGCGGCGCGTCTAGGACGGCGTGCGGCGACGAACCTGCGGATGGGGGAGGAACACGGGGGCGTTGCCGCGCTCGGCGTGTTCCACCCGCTCGCGGATGACATCGACCAGGCGTTGATAGGGGCCCTCGCCCACAAGCTCCACGATCTCGTCCCGTGAGGTCTTCCACACGGGACGATCCTCATTGAACGCGAGGGGGTCGTCGGTGCACCACCACGCAAACTCGGCACCACCCTCCCCCCAGTCACGGCGCTTCCACTCCCGCAGGATGAAGGTGGTGTGGCCGTTGTCGTCGGTGTGCTCATCGAAACGGATCGGCACCTGCCAGCAGACGTCGGGCTTCCAGTCGAGCGGCCGCTCGCCTCGTCGAACCGCTGCCTGGTGGAGCGCACACCCAGCGCCGTGTTCGAAGCCGGGACGGTTCAGGAAGATGCACGCATCATCGACCGTTTGGGTGACCCATTCCCCATCGTCGTTCTTGAAGATCGGGCCGCCCATCTCTTCGGCCCGGTCGGCGAACTCCCACTCCCCGGGCTCGAGCCTCTCGATTTGCTTTCGGATCGACTGGCGATCCTCCTTGTCGACGAAATGGGCACCGTACGTGCAACATCCGTGCTCGTACTCCGGCGCCAGCTCCGTGAAGACGCCTGGACACCCGCTGCCATAGATGCAGCCATAGTTCGAGGTGAGAAAGGTCAGGTCGAACTGCCACGTGTCGCCGTCTTCGTCGTCGAAGGTGACCCACTCGTGGAGGTCGGCCGGGTAGTCGCTCATGCCGGGGACGGTATCCGCCGACCGATACGGTGCTGGTCATGGCCGGAGAATTCGACGAGATCCGAGGGCGTCTTGAAGGCATCGCCGAGGAGTTGGCGGATCTCGCAATCGTGCGGCTTCGAGAATCGATCGATGCAGGTGGAACCGAGTACCCGGTCGACGAAAAACGCCTCACTCGGGCGCGACGTGCCGTCGAGAAGGCGATCCATCTCCTCGAGGAGCCCGACGACAGCGCCTGGTAGCAGCGCTCAGGCCGGCGTGTTCGCGTTCAGGCGGTCGATCAGGAGCCGCAGCATCGACCATTGGTGTTTGTCGAACTCGAACATGATGCGCGGTAGGTCGATGTGGTCGCCGTCGCGGACCTCTGGCTTCGTTGCGCCGATTGCGCTGATCCCGCCCTGGACGATCATCGGGGCGAACTCCTCGCTGAGTGCAGCGAGCTCCTCGTCGCCGACATGGCGGTTCAGCCGGAAGACGAGTTGGTCACCGACAAACCGCATCGAGTGATACGTGCGGTAGAAGTTGCAGACCTCGTCGACCGCCTCCTCGACCGTGTGCGCAACCCGCACGAGACACATGTCGTCGGGCGAGATGAGCCCGGCGTTGCCGAGTTCTGTCGTGACGAAGTCGTACCAGTGATCCCAGTAGGTTCCGCCGGGTTCGTCAAGCAAGACGACGGGGGCCGGGGCCGTCTTGCCGGTCTGGATGAGGGTGAGCAGCTCGAAGCTCTCGTCCATCGTGCCGAAGCCGCCCGGGAGCAGGACGTAGGCCTCGGATTCCTTCATGAACATGACCTTGCGCGTGAAGAAGTACTTGAAGTTGATGAGCTTCGGGTCATCGGCGATGTACTCGTTGGCCGAAGCCTCGAACGGCAACATGATGTTCACACCGAACGACTGATCCGCGCCGGCTCCTTCGTGACCCGCTTCCATGATTCCCGGTCCGGCGCCGGTGATGACCATCCAATCCCGATCGGCGATCTGCCGAGCGAAGTTCTTGGCGCATTCATACGCAGGCTCACCCGCCTTGATCCGAGCCGAACCGAAGATCGTGCATTTGGGGGTGTCGCGGTACGGGCCGAAGACTTCGAAGCTGTAGCGGAGCTCCTTCATCGCGGCGGTCACGAGCTTGAGATCCCCTCGATCGTTGTCTTCGCGGCTGAGCCGCAGGGCCGTGACGATCATCTCGAAGACGAGTTCGCGGTCGGGCTCGTCGACATGGTGGAGCAGGCTGATGATCTCGGCATCGAGCCCGTCGTCGCCGGTGCGATAGCGCGTGCTGATTTCCGTCACCTTCGAGACCGTAGCCGTCGCCGGGTACCCGCTGTACCCGGGCCGACTCAGGCCCCAGCGACCGGGATGGAGATCCGGCTGCGACGGGTGGGCTCGAGCGGAAGGTTCGACATGTCGGGCCGGCCGTAGAGGGTCGTCCGCTGGACCAGGGTCCGGCCGAGTGGTTCGACGACGCGACGGAAATCCTCGGCGGTGACTTCGGTGCCATGGTCGGCACCTGCCGCCCGAGAGATGTTCTCGTCCATCAGCGTTCCACCGAGGTCATTGGCGCCTGACTGCAGCAGTTGGCTGATGGAATCGAAGCCGAGCTTCACCCACGAACCTTGGATGTTGTCGATGCGTCCGCGATACGCGATTCGGGCAACGGCGTGCATCAAGACGACCTCCCGGAAGGTCGGACCGCGACGGGCTTTCTTCTGGAGGTAGATCGGGCTGGCCATGTGCACGAACGGCAGGCCGACGAACTCCGTGAACCCGCCGGTCTCCTCCTGGAGTGCTCGAGTGCGAAGGAGATGATGAACCCAGTGCTCCGGGCGCTCAATCGACCCGAACATGATCGTCACATTGCTGCCCAGGCCGACGGAATGGGCGACGCGGTGCGCTTCGAGCCATTCCTCGGTGTTGATCTTGTCGGGGCAGAGCGTGGCGCGCACATCGTCGTGGAGGATCTCGGCGGCCGTGCCAGGCAGGGACTTCTGGCCGGCCTCCTTCAGACGGGTCAGGTAGTCGGCCAACGGCTCCTGGTTGCGTTTGGCGCCCTCGGTGACCTCAAGCGCGGTGAAGCCGTGGATGTGCATCCCGGGCACCGCCTCGTGCACAGCCCGGGCCACATCGATGTAGTAGTCACCGTCGAAGTTGGGATGAATACCGCCCTGTAGACACACCTCGGTAGCGCCTGCCTCGGCGGCCTCGATCGTGCGATCAGCGATGTCGTCGAGTTCGAGCAGATACGGGGTGCCACGGAGGTTGAGCGACAATGGGCCCTTGGAGAAGCCGCAAAAGCGGCACTTGAAGGTGCACACGTTGGTGTAGTTGATGTTGCGATTGGCGACCCAGGTGACGACATCACCGACGATCTCCTGGCGCAGCTCATCGGCAACCTGGGCGACGGCGGCAACCTCGCGGCCGCGAGCCCGAAAGAGCGTGAGCATCTCGTCGAATTCGACATCTTGCCCCGCCCGAACACCGTCGAGGACCTCCTTGACGGCTCCTGTGGCGAACGGTTCACCAGGAATCAGGGTCTCGGGGTCAGCGCCCGTACCGACATACCACTGACTGCTCAATGTGCCGGTGAGTTCGAACTCGGCCCCATCGTCGACCTTGGCGCGTTCCATGGTGCGCTCGGGCCACACCGAGCCTGCGTCGTCGCGGGCGTAGCCGTCGGAATCGGAACGATCAGCGACCGCAAAGTGTAGGGCCGGATCGAGCCATTGCTCCGGTTCGCGCGCGAACGCCGGGTGGATCGTGAGGCGGGGCGCCAGGGTGTGTCCCTTTGCCTCGGTTACGTCACGCAACCGATCGAGGTCGGGCCACGGACGCTCGGGGTTGACATGATCGGCGGTGACGGGGGAGACACCGCCCCAGTCGCTGACGCCCGCATCGAGGAGATCGCCGAAGTCGTCGGAGAGGTTCGGTGGCGCTTGGACGTGAACGTCGAGCGGCAGGATCATCCGGGCGAGCGCGATTGCGTCGAGATAGTCGTCGCGGGGGCAGGGTTCGGCGTTGTGCATCGCCGTGCCGGACTTGGGAAGGAAGTTCTGGACGATCACTTCCTGGACGTGGCCGTGACGCTGGTGGCTCGCGGCGATCGCCTCGAGCGCCTCGATGCGGTCGGCTCGGTTCTCGCCGATGCCGACGAGGATTCCTGTCGTGTAGGGGATCTGCAGTTCGCCGGCCCACTCGAGTGTCTCGAGTCGGCGGGCCGGAACCTTGTCGGGCGCGCCTCGGTGGGCGTCGAGATCACCCCGCAAGGACTCGAGCATCATTCCTTGGCTCGGCGTGACCGTGCGAAGGAGTGCGAGTTCGCCGCGGTTCATCGCACCGGTGTTGCCGTGGGGGAGCAGGCCCGTCTCGTCGAGCACGAGCTGCGCCATTGCGGCGACATAGTGGACCGTGGAGTCGTAGCCATGGCGGTTGAGCCAGTCACGGGCGACCGGGTAGCGGAGTTCCGGCTTTTCCCCGAGGGTGAAGAGCGCTTCATGGCAACCCATCTCGGCGCCCTGACGGGCGATCGCGAGGACATGATCGGGCTCGAGGTAGGGCGTATCGAGACGCGCGGGCGGCTGGGCGAACGTGCAGTAGCCGCACTTATCGCGACACAGCATGGTCAGCGGGATGAACACCTTCGGCGAGTAGGTCACCACCGAACCAAACGCCTCATCGCGGCGGGCTCGGGCGAGAGCGAACAGGTCGTTACCGCTGAGAGAAAACAGATCAGACACGGAGGTCCTCGGTTCCGATGTGTCGACCGGGGCCCGGCCGAGAGGAGATGTCGGTGGGCGCCACGGGCACGTTGCAGGTGGTGCACCAGGGCTGGAGCTCAAGTCGGGTGTCGCACTCGTCGTGGACGAGTTCGGTGGGGGCGAGACCACCGCTGACGTACCGATCGCCCCAGCGCATCAGGGCGAGCAATGCCGGGCTCAGTGCGCGGCCCTTTTCGGTGAGCCGGT
>Ga0181574_10001982_pt1 | contig 18947 bp, 12 predicted proteins | sample 101ome_24_FD_145600 | JGI IMG/M metagenome (GOLD analysis project Ga0181574, IMG submission 145600) | Coastal salt marsh microbial communities from the Groves Creek Marsh, Skidaway Island, Georgia - 101410AT metaG (spades assembly) | ecosystem: Environmental > Aquatic > Marine > Intertidal zone... | reverse complement strand
CTCACCTCCGGTGGATCGGGCGATATGATCTCAGCGGATGTCCGTCAGGTAATAGAAGAGATTGGTGCCATTACCGGCGAAGTCACGAATGAGGATATCCTGGATCGCATCTTCTCACAGTTCTGCATTGGCAAATAGGCTCGTAAAACAAAGGGGCACAACGGGTTATAAGATAATGAGAAGGCCGGAATACGATGTTGTTGTTGTAGGTGGTGGCCATGCCGGAAGTGAGGCAGCGGCGGCGGCAGCGCGTATGGGCGCGCGCACATTGCTTATTACCATGAGTCTTGAGGCTATTGGCCGTATGTCGTGCAACCCGGCCATTGGCGGTATCGGGAAGGGACAGATTGCTAGGGAGATCGATGCGCTCGGAGGATTGATGGGTCGGGCCACGGACGAGTCGGGACTCCAATTTCGCATGTTGAACCGAAGCAAGGGCCCGGCCGTCTGGTCGCCCCGTGCGCAGTGTGACCGCTTCATGTATGCGGGTGCCGTTCGGCGCATGCTGGAAGCAGAGCCCAATCTCTTCATGCGCGCGGACATGGCGGTGGACTTACTGACGGAGGGCACTCAGATAGCTGGCGTTGTTACCCAGCTGGGCGTAGAGATTCGTTCGCGGGCCGTCATCCTTACGAGTGGCACGTTCATGAATGGTCAGATCCACATCGGGGACACGTCCTACGGGGGTGGTAGGATGGGTGAGGGAGCTTCCAAAGGATTGACGGGTGCGTTGCACCGATTGGGGTTTGAGTCGGGGCGTCTGAAGACAGGCACGCCTCCGCGGTTGGATGGGCGTACCATCGATTATGCGCGTCTTGAAGAACAACTGGGCGATTCGGAGCCATCTCCATTCAGTTTCATGACGGAACAGCTGCCCGCAAGGCAGCTCAGTTGCTGGATTACGTTCACAGACCCGGAGGTTCACGATATCCTTCGAACAGGGTTTGATCGAAGTCCCATGTTCGTGGGTCGCATACAGGGAACAGGACCGCGCTATTGTCCCTCCATAGAGGACAAGATCGACCGCTTTGCAGACAAGGAACGGCATCAAATATTCCTGGAGCCCGAGGGTTGGCATACAGACGAGGTATACGTCAACGGCTTTTCAACGAGCCTTCCCGAGGAGGTGCAGATGGAGGCGATGCGCCGTGTGACAGGGCTCGAGAACGTACATATGCTTCGTCCCGGCTACGCCATCGAATATGACTATTTCCCGCCGTACCAGTTGCGGTATTCCCTGGAGACGAAAGCGGTGGAGGGGCTTTTCTTCGCTGGTCAGATCAACGGCACGACGGGGTATGAGGAGGCCGGCGCGCAGGGTTTGATAGCCGGTACGAATGCCGCGCTCTACGTGCGTGGGCAAGAACAATTGGTGTTGAAGCGCTCGGAAGCGTATATCGGCGTGTTGATCGATGATCTGGTAGCCAAGGGCACGGATGAGCCTTATCGTATGTTTACGTCGCGCGCCGAGCACCGCATGATGCTGCGCCAGGACAACGCCGATGAGCGCCTGACACCTATAGGGCACCGTCTAGGATTGGTATCCGATGAGCGGATCCGCAGGATGGAGCGCCGCCGTGCAGCCCGTCGGGACTTGTTGTCTTCGGTTCGGCAGACAAGTATTACTCCAGAGTTAGCCAACCCATATCTGGCATCCTTGGACAGTGCTCCGGTCAAGCAAACGGATCGTATCGCCAAAGTGGCCCTACGACCTGAAGTTCATCTTGGTACGCTTCTCAGGAAGACCGGGCATGACGGCTTGATCCCCTCCATTGACGGCTTGGAGCGTGTTGAGGACATGGTTGAAATTGACCTCAAGTACGAAGGCTACGTTGAGAGGGAGCGCGGTCTGATTGAGAAAATGGAACAGTTGGAGTCCATGCCGCTACCCTCGGCCCTCGATTATGCATCGATTCAAAACATCACGATGGAGGCACGCGAGAAGCTGAGCCGGATTCGCCCGCAGAACCTTGGTCAGGCCTCACGTATCTCTGGCGTGTCTCCTTCTGATGTATCGGTACTGATGGTGATGGTCAAGTCCGGTCGTGTTCCTCGCGTTGAGGAATAGCGGTGGTTTGTCCCCACCGGTCCGGTAGATGTTTCACGTGAAACATTCAGCCACCAGGGGTCAGCCCCCTTTGTCGGTCCGCCTTGCTCACCGCGTTACAAACGTGATTGCCCCAATCTACCATGCCTGCACTCTGGCCGTTTGACATACCCCTCGATGAGAAACAGCACGAGCAGTTACTGGCCTATGCCCGTGAGCTACAGTCTGTAAATCGCCAGTTCAACCTGGTGTCTCGAGTCGATGAGTCTCACGTACAAACCCGGCATATCGGGCACTGTCTGGCGTTGGGCACTCGGCGCATACCAGCGGAGACTGCCGTCATTGACTGGGGCACAGGCGGCGGGTTACCTGCTATCGTGCTCGGTATCCTTTTTCCAGACACTAGCGTATTGGGTGTCGATTCGAATCAAAAAAAGACCCGATCTGTCGATCTCTTCGCTCGCCGCTTGGGTATTCCTGCCGTGCGCTCATGGCATGGGCGGGCAGAGGCCTGTATAGAAAGGGCGAACCTGTCGGTCTCGCGGGCGACGGCGCCTTTGAAGGTGCTTTGGTCCTGGCACGCAGCGGTTGCGCTGCCTCCGCGCATCGAAACGCGCGAGGACGTGTGGAAGGACGGATTGCTCTGCCTGAAAGGGGGGCAGCTGGACGCGGAGATAGCAGCGCTCACAGCAGAATTTCCGAATGTGATAGTGGAGCGCACACCGCTCCGGCAGCTGACGTCGGATCCGTATTTTGAGACAAAAGAGATCGTTCACGTACGCAGTACCTCTCCCTGAGACGCGTTTCCCAAGGCGTCAGGACACGGTTGAACCATGGCAAAAAGTGACAAACAAGGCACACGGACCGAGCGCCTTTTCGCTGCAATTCTACTTTTGCAGAACCGACCCAACATGACGAGTCGTGACCTGGCAGAGCATTTCGGTGTGAGCAGGAGAACGATTTTCAGGGACCTCCGGGCACTTTCCGAATCAGGCGTCCCGTTGACGTATTCCGAGGGAGGTGGGTATGAGATCCTTGAGGGATATCAACTGCCGCCACTCATGCTGACCGCCCGCGAGGCGGCTACGTTATTGGTGGGTACGGAGTTCATGCGGTTGCAATCAGACGCTTCCCTGCGAGAGGATGCAGGTGAGGTCTCTCTGAAAATCCGGTCTGTGTTGCCGCGGGAAATACGCGAGTATGTGGACCGCCTTTCGGAAAACACGGTACTCGATCCCTACTGGTCCCATGCCGTGCAGTCTGAAGGCCTGGAAACCGGCAAGTGGTTCAAGTTGTCCGAGGCAGTTGCCCGATCACGCAAAGTGATCATGGAATACTTCGTTGAGAGCCGTGGAGAGCTTACGCAGCGCAGGGTGGATCCATTGGGGCTGGTCTATTACACCGACCACTGGAACCTGATTGCTTTTGACCATCTACGCGCCGAGATCCGCAACTTCCGTCTGGATCGCATCGAAGAGATGTTCGTGCTGACGGAACGATTCGATCGGCCCGAGGATTTTGATCTGCAGACCTACCTTGAAGGAGAGGGTCGCCAGGCTGATCCATACCAGGTGCGTCTATGGTTTGCCAGAGCGGTCTATCCCAAAGTGCGCTCGCAGATACCGGCCCGCATTGATGAGGAGTCCGCCTACGATGACAGGATTGAGGTGACCTTCACGTTCGAGAACATGGAGTACCTGGCAGGATGGTTGCTCCGTTTTGGTCCCGACGTCAAGGTACTTGAGCCTGATCTGCTGATTGATCAGCATCGCCGGATGGCACTCACCATAGATGCCAATTACGATAAATAAGTAGTCCTGAAACAAGCGATTATTATTTTCGCCGCTATCCGTTGTGGAACAATTAGTTACGGCAATTTTAAGAGTCTTTTGGAGTGATTCTGGTGCGCAAGATAGGAGAGCGCCGATGCCCTGCCGGGCCGAGCAGCGTCTGAGAGGTGCTACAATCTGGGCCCTTTCGGTCCGGGTATCAGCGTGACGATACGCTGTTGACCAAGGTCATGATCAGGGAGCGCGCGACCTGAAGGTCTGGAACCTCTTGCACAATAGCTCGCAGACTGCCCGCGCGGCTCTCCTTCAGAACGTAGCGGTGATCAAGACTGCCCAGCGCCGCGAGGAGTCCCTGAAACCGGTGCTCGTAAAACCACGGGTCTTCATCGGTCGACGGGAGGCGAAGGAAGAGCCGTTCGTTTTTGAACGTGATCTTGGGAAGGCGCAGCTCCTGTCCTGCAATTTTCATCTCCACTCCCATGATCAGACTGGTCACTTCGTCAGGTAGCGGACCGAACCGGTCAGCCATTTCGTCGCTGACCGCATCGAGTTCGCTGCGGCTTGGGCACTCGGAAATGCGACGATACATGTTGAGCCGTTCAATCCTGTTCGAGAGGTAGGTCTCGGGAATGAGGGCATCGGCATCAATATCGACCAGGGTTTCGGTGGCCTTCGGCTTGCGTTCTTCTTCGAAGACAGCCGCAAACTCCTCTGTACGAAGCTCTTCCACCGTCTCATCCAGTATGCGGTGATAGGTCTCAAATCCTACATCAGCAATGAAGCCGCTCTGCTCGGCGCCAAGCATATTGCCTGCACCCCGAATATCGAGATCCCGCATGGCCAAATGGAAGCCACTACCCAGATCGCTGAACTCCTCGACAGCCTGCAGCCGCTGTTTGGCTTCGCGGGTCAGACTGTGGATGGAGGGGACCAGCAGATAGCAGAAGGCCTTTCGGTTCGAGCGACCCACACGCCCCCTCAACTGATGCAGCTCAGCCAATCCGAAGTGATCCCCCCGGTTGATGATGATCGTGTTGGCATTGGGGATGTCGAGCCCGTTTTCGATGATGTTGGTGCTGACGAGCACATCGAAATCGCCTTCGGCAAATTCCATCATGATGCGTTCGAGCTCAGGCCCCTTCATCTGGCCATGTGCCACTTGGACGCGGATATCCGGAACGAGCATGCGCAGCATCGCCGACATCTCATTGATGGACTGCACCCGATTATGGATGAAAAAAACCTGACCACCCCGGTTGATCTCGTAGAGCAGGGCATCCCGGATCAGGTCTTTGTCAAAGGCATGGATTTCGGTCTGGATGGGTTGCCGGTTGTCTGGCGCCGTGGCAATGATTGAAAGGTCGCGCGCTCCCATGAGGGAGAACTGCAGGGTCCGGGGTATGGGTGTGGCTGTCAGCGTAAGCGTGTCAACATGTACCCGCAACGTGCGCAGCTTCTCTTTCATGGCCACGCCGAATCGCTGCTCTTCGTCTACGATCAGGAGACCAAGATCCTTGAAGATGACATCCTTCGAAATCAGCCGCTGCGTACCGATCACGATGTCAACCTGGCCATTCGCCAGCTGAGCGAGCGTTTCTTTCTGCTCGGCAGGGGTCCGGAAACGCGAGAGCACACCGATGGTGACCGGATAATTCGAAAGACGCTTCGAGAACGTACGAAAATGCTGCATGGCCAGGACCGTAGTAGGTACGAGAACTCCCACCTGCTTTCCGTCCTGAGCTGCTTTGAAGGCAGCCCGGATTGCAATCTCGGTCTTGCCGAAGCCTACATCCCCACAGACCAGTCGATCCATGGGTTGCGGCTTCTCCATATCCTCCTTGACCGCTTTGGCAGTCGAAGCCTGATCCGGTGTGTCCTCGAATTGGAAGGATGCTTCAAGCTCCCGTTGCCAGATGGTATCCTCGGGATAGGCATGACCATTGGAGGCCTTGCGCTTCGCATAGAGCCTGATCAGGTCACGGGCAATGTCCTTTACACGGGACTTGGTTCGGGCCTTGGCCTTTTCCCATTGCCCGGAGCCCAACTTTGTCAGCTGCGGTTGGTGCCCTTCTTTTCCTTTGTACTTGTGGAGTTTGTAGAGGGCGTTGACATTCACGTAGAGCGTGTCGCCATTGAGATAGGAGAGGCGAACCGCTTCCTGCCGACGCCCTCGCACCTCGATATGCTCCATGCCCGAGAAGCGTCCAATGCCGTAGTCGATGTGGACAACAAAATCGCCGGGTGTCAATTGATGCAGCTCCCGCAGACTCAGCCCACCAAAGCGTTGCTTCTGCTTGCGCGCCGTTGGCCGATGATACCGACCAAAAATCTCATGGTCCGTGTAGAGTGCCAGCTGCAACTCGGGCACTTCGAAGCCACGATGCAGGGACTCGGTCTTGAGCCGTACGCGTCCCGCCTCGAGGTCTTCCTCAAGAAGCTCCATCAGCCGTCCCTCCTGTCCGCGGTTATCGCACAGGATGAGGGTCTCCATGTGGTTCTGCTCGTTCTGCAGCAACCGGTTGCGCAGCAGCCCGATACGTGAGTTGAAACCGGGTTGGGGGTGCGATGCAACCGACAGACTCTCTTCCGCCAGATCCTGGAAGGATCCTGCGTGTACGGAGTCGAAAGCGAGGAGGTTGGCCTGCATGTCCTCGCCATCCAGGTAAAGAGACGATACCTCAGGCATGTCAGCATCCGGACGGATAGCAGCCTCGTCCGGGTCATCATCATCGTCGCTTGTGATGCGTGTTGATGGCGACGATCCCGAAGCTTTGGCCAACGCAGCCTCCCGCTGCTTGGTACGCTCCTCAACAAGGCCATCCGCGGCTTCAATAAGCGCCGACCCATCGATTTGCAGGATGAGGGTGGACGGTTTCAGATGCTTTGTAAGAGGGATGCGACCATGATTCGCTGCAGCATCTCCCTCCAGATTAGGAACGATCCGTGCCGAGGTCCGGCGGCTGACGGATCGCTGCGTGTGGATGTCGAATTCCCGGATGGAATCCACCTCGTCACCGAAAAACTCGAATCGTATGGGATAGGTGCCTGTGTAGGGAAACACATCCAGAATGCCACCACGCAGCGCCAGATCACCGGGTGCTTCGACGAACTCGGTACGTGTGAACCCTTGCCCGATGAGTCGCTCGATCAGCTCTTCGGGATCGATGACCTCACCGGATTCGATGTCGAGTGTCGCAGACTGTACGGCTTCGATCGGTGGGACCTTCTCGGCAAAAGCAGGAACGCTGCACACCAGAATACCTTCATAGCCGTCCTTGAGCCGCTCGAGGACGTCTCCCCGCGCCATCGTTGGCGCGGGGTCCGGCATGTGCTCCGGGTCAAACGGTCGATTATCCGACACCGGCAGCAACATGACTTGCTCGTCCGAGCCCAGGATCTGCTGCAGGTCGGAACCGAAGAATGCGGCCGCATCCTCGTCTGGCAACAGGCACAATACGGGGCGGGAGGACTCGAGAAAAACGGTTGCCGTCAGGAAGGCAGGTAGCGAACCGACCGCGCCACGGACCGACAGGCTCCGACCGGCGGATGCACCGCTCCCATTGGGATCTCCTGAAGATTCGGAGGCCCATTCCACCAGGCGGCGACTGAAGGCCGCCGATGCAATACGGGAGCGGATGAGTTCGAGGGACACCGGGGGGTGGTGCTGGTCGCGGGAAGCCGCGGGTATACGAAGGTGGATCCGCTCAGGTCCGTCAGGCAGGCGTATACGCCTGATCTTCAATGGCGGGGCGTACGAATCCGGAGGCCTTCTCCAGCCGGTTTGCAGCTTCCTCCCGGGAGATGCCCGCCAGGTGCATGACCAGAGCGGTTTTTACATGTCCCCCGGCTGCATCCAGAATCTGCGTGGCCTCGTCGTAGGCCACACCCGTCACCGTCATGACCGTGCGTTTGGAGCGTTCTACGAGCTTGGCGTTGGTCATCTGCAGGTCGACCATCATGTTTTCGTAGACCTTGCCCATACGGATCATGGAGGCCGTGGTCAGCATGTTGAGAACAAGTTTCTGGGCGGTACCGCTCTTCATACGTGTGCTTCCCATGATGACTTCGGGTCCCACTACAGGACAGATGGCAACATCCACATCAATGTTGAACGCCTCCCGGGGAGTACACGTGACGAAGAGCGTCTTGCACCCAAGCGTTCGGGCATGCTTGACAGCGCCGATCACGAACGGCGTCCGTCGACTGGCCGCAATGCCGCATACCACATCCCCGGCGCGTACGCCCGCCTCATCGAGGGCCGTGGCACCATGTTCTTCATGGTCTTCGGCTCCCTCCTGTGCCTGGAAAACAGCCGGAAGGCCACCGGCAATCAGGCCCTGGACCATCTCAGGATCCGATCCGAACGTGGGCGGACACTCGGAGGCATCCAGAATGCCCAGACGTCCACTCGTGCCGGCACCCGCGTAGAAGAGGCGTCCTCCATTGCGGAAGGCATGCACGATGATGTCCACGGCCTCTCCAATCCACGTGAGCTGCGTGCCCACGGCCTCAGCCACCAGGTGGTCCTCAGCATTCATGATGTCGAGGATGGTGGGTACCAATGCTGTATCGATCTGCATCGAGCGGGGATTCCGCTGCTCGGTGGCAAGCTGTTGCAGTTCGTCAAAGAGGGGTGGGCGCTGGGCCATGGACCTGGAGGAAGTTGGGAGTAGGAACGGGGTGCGAACGAAGCCCGTCGGCAAGCGTTCGCGCAACAGGTCAGTTTGTTCGCGCCACGCATGCCAACATCGGCTGGTGGGGCCGGCAAGATATCACTTTCAAGCAGCTTGGTTCTTCGCTCCCTTCATATTCGCGGCGTGCGTGCGCACGAGGATACCTCCATCCATTTTGAGGAGGGCGTAAACGTCATCATCGGTCCCAATGGGGCCGGAAAGACGAACATCCTGGAGTCGATCCATCTGCTGTGCCTTTCCCGCAGTTTCTTGACCTCGCAGGATCAGGTCATCCTGCGCAGGCATGCACCCTTCTATGAGGTTGTGGGGCAGTTCGAGACCGAAGCTCGAGGTGATCAAAAAGTACGTGTTGCCTATGTGCCCGGGGAGGGGAAGAAGATTTTTGTCGGAGCATCACCTTTGGAGCGACTGACCGATATCGTTGGTCGCTTTCCTGTAGTCGTCTTCTCTCCCGAAGATCAGCGCCTGACGGCTGAAGGGCCTGAATATCGTCGTCGGTTCATCGACAACATCATATCCCAGTCGAGCCGGGTCTACCTAGACAACCTGCTTCGATACCGACTGGCCCTGAAACAGCGTAATGAACTGCTCGGTCGCGCCCGGCGAACGAAACGAGCGGTCGATCCTGTTGTGTTGCAGAGCCTTACAGACAGTATCCTCGAACCGGGTGCAGCCATCATAGCCACTCGAATGGCCTTCATCGAGGCGTTCTCGCTGCATTTGGATCGGGCCTACGAACACATCAGCGAGGTGGCAGAAAGACCCCGAATGGCATACCGTCCTTTTGCTTCATCGACAAGCGGGCCACTCCCCGCAGCTCATGATGTCGCCGCAGTGCGGGATGCCTTTGCTGGCGAACTGCAGCAGATGGCGCGCCGTGAGCGCGATCGTGGTATGACCCTGTGCGGACCCCATCGCCATGACGTGGATCTCGTGCTCGATGAGTTGCCTGTACGGCGTTATGCTTCGCAAGGTCAGCATCGCACGTTCGGCATGGCGCTCAAGCTGGCGCAGTACGATTACCTGCAGGAGCGCGGTCGGGAGCGTCCCATCCTGCTGCTTGATGATGTATTCGATAATCTGGATCCGGCCCGTATCGAGGCCTTTCTGGCCATCTTGGGATCGGAAGCCATCGGTCAGAGTGTGACAACGGCTGCCCGCCGGGAAATTGTCCACAACCACCTTGAGCCTGCCTCCTGCCGAACGATTGACGTACTTCCCGGGGCGCGGGTCCGCGAGCCGGACCCGCACCCTGACCCGGATGATTCGCCCGGCATGCAGGCTGGAACGCTCACGCCTTCTGAGGACCTGTCAGCTCCTGAAATGGATTCCGACAGCTGATCCAGAGCGCCTTCCCCTTCCTCCATGCCATTGATCGCACCGCCCCAGACCGTCACACCCTGACCACCAACGAAGCCCATCTTTCCGGATCATGACCCGATACCTGCCCCATCTTGTTCTGGTAACCGTGCTTCTCGGCGGGTGCGCAGCCTCGGTCAACCCCATCTCTGGCCGGCGGGCGTTCAATTACGCCTGGTCGCCCGCAGAGGAAATCAAGGTGGGAGGCGAGGCCAACCCACAGATTATCGCCCAATACGGGCTCTACGATGATCCCCGTCTCGCGGCCTACGTGGATTCGCTCGGACAAGCGCTCGTACGGCATAGTCACGTGCGGCGCGATGGTGTGGATCCGGCATTCGCGGCCATGGAATTTCATTTTCAGGTGTTGGACAGCCCGGTAGTCAATGCCTTTGCCTTGCCCGGTGGGTACATCTACGTGACGCGAGGGCTCATGGCACACCTCGAGAACGAGGCGCAGCTGGCCGTCGTTCTCGGGCACGAAATCGGGCATGTGGTTGGTCGCCATGGCTCGAAGGCCATGTGGCGGCAGCAGTTCGGCACGGGAGCGTTGCTTCTGGGGGCCATCAGCGGCCAAGCCCTTTTGGGTGGCAACGCAGCGGAAAATATCCTGAACATGGGAGGTACGGCCACGCAGCTGCTGTTCCTGAAATATGGACGGGGCGCTGAGGAGGAATCCGATCAACTGGGTATTGAGTATGCGGCTCTGGCCGGGTACGATGCCTCGCAAGGAGCGGCATTTTTTCGTTCCCTGAAACGGCTCTCAGACAAGGCTGGCGCCGACTTGCCCACCCTGTTGTCCTCACATCCGGATCCAGGCAACAGGGAAGCCTACATGATCGAGCGGTCGGCTGCGCTTGAGGAGCAGGGAATACCACAGCCAAGGGTCGGCCGTGAGACGTATCTACCCTTCGTGGAGGGTATCGTTTTCGGGCAGGATCCCCGGAAGGGGTACGTCGAAGCCGGTACGTTCCATCACCCGGGTCTGGCCTTCCGCTTTCCCGTTCCTGCGGGTTTTGAGGTCGCCAACCAACCAACACAGGTCGTCATGGCATCCGAGAGCCAGCAGGCGCTCATCGCCATGCAGATCAATGATGACTACGCTCGGGCGCGGGATGCTGCCGAGGCCATATCATCGCAGGAGGGGGTGCAGGTCGTCGAAAGTGGGATGGGACAAGCCGGTGGGCTGCCCATGCAGTATGTCGTCATCGACGCTGAAAGCAGCGATGGGCAAGCGCTCAGACTTCGTTACCAGTTCGTGGATCATGCGGGCATGGTGTTCCAGTTTACCGGTGTCTCCCTGCGCTCGGCCTGGTCCACCTACGGACCGGCGATGACAGCTACCATGGCTGGATTCCGGGAGGAAACGGATCCTGCCGTGCTCACCAAGCAACCTGATCGCGTCGTGTTGGCGCGGGTAGAAGCAGAACAGTCATTCAGCGCGCTGGTGGCCGGTATGCCGTTGCCCAATGGACTGGATGTCCTGTCGCTTGCCATCTTGAATCAGGTGGACCCCGCCGAGCAACTGGGTGAAGGACGCACCTATAAGCTCATTCGTTGAAAGAGCACGGGCCGACCGGCATGTCAGTAGGCCGTATCCTGACTAGACGGCGCCTTCGCCGGGTGGAACCAGGGTAGCATCGCCCGCAACGCACATCTTTTTGCCGAGATAGACATAGGTCTTCATCTTGATGTGACGGTGCTTCTCTATTTTCTCGGCCACGCGGACCTCGACGGAAATCTCGGATCCAACCGGAACAGGGCGAAGGAAGCGGGCAGAGATGTTGACGGCCACGCATCCAGGACCGGGGAAATCCCGCCCCAGTGCTTTCGATATGATGCCCAGCAGGAACACCCCGTGAACAATGGGTTTCCCGAAACGCGTCTCCGCGGCGGCCTCCTCGTCCACATGGATCGGATTATCGTCTCCTGTCACGTCCGCAAACGTCTTCACATCCTCGGCCGTGATGGTCCGGTGGATGACGTGGGTCTGGCCTACTTCGAGCGCGTCGTACGTATTGGGATTACTCTTCATGCCGGGGCAGGTTGTTCGCTGACGGCCGGGAAGCCGCAGGGCAGGGTGGTTCGCCGCAGGCCACGGGGGGCGCGTCCTGGTGGATAGAAAGCTGGGCTGTGGTCAAGGGTCTGATGACAGGCAGGGGCACACTGGCACGCGTACCTGTCTATCATCAACCCTTTCCGCGCAGGAATGTACGAAGCGTGGGGTTTCCGTTGAAGAAAAGCAGTAAAGACATCCTGATGAACGAGGGTGGACCTTCCGTGTCTTTCTCGTGTTCGAAGACGCTCCCTCTCCCCCCAGTTCTTGCCGCCAGACCTGCATGATGCCTTCCCTTTTCGAGCGACTCAGACCCCTGGTGCGTGGGGTTGTGCGTCATGCGCTCTGGGTGCTGCTTGTCGCAGCCATGCTCTCTGCCCTTGGTGTGCGTCAGGCCGCCACCCTGCGTATTGACACGGATCTTGCCAACCTGATTCCGCCGGAGTACCCGAGCGTGCAGGCCCTCGAGCGATTGAGGGAGACTGTTGGGGGAGAAAGCTCGGCCGCCGTAGCCATCGAGAGTCCCTCCTTCGAGGCCAACAAGGCATTCGCCGAAGCGCTCATTCCGCAGATCCTGGCGCTGGAGAATGCCGAAGGTGGGGGCAAGGTCTTCCAGCGTGTTGAATACCGGAAGGAAACAGCGTTCCTCAAACAAAATGCGCTTTACTTCGCTACGCCCGCTGAGCTGGACTTGTTGGAAGAGTGGCTGGAGGAAAAGATCGTGGAGGCGCGTCTTGAGGCCAATCCCATGTTTTTCGACCTCGAGGACGAGGAGACAGAGCCGGATTCGGTTGGGCAGGAATTGGCAGCCATCTACAACGAAATCGTCTCCAAGGAATACCCCATCTCGGATGACAGCCTGACCATGGTCGTGCGCTTTTTTCCGACCGAGGCCTCATCGGATATCTCGTTCATCCAGCACGCCTATGCCGGCATGGATCGGGCCGTGGCTGCACTGGATCCGGCAGCCTTCCACCCGCGCATGACCGTGACCACAGCGGGCAGGCTCTACCGGCAAATGATCGAGATCACGACCATCCAAAAGGACGTTCTGAACTCCTTCGGATCGGGTGTAGCAGCCGTGCTCTTGTTCGTGCTGGCCTACTTCCTCTACAAGTCCTATACGGCCCGGGTGGGGTGGACATTCAAGCCATCGGTCCTTCTCGTAGAGCTGGCCCGCGTGCCTGCTTTGGCCCTGATCATCGGTGTGCCCCTGCTCATGAGCCTGTCCTGGACATTCGGCTTGGCAGCCCTGGCCTATGGCAGCCTGAATCTAATGACCTCTACCCTTGGCCTCGTCCTTTTCGGGCTGGGAATTGACTACGGCATACATTTCTATGCGCGTTATTCGGAAGAACGTGCTGGTGGCCGATCCGTCATGGATGCGGCCGACGTCACGTTTTCAAGTACGGGACAGGCGATAACGATTGGCGCGTTGACAACCGCCATGGCCCTATTCGTTCTCGTCGTGGCTGATTTTCGAGGGTTCAGCCAATTCGGGTTCATTGCCGGATTCGGGATCCTGTTCGCCCTGGTAGCCATGCTCATTGTGATGCCGGCGCTGCTGTCCGTCTTCGAACGATTCGGGCTGCTGAATCTGGAGGCGGGGGCCGCCGCTGAACAGGTCCGCACGTCATCGAAACCATTTCCGGCGGCCCGTCCCATCCTCGGTCTCAGCATCCTGGCCGTCATGGCTGCCTTGGTATTCCTGCCGCGGGTCGGATTCGAGTACCGTTTCGGAGAACTCGAGCCCACCTACGAGGAGTACGAAGCGCGACGCAGCATCGTGCGCCGGGTGTTCAATGACAGTCGGCGGCGCAATCCCGCTTATGTGGTCGTGGATTCGCAAGCGGACATCGAGCCCGTCACGAATGCACTCAACCGCACGATCGAAAGTGATTCCCTGAGTCCAACCATCAGCCGGGTCGAGTCCCTGCAGGACCGTTTCCCGATGACGCCAGCAGCACAGGCGCAGCGACTCGCTCGTCTGGCTTCCATCCGTGCGCTGCTCGATGACAAATACCTTCGCGAGGACGACTCTGCAGATATGGAGCGCCTTCGGGAGGCTGCTCAGACCGATCGAGCGCTGCGCTTTGAAGAGGTGCCTGCATTCCTGCGCAAGCAGTTCACCTCCAAGCAGGGTGAGTTGGGCAATTTCGTCATCATATACCCCCTCAACAGCCTGTCGGACGGCCGGCAGTCGATGGCGTTTTCAGATGATGTAGGCACCATTGAAACGGCAGACGGGACCATACATCACGCTGGTTCCACCGCTCTTGTTGCGGCTGACATGCTCAAACTCATGCGCTCGGAGGCGCCCTGGATGGTCTTGGCAACCCTCCTGATCGTGGCCGCGCTCATGTACCTCAATTTCACGACGCTGCGCTGGACCTTGCTGGCCCTCTTGCCCCTCATCATCGGTGTGCTCTGGATGCTGCTTCTCGTGGAACTCTTCGGAGCCGCACTCAACTTCTACAACCTGATCGTACTGCCTGCCGTACTGGGCATCGGAAACGATGCCGGTGTGCATCTCGTCCATCGCTACCGGGAGGAAGGAAAAGGATCCATCCGTCGTGTGCTGCGCTCTACGGGCGAACACGTGGCCATGGGTAGTCTGACAACCATGATCGGCTTTGCCGGGTTGCTACTCAGTTTTCATCCAGGGCTGCAGTCCATTGGAGAGCTGGCCGTCATGGGGATCGGTGCCACACTGGCAGCCGCCCTCTTCTTTCTGCCGGCCCTCCTGCAGTGGTTGGAGGAGCGTGCGTCCGGCACGGCAGAAACCGTGCTCAACCAGGCATCCTGACAACGCAGATGCCCTTGCGTGACGGTACGGATTCCACCGTTTCTGCGGCATTTGACCACGCTGCCACGCTGCCGGCCTCGTCGCGGCGGGCCGTATCGTCCAAAACGACATGGGCACCGGGCGTCAACCGGTCCCCGAGTATCTCGAAAGCGGGTAAGCGGGCGTCTTTGTGGGTCTTTCGCGGCGGACCATCCACGATCAGGAGGTCGATTTGCTGCAGGCCGTCAATGCCTGAAACGTCATACCATGGCGCGGGGCCACGCGCCGTTTCTACGGTAACGAGTGGCGCATCGATAACAGTAGCCCACTGCGAGAGACCCTGTTCTTCCAATTCGTGACGCGTCTTGGCGGCATAGACTGAGTCGTGGTCCAGCGAGGTGACGTGGCCGCTGCCCGCATTACGGACCGCTGCCGCCATGACCACGGTGCTGACGCCACTACCCAATTCCACGATCTGCGTGGGCCGGTACCGATGGACGATGCCGATCAGGCGGGCGGCCAGGGCAGGAGAGCTGGACCAGCGCGTAAAGTAGGGCAGGGGCCTGGGCAGCGTAAGGGCTGACTGGATGAACTGCAGATCCTGAAGGTCCTGCGCCTGCAGGATAAGCTCTTCTTCCGTAGCACGATGGTAATGGGCAATCAGGAATGCCGTGCCCGTGAAGGCCAACACGGTGGCAACGCCCAGAGCCCACATCGAGGATAGCAAGATGGCCGCAAGCGACAGAAGGATCAGCACCCCAACCAGGGTCAGGATACGCTTCGTGTCGGCATGTTTGAGTCGTAGAAGGGACATGATGGGGAATCAGGAGCTGTGGGACTCTGAAAGGTGGTCGATGTAGTGTGAAGCTACGGCATCCCAGCCGAAGGTCCGGGCGACGTGCTCTCGTGCACGTGTCGAAAGCTGCGACAGCGCCTCCCGTTGTCCGTCGAGGGTGGTAATTCGGCGTACATATCCATCCACATCGCCACTCTCCACAAAGAAACCATTCTGGTCATCCGTGATGACCTCGCGAATACCTTCGAGGCGGGCTGCTACGGTCGGAAGGCCATTCATGGCAGCCTCGAGCATTACGATACCGAAGCCCTCCATATCCCCCTGGACGGGGATATTGGGCATTACGAACAGGTCAGCAGCTTGATAGATCTCGGTCAGCTCCCGGTCACCGAGTCGTCCAAGCAGGCGAACGCGGTCTCCGAGGTCATTGCGGTCGATGGCCTCTTGAATGGCCCGTCCTTCTGGCCCGTCCCCGCCAAGCCAGTAGTGTACATGGTCCGGAAGATGCGGCATGACCTGGTCGATGAACCATGCAAACCCCTTTCGTTTGACCTGTCGACCAACCGAGCAGAGCAAAAGGCTCTCGGGCGCGAGTGCGCTGCGGAAAGGATGGGTTGCGCGGGCTCCTGCCGCTTGTTGGAACGTGGGAAAGCGCTCAAGCGCCACCCCGTTATGTACCACGCGGATCTTCTCGGCCGGGAGCCCGCGCAGCCTGCAGGCCTCCCCCGTCGGTCCGCTGACCGGCAGTACGAGGTCGAGTGAGGCGAAAACGCGCGGTACAAACCGCTGGTACATCGCCACGGGCTTCGTAACATCCTGGCCATGGACGATGGCCGCCGCCCGAACCTTATGGCGGTCGAGATCCGCACGAAGAAGCACAGCCAGACTGGCCGTGACCATGCTTGAGAACAGCACCACATCCACCTCACCACGCCGGATGCGTCGGCGCAAGGTCCAGTAGGTTCGCGCCAGGAAGGGTCCAACCAGCCAGTGGATCCATTTCCAGCTGGCCTCCAGTTTGATGATATCGTACGCGAGGTCTTCCGGGCTGCGGCGACCGAGGGCGGCATCGAGCTCCATCGCTACCCGCTGCATACCCCCTACGTTTGCCAGGGGACGATCCGGAGGGGAGAAGGAGTGGGTGACGAAGATCAGGCGCACAATGCTCGGGGTGAAGGATGACGGAAAAAGCTCGCTGAACCGGGATATCAGGCGCTCACGCTTTCAAGAGTGCTATCGTAATACGCATGGATGCGACCAAGGATCAGCGGCCAGCTGTAGGTCTCGGCCTCTCTTCGTGCCGCCAGACCCATGCCGTGCCGCACGCTCGCATCGTGCACCAGCGTGAGCACCCGACTCGTGAAAAGGTCTGCTTCCTTTCCTGGCACCAGATATCCTGTCTCTCCGTCCCGTACGAGAGAGGCACTGCCGGTGGCATCGGCGCATACGGTCGGAATCCCGGATGCCATGGCTTCGAGGGTGACATTACCGAACGTCTCGGTCTCTGAAGGAAACAGGAAGATATCCGAGCTGGCATAGGCGCGAGCCAGTTCGTCTCCGGCTAGATGCCCCAGGAATACAGCCCGGGGAAGGGCTTGCTGAAGCATGTCTCGGGCCGGGCCGTCGCCGACGATCAGACACCGAACGGGTTGACCGGCCTGTTGCAGGTCTCCGACCACACGGGCGAACACGTCCAGCCCTTTCTCAACGACCAATCGGGAGACGAACGAGATGATGATCTCGTCATCGGAAAATCCGAGATCCCTGCGCCATGACATGGATCGCTTTTCGGGGTTGAAGCGGTCAATGTCCACACCACGCGGCCAGATACGCAGGCCTTCCGATATGCCCTGCTCGCTCAGAACGGCTGCCATCGAGCGCGTGGGTACGTAGATCTGTTTGCATTGTCTGTAGAACCATCGAAGGTAGGCCCACATGGCACGTTCAGCCCATCCCAGGTTGTAGTAGGCCAGGTAGGAGCTGAAATGGGTGTGGTAGGAGGCCACGACCGGAATGCCCCAGGCTCGCGCGTAGAGGAGGGCCTCCAGCCCGACCAGATCCGGCGTGGCTATATGGATGATGGTGGGTTTGAACCGGTCGAGCGCTTCGAGCGCGTCGGGCCCCAATCCCAATGAGACGCGGTACTCCGGACGCCCCGACATCGGAATGGAGGGAGCGGGTTGCAGCGTCCCGGCGTGCGCAATGGCCGGCTCGTCGACAGTCGGGGCAAAAACCAGTACCGGTATGTCCTTTGTCTCCAGATAGGCTACCAGCCGGTTCAGGGTCAGCGAAACGCCGTCCACGACATGATTGTAGGCTCCCGTGAACAGGGCAACCCGTTTTTCCGGTTTGCTTCGCTCAGCCATCGTCTTCTCCAGGGGTTCGGGCTCCCTCCGTCTCTGCCTGCAGCGCTGTTTTCAAGCCATCGGCGCGCGCATTGCGTGAGCCGGTGAACAGGGACAGGGGGAGGAACAGGCTGAAACCCAAGAGCCGGTCGGCGGCCACGCGCGTCAGGAGCATGGACGCAATGGCCGTTTCCACGCCTCCGAGGAGATTGCCGGGCAGTTCGAGTATCAGGGCGATGGCCACCAGATCCCGCGTCACGATGAACGGCAGACGATTGGTAACCGTCCAGATGGCGAGCATCGTGCCCCAGACGATGAAGGACACATCGGGAAGTACTACCCACCACTGCAGGATCTGGAGGACGTAGTTGATCATGAAACGCGCCACGTGGGCCGCGTAGAGAGCGAGGATCGTCGTGCCGGGCAGCTTGAAGATGGTATGCCGAAACTGATAGCCTGCCACGATGATGACCATGCCCACCAGGAGTCCTCCCAGTACCAGGGTCCGGTCCGTATCGCCAATCAGCAGATCAAGCGGCAGTACGTCAAGGAAAAGCAGCAGCGCCAGGAGTAGTCCGCTGGCCGTAAAACCACCCATGGATGAGGTAATACCCATATCGATCATCACCCGCAGCATCCTCGAGCGGGCAATACCCAGCTTCTCCTTGACCCAGAACAGGAAGAACACCTCTCCCGAGTAGCCCATCAGATCCATATTGAGGACCTTCTTCCGGATGAAGACACTCAGGAGGGCCCTGCGCCGCGCGGGAATGAAGAAGCGGTAGGCGACGGTCTCGAACAGGGGCAACAGGAAATACATGGCCACGACGAGCACATAGAACCATGGTGTCCGGGGCATTTCCTCCATCAGGTTGCCCCACCCCAAGCCCGAGAGCGAATAGATCAGGTATCCCATCACGCCGGCTGCAGCCAGGTAGCGTCCCCCCTGCATGAGCCGCCGCGCAAGCGGGGTGGCGGCTAGCGCTTCAGCACGGGATCGGATGTGGTGCAATCGGCTCAAGAAAAAATCTGCAATCCGTGGTTCATCACTCGGCCAGGGGGGGACTCCTGTGTA
>Ga0181574_10001979_pt1 | contig 18972 bp, 15 predicted proteins | sample 101ome_24_FD_145600 | JGI IMG/M metagenome (GOLD analysis project Ga0181574, IMG submission 145600) | Coastal salt marsh microbial communities from the Groves Creek Marsh, Skidaway Island, Georgia - 101410AT metaG (spades assembly) | ecosystem: Environmental > Aquatic > Marine > Intertidal zone... | reverse complement strand
CATCGTCTGCTCTGGTTTTGCACGTGCTTTAGCTTGCGCTTTGCGTTTGGCCATGTTTGCCTTTAGCGCTTGTTTAAGGCGATTTTCACGTGCTTGTGCATCATTTTTTTGAGTTTTATTTTGCTTTGCCTGCGTCATAAGCCATGCTTACATCACAACTGAAAAAGCGTCCAGAATTGTCTTGCGCCTAGGCAATTTTCCGTCTAAGCACCGCCTACATTAGGCTGCTGTAGCTCAGTGGTAGAGCACTCCCTTGGTAAGGGAGAGGTCGGTGGTTCAATCCCACTCAGCAGCACCATAAATCACAATAATAACCATTATAAACAATGGTTTATTTATAAATATTGTTTTAGATACACCCTTTTATCCACCCTTTTGTTGACGATGCACTGCTAAAATGCAACGGGCGCGCGCACGCGCCATTGTTTCCCCGTCTGTGAATATGCTCCTCGCGCGCGTGTGCGACCCTTGCGTCCTGCTGTCCTCGCGCCCGCGCGCGACATTGTGCTTTACTGCGCTCTAGCCTGCCTTGCGCGTGCGTGCGCGACTTGATCATCTGCGCTGAATTGGGGGTCTACGCGTGCGCCCGTGCGCGACCGATGTCATTTAGTGCGACTAAATCACCAACCCGCCTCCGCTGAGCATTCCTCAAAAGTTAAACTTGGGTGGTATTCTTCGCACCATTTTCGTCGTTCTTTTGTCTCTTCGTCTGGCCCATCTTCCATGAATACAGTCAAGAGGATCACGAACACCAAAAAGCATGCCATGAAAACCATGAAATAGGTGAAGTATTTGAAGCCGTCTTTGGTTGTTTGGTTTATACAGCTCTTTCAGAGAAACTATGGCCTGTAATCAGTTACCAAAAATATTAGGGAGATATTTTTTCCATTGGCAAGAAGTTGAAAATCGATTTTTGTAATACCGCTTAGTGTAATTTTGTTTCATTACGAGAGCCATTGTTCTGGGATGATTATATCGTCCAAGTTGCCTGAGGCAGACGATTGTATAGGGATCATATGGGTTATCAGAGGTTGGAGTAAGATAAACACTATCTATTAATGAGGGGCATTTCGGATCACCACTGTAGTATATGTGGCCGTTCAATTTAATTTCTGCAGTGTATTCACCTATCAAGTGATCTGATGTTTCAACATGATTGTTCCGATGATCTGCAAATACGCCTTTATTACACTTGAAACCCATACCTTGCGCGTGGACTGGTTCGTGTAACAACATAAACTCGGGGCGTTTGATGACGGATGATCTTTGAAGATTGATATGTGCGATCGGCACCCCACCTGAACCCCCTTGGTCACCTTCCATTTCGCAAATCTTGGTATTCCTATATTACCGCTTCACGATAGTTTTATAATGCATAATGGGTACGAAAGTTGGCTAAGACCTGTGATGATGAAAGCGTTCAAGGAGACAATTGGTATAAAACCAAAGATCGACGCGAAAGAAAGTAAGATTATAAAACTCCATAAGTCTTATGACCCCGATGATCTTGGTGACCCTATTTCCCTAGATATTGAAGACATCCTAGCAAATGAGCAATCGCACGATAAGAGATTGCATGCGTTTTTCAGTATTGTTGCAGGTCACGGGCGATGTGGCCCGATTTCCCCATACCAGACACGATAACGCGGCCTTTGGCATTCAACAAAAGGGCGACTGCCTCGCCAAAGCTGGGGCCAAGTGATGTGCTTAATGTTGTGAGCGCGGCTGCCTCGGCGTCGATGACGCGCTTTGCGGAGGCTACGAATTTAACTTGGTCTGTCATGTGTGCGAAAAAATATCCTGTTCGGGCCAGCCAGCTAAATCAAGTTTGGCTCGCGTGGGTAAAAAATCAAAGCAAGATTGCGCAATGTCCATACGGCCTTCGCGCTGCAAAAGCACGTTAAAGGCTACCCGCAGTTTGTGCAGGTAAAGCACATCGGAGGCTGCATAGTCGAGTTGCGCCGCTGTGAGTTTGGGCGCCCCCCAATCACTTTGCTGTTGTTGTTTGGAGATGTCGATCTTGAGCATTTCTTGCAGCAGGTTCTTGAGGCCGTGGCGGTCAGTATATGTCCTCACCAGTTTCGAGGCGAATTTGGTGCAATAGACGGGGGCTGTTACTGCGCCAAAGGCGTTGAGCAAAGTGGCGATATCAAAGCGCCCGTAGTGGAAGATTTTGAGCACATTCGGGTCTTCAAGCATGGCCTTGAGGTTGGGCGCCTCAGTTTGACCGTGTGCTATCTGCACGAGGTGGCAATCGCCATCGCCGCGCGACAGTTGCACGAGGCAGAGCCTGTCACGGTGCGGATTTAGCCCCATCGTTTCGCAATCTATGGCCACAACAGGCCCAAGATCCAGCCCGTCAGGCAGATCGCTTTGATACAAATGGTTCGCCATACTGCGCCCTAAAACCTAACTACAATTGTGCAGATAAGGGTTGGGGCGCATTTGCGCAACTCAGGTGATTACGTCGGGGGAAGTGCGCCCTGTGAATTTAGCGATCCCGATGATTTGCTCGGCCGCCGCGATGACATCAGCCAAGGCCGCTTGTGGCTCTTGGTCAAAGCTCTCAGTGTCGAGTTTTTCGAGGTAAAGCCGCAGGGTGGCTCCGCTGGTGCCTGTGCCAGAGAGACGGACAACGAAGCGCGAGCCGCCTTCAAAAACCACGCGCACGCCTTGCTGGGCAGAGGTGCTGCCGTCGACGGGATCAAGGTAGCTATAATCATCTGCCATCTCGATGATGAAGGGACCGACTTTTTGACCTCTAAGACCCGCGAGAGAGGCACGTAGCGCCGTCATGAGTGCGTCAGCTTTCTGTGTTTCAATCGCCTCGAAATCGTGGCGTGAATAGTAGTTGCGGCCGAACTTGGCCCAATGTGCCTGCATCAGTTCGGGTACGGATTTTCCCGTCACGGCCATGATATTGAGCCACATGAGCACGGCCCAAATGCCATCTTTCTCGCGGACGTGGTCGGAGCCTGTGCCAAAGCTTTCTTCGCCGCAAAGCGTCACGCGGCTGTCGTCGAGCAGGTTGCCGAAGAATTTCCAGCCTGTCGGTGTCTCGTAGCATTCCATACCCATCGCCGCGGCGACACGGTCGACGGCGGCAGATGTCGGCATCGAGCGCGCGACGCCTTTGAGACCCTGTGCATATCCCGGTGCGAGGTGGGCGTTGGCTGCGATAATGGCGAGGCTATCGGAGGGGCTGACGTAGCAATTCGGGCCGACAACCATGTTACGGTCCCCATCGCCGTCAGACGCAGCACCAAAAGCGGGGGCATTTTCGCCCATCATTTCGGTCATCAACTCATGCGCCCAAGTCGGGTTGGGGTCGGGGTGCATGCCACCGAAGTCGGGGAGCGGTGTTTCGTGAACAACGGAGCCTTTCGGCGCGCCGAGTAGGTCTTCAATGATCGCACTGGCATATGGCCCCGTGATCGCGTTCATGGCGTCAAAGCGTATGCGTGCACCGCCCGCAAACATTGCCTTGATCGCGGGAAAATCGAAGAGGGTTTGCATCAAGTCCACATAGGCCGCAACAGGGTCAACGATTTCGACGATCATTTCGCCAAGGGTGCTGATCCCGATGGTGCCAAGATCGACGTCAGTTGATTCCCAGATGTAATATCTGTCGATCTCTTTGGTGCGGGCAAACATGGCGTTGGTCACGGCTTCGGGCGCTGGGCCACCGTTTGACATGTTGAACTTGATCCCGAAATCCTCGTCGATACCGCCGGGGTTATGGCTCGCAGATAAGATCACTCCTCCGTCGGTTTTCATCGATCGGATAAGGTGGGATGCGGCGGGGGTCGAGAGCAGCGCGTTTTGCCCGGCAATCACTTTCGTCGCACCATTGGCCGCAGCCATTCGCAAGATCACTTGAGTGGCGCGGTCGTTAAAGTAGCGACCGTCGCCGCCAACCACGAGGGTCTTGCCCGCGACCCCGCCAATTCCGTCAAACATCGATTGCACAAAGTTCTCGAGGTAATGTGGCCCCATGAACACTTTGGTCTTCTTGCGCAAACCAGATGTACCCGGCTTCTGGCCGTCGATCGGTGCAGTGGTGATGGTCATCTTGGGCAAGGGATTTCTCCTTTAAGCGATGGGAACTAGAGCGAAAACGCAGACTGAGGCCGCCTTGATTTGGGTCGATTGACCCGTAATGCACAGCGGGCCGTCCTTCGGCGCGGAGGTGTCGAGAACTAACTCCCACGTCTTGCCGTCAGGGCGGGGAGGGAGCTCGACTTTGATCTCGCTGTCCTTGTTTATCACAAGGAATATGACGTCGTCAGATGCGGAATAATACGGTGTTGTGGATGATGTGCGGATTTCGACGCAGATTGATCTGGTCGCCTCGTTTTCCCATTCTTCGCGTGTGGGTGCATTGCCGTTCGGCAGGCGCCAGAACACGTCTGGCTTGCCATCCACCGTGCGTGGACGCGAGTGCAGAAAGCGGGTTTGGCGCAGCACTTTGTGGTCGCGGCGCAGTTGGGTGAGGCGTTGCACAAAAGCGAGCAGGTCTTCGTCTGCGTTGCCCCAATTGACCCAACCGATGGGGTTGTCTTGGCCAAATGTATTGTTGTTACCGCCTTGGGTATTGCCAATCTCGTCACCAGCCAAAAGCATAGGTGTCCCTTGCGACACGAAGACAGTCGCGAGGATGTTGCGCTGGCGCTGGGCGCGGGCGGCGTTAATTGCGGGGTCGTCTGTTGGACCCTCAACACCCATGTTCGAGGAGTAATTGTCGTCTTTGCCGTCGCGGTTATCTTCGCCATTGGCAATGTTGTTTTTCTGGTCGTAGCTGACCAGATCACGCAGGGTCATGCCGTCGTGACAGGTCACAAAGTTGATCGAAGACGTCGCCGCACGACCGGAGTGGTCAAAGGTATCAGCACTGCCCAAAAGCCGCTTGCCAAGGTGCGAGGTCATGCCCGCATCACCGCGCCAGAATTTGCGGATGCCGTCACGGTATTTGTCGTTATACTCAAGGAAAGGATGTGGCCAGTTGCCAAGCTGATACCCGCCGGGCCCAAGATCCCAAGGCTCGGCGATCAGCTTTACTCGGCTCAGGACGGGGTCTTGGCTAATCGCATCAAGGAAGCCGCCTTTGCGGTTAAACCCTTCGGTCTCGCGGCCCAGCACCGTGGCCAGATCAAATCGGAAACCATCGACGTGCATGACTTCGACCCAATAGCGCAGACTGTCCATGATCATGCGCAGGACCATCGGATGGCGCACGTTGAGCGTATTTCCTGTGCCCGTGTCGTTGATGTAATAACGACCATCGTCGAGCAGGCGGTAGTAAGATTTGTTATCGAGCCCGCGGAGTGACAGCGTTGGCCCAAGGTGGTTGCCTTCGCCGCTGTGGTTGTAAACCACGTCGAGGATTACTTCGATCCCAGCGGCATGGAAACGGCGCACCATAGCTTGGAATTCCCAGATGCCCGCCTGATCCATATAGCGCGGTTCAGGCGCAAAGAAGCCGATGGACTGATAGCCCCAGTAGTTGGTGAGACCCGCGTCGATCAGGAATTTATCATCGAGAAAGGCGTGTACGGGTAGCAATTGCACGGTCGTGACGCCAAGCTTGTTGAGGTGATCCAAAACCGGCTCGCTTGCCATGCCGAGGTATTTGCCGCGTTGGCCAGATGTCAGACCTGGAAATTCTGCGGTCATGCCTTTGACGTGCGCCTCGTAAATGAGCGTGTCTGACAGGTCGGTCTCTGGTGGCATATCGGTGCCCCATTGAAAGCTGGGGTCAACGATGACGGAGCGGGGCACATAAGGCGCGCTATCGCGAGGGTCGTAGGTCAGGTCTTCGGCCTTGGCCCCAATCGTATATCCCATAATCGCATTGTTCCAAGCGATATCGCCGGTGATCCGTTTTGCATAGGGATCGAGCAGCAGTTTGTTGGGGTTAAAGCGGTGGCCCTCTTCAGGCGAATAGGGGCCGTGCACGCGGTAGCCATAGCAGGTGCCTGGCGTCAGACCTGCGATATAGATGTGCCAAACATCGCCATCGCGTTCCAACAGAGGAATACGGGCGATTTCGTGGATACCTGTTGGATCGAACAGACATAACTCGACCCGCTCGCCATGTTCCGAGAACACAGCAAAGTTCACCCCTTCGCCGTCAAAGGTCGCGCCAATCGGATTAGGCCGCCCCGCTGACATGGAATGGTTGAGCAGAGTCATTGGCAAGTTATGATGCGCTTGAGTATTCACGGGTTACACTTTCATAGAGGGTGGCATAGGTCGCTGATGATGCGCCCCAACCAAGCTCTTGGGTCATTCCGCGTTTTTGCAGGCGGGTCCAGTTCGGTTTGTCTGCAAATAGGGTAGTAACGTTGCGTAAACAATGCTTGAACGCCATTCCGTCGATGGGATGGAACTGAAACCCAGTCGCTACACCTGCATTTAGCGCCATAACGTTGGCGTCAATCACGCTGTCAGCGAGCCCGCCAGTGGCCGCGACGACAGGCACGGTGCCATATCGCAGACCGTAAAGTTGCGTCAGCCCACACGGCTCGAATCGCGATGGAACCAGCACCACATCGGCTCCACCAAACATGCGGTGGGACAGTGCCTCGTCATAGCCGATCCGCAGACCAACCTTGCCGGCGTGATTGCGCGCAAGAATACGCATCGAATCCTCGATCGCAGGGTCGCCGCTTCCTAGGATGGCAAGACCGCCGCCCGCCGCGATAAAGCTGCCCGCTGCATCAGCAATCAAATCCATGCCCTTTTGCGAGGTCAGGCGGCTGACGATAATGGCAAGCGGACCACTGATTTTCGATAGGCCAAACTCTGCCATCAAGGCCTTGCGGTTCTGCGCTTTGCCTTTGAGTGACTTGGCGGAATAGGGGGTGATTTCGGGGTCTGTTTCAGGATTCCAGACATCCATATCGATCCCGTTAAGCACGCCAGACAGCTTATCCGCTCTGGATGCAACAACACCTTCTAACCCCATCCCAAACTCGCCACGCATCAGCTCGGCAGCATAAGTCGGGCTGACCGTTGTGATGGCGTCGGCAAGCACAAGCCCCGCCTTCAGCGTGCTGATCTGTCCCCAATACTCCAGCTCGTCAGGCGTATATGCGGAAAGCGGTAAGCCAAGAGTGCCAAGCATTGCGGCAGGGGCCAGCCCTTGGAACGCGATATTATGCACGGTCATCACGGTGGCCACGTTACACTTGGGCCCGTATTTGAGGTAAGCAGGCACAAGGCCAGCCTGCCAATCGTGGGCGTGCACGACTTCGGGCGTCCAACCGTCAGTGAGACCCTTGCGGGCAATCTCGGCGGCAGCGAAGGAGAGCGCCGCAAACCGTAACGGATTATCGGGATAATCCGTCGGATCGCCGTACGGGCCTCCCTTGCGATCAAAAAGGTGAGCAGCCTCTAGCAAGAGGATGTCGATACCGCCTGCCTTGCCCATAAGAACGCGCGCTGGTCCTCCCATCAGGTTTGTGAACGTGAATACCACCTTTGTCGCGGCCGCTTTTTGCACCAAACTGGGGTAAGCAGGCAGCAGCGTGCGCATGTCCCATCCATGTTCGGCCAAAGCGGCAGGAAGCGCGCCCGCGACATCCGCAAGCCCGCCCGTTTTCACAAGTGGCACACATTCAGAGGTGACAGAGAGGACCTTGCGCATCGTTAGAGGCCCAGTTTTTCGGCGCGTTTATCAAGCATGGACTGCGTGATCAAAACGATCCCATTATCTGTGCGACGGAACCATTTGGCATCCTCCACGGGATCTTGTCCGACAACGAGACCGTTTGGAATGATGACCTTGCGATCAATCACACATTTGCTGAGCTTCGCTTCACGGCCCACCTCGACGTAGGGTAATGCAACCACCTGATCGAGCGACGAGAAAGAGTAACTGCGCACGCCTGTGAACAACAGAGATTCACTGATTTCCGAGCCTGAAATAATACAGCCACCAGATACCAGAGACGAAACAGCCATGCCGCGCCGCTTGTCCTCGTTGTGGATGAATTTCGCAGGGGGGACGCTTTCGGAATACGTCCAGATCGGCCAGCTATTGTCATAAAGATCAAGAGGTGGCGAAAACAGCGTTAGGTCGATGTTGGCCTGCCAGAATGCATCAACCGTTCCCACATCACGCCAATATGGTTCGACCTCTAGACCTGTTGTCACACAGCTATCCTCAAAGCGGTGTGCAATGGCCTTGCCGCCTTGCACCACTTTGGGGATGATATCGTTGCCGAAATCGTGGCTGGAATTCGGATTTGCCATGTCTTCGAGCAAAGCCGCACGTAGGAAATTCCAGCGGAACACGTAAATCCCCATAGAGGCCAAGGCCTCGTCTGGCTTGCCCGGAATGCACGGCGGGTCGGCTGGCTTTTCAAGGAAGTCGGTGATCCGATCCTTGCCGTCAACATGCATAACGCCAAACGCGCTGGCCTCCATGCGTGGCACAGTCAGACAGCCAATCGTGACATCAGCGTTCTCGTTGACATGCTGTTGCAGCATGATTTCATAGTCCATCTTGTAGATATGATCGCCCGCAAGCACGATGATGTAGTCAATGCCATAGCTGTCGATGATGTCGATGTTCTGGGCAACCGCATCGGCCGTGCCAAGATACCAGTTCTCGTCGTTCATCCGCTGGCTGGCAGGAAGAATATCCAGAAATTCGTTGCGCTCTGCCCGTAAGAAACCCCAGCCGCGTTGGCAGTGTCTAATAAGGCTGTGCGCCTTATACTGGGTCGCAATCGCCATCTTACGAATGCCAGAGTTGAGCGCGTTTGAGAGTGCGAAATCGACGATCCGCGTCTTGCCGCCAAAATAGACCGCTGGCTTGGCGCGGTTGTCTGTAAGTTCCTTCAGGCGGCTTCCCCGTCCCCCTGCGAGAACGAATGCCATGGCCCGATTTGATAGGCGCTGGTTTGGTGCTGGTTTCATTGGGCTTCCCCTCCCTCGATCAAAATGACCGCCGATAATGGCGGAATTGTCACTTCCGCAGAATGGGACTGGCCCATCCACGGTGTTTCTTCGACACGCACTCCTCCCAGATTTCCGCGCCCGCCTCCGCCATAGGCGTCAGCATCCGTGTTCATCGCTTCACGCCAATAGCCACCCGCGGGCAGGCCGACGCGATGATCGGGTCGCTCCACTGGTGTCATGTTCAGTATGACGACAACACGCGGGTCGTTTGGCCCGCCATTGCGCACGTAGACGTAAATCGAATTTTCCTGATCCGCCCCTTCGATCCAGCCAAACCCAGAAGGTCGGCTGTCGTTCAGATAGAGCGCAGGTGTGCTGCGATAGAGGGTATTCAGATCCTTGATCAAGCGCTGGACCCCTGCATGTGCAGGCGCTTCGGTTAGGTGCCAATCAAGGCTTTGGTTGTGGTTCCACTCTTCGCGCTGGGCGAACTCTTGGCCCATGAACAAAAGCTTCTTGCCCGGATGTGTCCACATAAACCCATAGTAGGCCCGCAAATTCGCGAATTTTTCCCAATCGTTGCCGGGCATTTTCGACAGCATCGAGCCTTTGCCATGCACGACCTCATCGTGGCTAATGGGCAATACGAAGTTCTCGGAAAATGCGTAGTTGATCCCGAATGTCATCAGATGGTGATGATATTTGCGGTTAATCGGGTCTTCTTCCATGTAGCGTAGAGTGTCGTTCATCCAGCCCATGTTCCACTTGAACCCGAAGCCGAGACCACCGTGATCGACAGGGCGCGACACACCTGGAAAAGCGGTGCTTTCCTCGGCCACCGTGATGATCCCCTCAACCTCGCCATAAGCCAACGTGTTGACGTCTTGCAGGAAGGCGATCGCCTCATAGTTCTCGCGGCCGCCATCCTTGTTGGGCACCCATTCGCCCGCTTTACGCGAATAGTCGCGGTAAAGCATCGATGCGACAGCATCGACGCGCAGACCGTCGAGGTGGTATTCTTCCAGCCAATAAAGCGCGTTGGAGCGCATGTAGTTCGCGACCTCTTTGCGCCCGAAGTTGAAGATCATTGTGTTCCAGTCTTGGTGGAACCCCTCACGCGGGTCGGCGTGCTCATAAAGATGCGTGCCGTCAAACGTGGTAAGGCCATGTTCATCGGACGGGAAGTGCGCCGGCACCCAGTCGATTAGGATGCCAAGGCCCTTGTTATGGGCCGCAGTCACCAAGGCGCGGAATTCTTCGGGGGTGCCGTGGCGGATCGTGGGGGCATACATGCCAATCGGTTGATAGCCCCAAGAGCCGTCAAATGGATGCTCGGTGATCGGCATCATCTCGATGTGGGTAAAGCCCATGTCTGCGACGTATTCAACGAGATCAGTTGCAAGCTCGATATACGACAACGGACGGTTGCCCTCGGCGCGTTTCCAGCTGGCGAGGTTCACTTCGTAAATCGCGATTGGCACGTCGATGTTTTGCGCCTTGCCGCGCGTTTTCATCCACTTGTCATCATCCCATTTATGTCCACCAAGCTTGCGCACGATAGAACCTGTGCGCGGCGGATGTTCGGAGCCGTAGCCAAAGGGGTCGGCGCGCAGGGGAAGATTTTGCCCGCCCTGCGCACGGATTGCGTATTTATAGACCGCGCCTTCGGTGACATCGGGAAGGAAGATTTCCCAGACACCCGAATGGCCAAGGCGGCGCATCGGGTGACGGCGTTCGTCCCAAACGTTGAAATCACCGACAACAGCGACCCGTTCGGCATTGGGTGCCCAGACGGCAAAATGTACGCCTTCCACACCTTGATGCGTGATGACATTGGCGCCGAGCACATGCCAAAGACGTTTCATCGATCCTTCACCCATGAAGTAAAGATCGTCGTCAGTTGTGACGCGGTCAAAGCTATAGGGGTCGCGGAACGCCCAGCTTCCATTCGCGTTGGAGGCGGTCAACGTGTAGGGCTGTTCCTTTTTCAGAAATGCACAGAACACACCTGAAGCGTCGGGCAATTGAACCATTGGCGTCTTGGTCGATTTGCCGGTTAGGCAAGTCACTTCATCCGCACCAGGGGCGAAGACGGTGAGGGCAAAGCCATGGGCCGTCTCGCGCAGTCCGAGGTACTGGAAAGGCTCTCCCAAGTAGCCGCCCAAAATCGCGTCTATCACATCACGCGGAGGTGCTGCTTTGATCGGGTCGATTTGAGCTGTGTTTCTTGGCATTTGGTCGTCTACCTGTTCCGTTTGGATTTAGACTAATCTAATCAGTTCGCTTTTCGAAACTTTCTTTGTCGTGCCCAGATTTGGGAAGAGCGTCAGCTCCGCATCGGACTCCAAATATGCGTAACCATAAGGCGGCAGCGTCAAGGTGCCTTTGATTAGAGCCGCATGTTGCGGGCCGGTGATCGCTGCATCGGGATGCACTGCAATCGTCTGTTTAGTGTTCGAGAGGTTAAAGATACCAGTCAACGAAGTGCCCTCATAAACCCGACTCACCGCGAGAATCGGGTCGGCGGTATTCGGGAATGTGGTCGTGCCCAAGCGCAATTCTTGTCGTGATTTCCGGAAGGCGAGGGCGCTGCGGTAGGAGGCCAGAACGCTATCGTTTTGCGCCTCTTGCGTGGCTACGGCACGCGCTGCTTGCGGGGCTTTTACGGGCAACCAAGGCTCGCCCGTTGAAAAGCATGCGTTCTTCTCGGAGGCATCCCAAACCATCGGCGTGCGACAGCCATCGCGGCCCTTATTGTCGGGCCAGAAATCGATGTAGCCGAGATCGCGCAATTCGTGGAATTCGATATCGGTCTCGGTCTGGCCCAGCTCTTCGCCCTGATAAACGCCAAGCGCCCCAGGGAAGCTAATCAGCATGTTGATCGCCTGTTTGGCCACGTCATCAACCAATGCGTCGTTCGGTGCCCAGCGCGTGGCGTGACGCTGCACGTCGTGGTTCGACAGTGACCAGCAAGGCCAGCCATCAGGCGCATCCTTGAGAAAGCCATCAATACAACGGCGGAAGTGGTCAGGTGTGTGATCGTGGCTTAGTAGCGCAAAGGAATAGGCCATGTGCAGCTTGTCATTTCCAGAGGTATATTCTGCCATGACCTCGATCTGACGCAAGCCATCTTCGCCGACTTCGCCGATCAACATGCGATCGTCGAATTCGTCCATCAGCTTGCGGATACGTTTGAGCACGCCGATATTCTCGGGTTGCGTTTTGGAGTGGATGTGGGTCTGTGCGCCGTAGGGATTGCCAGGAAATTCGACCCAGTCATTGGCAGGATTATCGCGCAGTAATTTATCGTGCACGTAGAAATTCACGGTATCAAGGCGGAAGCCATCAACGCCGCGTTCGAGCCAAAACCGCATCGCATCAATCAGTGCGTCCACGACTTCGGTGCAGTGAAAATTAAGGTCGGGCTGTTCAACGAGGAAGTTGTGCAGATAATACTGACGGCGCTGGGCATCAAACATCCAAGCAGAGCCACCAAAGACCGAAGGCCAGTTGGTCGGCGGGGTGCCGTCACGCTTTGGATCAGCCCAGACATACCAGTCGGCCTTTGGATTTGTGCGATCCTTGCGACTCTCGGCAAACCAAGGGTGTTCCTTGGAGGTGTGCGACAGCACTTGGTCGATGATGACTTTGAGGCCAAGATCGTGGGCGCGTACCACAAGCGCGTCAAAGTCAGCGATGTCACCAAACAGCGGGTTTACGCTCGTATAGTCGGAAACGTCATAGCCCATGTCTTTGTCAGGTGAGGTAAAGAATGGCGACAGCCAGATCGCGTCGACACCAAGAGAGGCCACGTGATCGAGCCTGCGGGTGATCCCCTTGAGATCGCCTATGCCGTCACCGTTGTCGTCTTGAAAAGAACGTGGGTAAATCTGATAAATTACCGCGTCCCGCCACCATTCACGCATACTGTAATCCCCTCAGATGCCGTAATACTGAGCTCATTTGCTCAAATGTTACCGCTAACTATCACAGACAGCGGTCACATTACAACTGCACACAGAGAACCGCACTTTAGGTTACATGTATTATATGTGAGGTGTGAATTCATTAGACCGGGATATGGTTTTGTGAGATTTTCAGAGGAACGATAACCAGACTTTCGACCACATTCAATAAAGTGGATGGAGTGTTTCGAGATAATCGTTTTCGGTACTTCAGCATAGACATACTAACGTCCTTTCGGTTATATCTACCGTCAGTCCGACTCTTTCGAAATCCATTGAGATTTAGGTAATCTGATATTTCTTGGTAGGATCGACCGTCTCTGTATTGATTTTCCATCAACTTCAATCGATTTAATTGCTGAGTGTCCAGTTGGATCAAACCAAGTTTTTTTGAAGAGATAATTACCGAAAAGTCTACAACGATACGGTAGCTACCATATGTTATTCAAAAATTATTCCACTGTATTGAATTTAGTAAAGTGAGTTGTTGTGAATTTTAAAGTTTTTAAAATAAAAGCTATACCGACTTTATTTTGGAGTTCGAAAAAAACTTTAACGCTTAGGCCGTCACCAATTTCGTTTTCATTTCTTATTTTGGGTTTATTGCTTTTTGGTTTAGGGGAAGCATTGCTTATCGCTGCAGGAGTTGGTGTTAGTCCGTGGACAGTGTTTGCCCAAGGCATATCCATAAACACAGACTGGTCTATTGGGGTATCCACAGCGGTCATTAGTTCATTGGTTTTATTTTTATGGATTTTTTTGAAACAGACCCCTGGCCTAGGAACAATCTTCAACGTCATTATTATCTCAATTGTTCTAGATTTAAGCTTACCGTATCTACCAAATTTCGAGACATTGTTTTTCAACATTCTTATGGCAGCTACAGGCGTTTTAATTGGTTGTCTATAGCCTCAAGTGATAACTACAGCTCTCAACCGCGCTCAGTAATTGATAAGATTTGATCGCCATCACAGGGGTGAAGATCATTTCACAAATAACGTATCTCACTAATAAACCGATGCAAATTATCTATGCATCTCAACCATTAGGATACGATAGCGCTACGCTACAAACCATTTTAGATGTCGCAAGAAAATGCAATGCGCGAGATAATGTTTCAGGAGCACTGGTTTGCAGGCAAGATATATATTTACAATTGCTTGAGGGTAGCTTGGAAGCAGTCAATGCTACCTATATGCGCATATGTGGTGACGATCGTCATGTCGGAATTAAAAAATTAGTAAGTAGACGAGCGAGCAAACGCTTTTTCAGCAATTGGGCGATGCTTCACGACCCAGCAATATCTTTAATCTGGAACCAACAACAAATTAGTGCCGGTATTCTGGACTGCGTCCCGCAATCAGAAATTATTGGTATGTTCGAGGCTATATCCCATCGCTCCGATCTCAATGATTTTGATCATTAATCGACACGGCCAAAGATCATGCCTGTCATACCTATCATACTTGTCATATTGAGACGCAGGATATGATAGATATGACACATATGATAGCTATTGCGCCGAAAGCTGAACGCCCTTCTTCACGATGAGACCCAACTCGATCAAACGGTTGATCGCTTTTGCGACTTGCCCCTGATCCTTGCCAATTGTGTTCACAACGTATTTTTGCGTGCAGCGAGGGTATTCGCGGATCAGCTCTAGAACCAGCTTCTGCGTGGCACCCAGCTTCGCTTCACGCACATCGTCGGTGATCTCAAAGCCATGTCCATTCCACGCGAGATGCTTTTCCGCTTGCTCAACATCTTTGCCTGTCACAGTCAGCTTACAATCCTGCGTCCCTGTCAGTTGCTCCATAACCAGTATGGTTTCCGCGGTGCCCGTTATGCCGATTGAGCCGATAACCTTCTCCAGCGGCGCAGAGGATATGTCTGTGGTCTTCTTGCAGTGGTGTACGACAATAATCGCAATACCTAGCTTATGCGCCAACTTGCGCAGAGCATCGTATTCTTCAACGGTCACGTCATAGTTTTTGTTTGTTGCGCTGGGGTTTAAGATTGCCTGAACAGTATCCACAATGATGCACTTGGCATCTGTGGCGCGCGCCACTTTTTCAATATGCTGTAGCGCTTCAGAACCACGCGGTAGCGGGCGCTGGGATGACATTACTGCGTGATATGTTAGGTGATGCACGCCGTTTGGAAATACGGCTGCGACCCGCGACTTGAGGCGGCGCTCATTGTCTTCAGCAGCAAGGTAATGAACAGATACTCCATTTGTATCCATGTGTTTGGCAAAGTTTAGAGCTAACCACGACTTACCAGTTTTCGGCAAAGCTGCGAGGAGGCTCAGACCCTCAGACGGTATGATGTCTGGATAGCAAAACTTTAGTTCCCCGAACTCCATGTCCATCAGTGCACTTGCTGGCTTTATCCCAAACTGTTCGAGATAGACTTGATCTGGTGACTTCTGCGATGCGCGATCGCGCTCAACGAGCTCTAAGAATGCATCAACATTATCGCCCTGAGTATCCATCCAATCAGAGAAATCACCTTTTGAAGGCAAAATCGACAGATGCGAGGTCATGATAAATGCCTCAATGTCGTCGGCTATCAAGCAGCCAAGCACTTTGTCCGCATGATCTAACCCTGCCGTATCATTATCAGGAACGATGCAAACTTTGCGGTTCATCAGAAATTTATTTAATTCAGGCTTCCAATTGCCTGCGCCTGCCACATTGCATGTTGCCGACAAGCCCGAAGCGAGAGCACGATCAACATCTTTCTCGCCTTCTAAAATGAACACTAAACGATCAGAATAATCAGAATGTAACTCTTCAAGTTGGTAAGGAATGTTTGGTAGCCCCTTCACAGTTGGCTTCCAATCACCATTGAAACACCCGTACTGACGCCAGCGCCCATCTTGGTACTTAGTCGCTTTACGAATAGGCTCACCAAGTTCGTTGCGGTATATGTGTGAGCGCAGCACAGCCTGTGCTTTTGGGGCGCTATCGGTGTTGGCAATAAGTCCATTTTCAGACAAAAACTTCGCCGCGCTTTTTTTGTCTCGAGCGCTACCGTGATGAACAACAAGATCGAGGATGCCGCCTCCTACCATATGTTCGTGATCGAACCAGACATTGTTTTTTAAATCGACTGATAACGAGCCACGCTTTCCATAGCGTAATTCATATTGAGATTTTTTTGATGGTTGCATGTTAAGTAGTTCAACCACCTGTTTAATATCGCAAAAATTCTGCATTTTGCTGCTCCTTTTATTGCGACACGACTTCTCTTGGGGTATACTGCAAATGCTATTTAACTGTTGCCCAAGGACGTCGCGCCTTGGGTTTATTTTTTAGCTAACTGGTTTACGTGATCAGGCAGCGCACGCAGCACTGCTTCCACATTAGGCTCTGAGAGAAAACCTCGCTTCCCACACGCTTTCAGCAGGCTCGCGCGCGACGTGTGATACTCCTGAGCACGCCATGGTGCTTCATGGGACGCTTCTTGCTCCTGAAAAATCCACTGCAAACCTTGTGGGCAAAGGATGACACGGTAGCGGGGCGCGAGTTGAACAACGACGTAAGCGTAGTCAGTGTCGCGCTCGCGGTGTGATGGGGTCTTTGTATTAGCTACCCCCGTACAAAAGGCGGAAGGCGGGGGGGTGTTATGAGGATCAGTCATTGGACTGCTCCTGTAAATTTTCAATCAAGCTATCGATCACTGCTTCTGACCAATAGTTATTGCGACCGATTTTTATTGGCTCAGGTAAACGTCCAAGTTTGATGTCTTCGTAACAAGCACTTCTCGAACGATCACCAAGTTTCGCCCGCAAGGCTTTAAATGAAAGAAGGGCTGCCATCTTTTGCACTCCAAAATGTTTCGGTGTGCTTAGTTATGTTTATGTGTCTGCCCTGCGCCAAATGACCTGTTTATTAAAACGTGTCACTGGGTGGCTTTGGAAATTTCTTTAGAGTTCGAAAGTAGCGCCGCGCCAAGTTTTCATACGTATATTCATTTGATTGGTCGAACTGACATAACACATCCAAAACTATATCTATGCCACATTCTTGGTCTTCGGGATCAGTCTTTTCACCTTTTGTCGGCTTGATACCTTCGTCTTCCAGCTCCAATAGAGCCACACGCAGTCGCCAGTTAAATTCATCGTCGGTCTTCGTACCAGTTTTCTGTTTGGGCCTCAGTTGGGGATTGCCCAAATATTCTGCTAAGAATTTTTGCGCTGGGATGGGAATTTCTAAGTTGTTTTGCAGTGCATAGATCATTCCTTGATGAAATAGTTCAAATGCTTTCGGATCAGTTCTGGCGCCGTTCAATAGGGGGAGTGGGTCAGCGTCCGTAAGCATTTTGTAACCAATCTCATCGCTTGTTCCATAGACAAGTTCTGATCCAATTTCCCAAACATGAATAAGCGATTCATTGTTGAAATATTCCGCAAATAGCTTGTGTACGCGTTCTTTACCCATTGGCAAAATCGATAACATTTTCTGCTTCCACCCCACACACGTGTTGCGCCCACCGTTCCATTAATATTGCGCGCTCTTGGAAGTGATCGGTTCGGCGGTATGCTCTAGTCACTTTGCTTCCAACTTTGTGTGCGAGCACAGTTTCTGCGACTTCTTCACTGGCATTTGTACATTCAGCCAGCCAAGTCCGAAGACTTGATCTGAAGCCATGGGGCCTTTCAGCCATTCCACGTCTTTCCATTAGCCGCGACATTGAAGCGTCAGATATTACCCCGCGCCGCACTCCAGCAAAAAGGTATCCATTACGTTCAAACTGTTTGGCTATTGCGATAACTTCTTGCGCTTCTGATGAGAGGGGTACGCGGAACTCTGACACCTGATGCAATTGTCCTTTCATATTTTCAGGGGGAATAATCCACGTCTTTCCGTCGAATTGATCGACGCGTGCGTTACGAACGGCGTAACTACGCACGCCTGTAAGGATCAGCAGCTTAAGCGCTAAATTCACCGTCGTCGGCTCAGCAAGGGTTTCATAAAATGCTGGAACTTCAGACCAGCTAACGGCGGGTGTATTTTGTGTCTGCCTACGCTGCTTTCCAAGCAGCGCCTTCGCTTTTGCAATTGCATTTAGATCAACATCTAACCCAGCGGCGGCCGCATAGGTGAAAACAATATTCAAGCGATTGATCGCCTTTTTAGCGGTTTCAGCTTTAGTCTCCCAAATCGGCTTCAGGGTCTGCGCAATATCCTGCTGGGTAATGTCTTCAACACTCAAATTGCCTAACTTTGGAAGAACATGCAGTTTAAGCGGACTGAACCAGCGCGCGTTAATACCATCGTTCTTAAGTTCCGCTTTTTTCGCTGCATATGCAGCTTCCGCAATGTCAGCGAGATTGCTCTTTGGACGCAGCGCCTCACGACGTTGCTGTGAGCGCATTTTAATTGGGTCAACTCCCTGTCTAGCCATTTTCCTGTAATCAGCAGCTAACTCACGCGCCTCCTTTAAAGCGACATCAGGAAATCCGCCCAATCCCATTTCTCGACGCTTTCCCCCAAGAGAGATCCGAAGCATCCACTGAGCACCACCATCTGGCCTTTTGATGAACCACAGACCTGCCCCATCTATATGCTTGCCTGTGGGGGCACTTTTTAAAAATGCTGATGTTAGGAGGTTTGATTTAGCCAAAATTTTATCCACCTTTTTATCCACCCTTTTATAATGGATATTAACGGACATTAAAAGACACAAATATATATTAAATATAATTATAATACTGATAATAATGAATAAAAACTACTTTAATGTACGTTAAAGTATATGTGTTCAGTGCAACTCAGCAGCACCATTCCACCTAGTCCACCGATACCCCTGCAAATGCAGTGGCCAGCTGCAGCGGTTCGGTTACAGGATCCAAAGGCTATACCGTGCGCGCATTAGAAGCCCGCAGTGGCATACCCAAAAGCACGGTACACCGAAAGCTGCAGCACCTTGAAAAACTTGAGTTGATAGACTTGAACAGAGGACGAATGGCAATCGCATCTGATGAGTTTGGTCGCTCTGTCCTTGCCAGTCAGCTACCCGATGGCAAGTCAATCACCGATCGTCACGTTAATCGCATCCTTGATTTGTTATGAACCTGGGAAACATCGTCTGA
>Ga0181574_10001977_pt1 | contig 18975 bp, 16 predicted proteins | sample 101ome_24_FD_145600 | JGI IMG/M metagenome (GOLD analysis project Ga0181574, IMG submission 145600) | Coastal salt marsh microbial communities from the Groves Creek Marsh, Skidaway Island, Georgia - 101410AT metaG (spades assembly) | ecosystem: Environmental > Aquatic > Marine > Intertidal zone... | reverse complement strand
CCGATAGGGAAAAGGGCTTTACTTAGTTGGTCCTGATTGAGTTGACATAGGAAGTAGGATTGGTCTTTGTTTGAGTCTTTACCTGCGAGGAGGCTCACGGAGCCGTCTGGATTGTCTTTTCGTCTGCAATAGTGTCCCGTTGCAACGTAGTCGGCTCCTAAATCCATTGCTGCCTTTAAGAAAACGTCGAATTTGATTTCCCTGTTACAGAGGACATCTGGATTTGGAGTTCTTCCCGAAGAGTATTCATAAAACATATACTCAACGATTCTTTCATGGTATTCTTTGCTTAAGTCAATTAATTGGAAAGGAATTCCAAGTTGATTTGCTATGAGTAAGGCGTCATTACTATCATCAATCCAGGGGCATTCATCAGAAAGCGTAACGCTTTCATCATGCCAATTCCGCATAAACATACCAATTACTTCGTAGCCCTGCTCGATAAGCAGGTGTGCTGCAACACTGGAATCAACACCGCCGCTTAAACCTACAACAACCCTTTTCAAATATTCTTTTTTTACAAAGATAATATAGTAGGTATGATATTTGAACGTTATTTATGTGAAACATCGAATCCAAGTATTCTTCGAAAGCATTAAAATATGTTTACAAGAGTAAATATATGCCTAAATAAAAAGTTTACAATTGTATTTTCTAGTAATCTTTAGTAATTACATATGTAAACTAATTATTTAACTAAAATTTTGGGTTCTAAGTATCAATTTATTATAGTTTAGTGGATTAAATGATGAAATGGTTCATTATATTGTTATCTTTTGCGTATGCTTATCTGGGCTTCGGCCAGAATTGCAGTGATATCCTGATAATTGGTCAGGTCGAAGACACCTTGCAGCCCCAAGGTTTTTATAATTTAATGGTAATTAATAAAACTAATCAACGCGGAGTTTTCGGAAATCCGAGTGGTAGTTTTTCTGTATATGCTTCTCCCGGAGATGAACTAGCATTTTCTGTCAAAGGATATCCAACGAAATCAGTAGTCGTTCGACCAGATCAAAACTGCCAGATGATTGTTGATGTATATATATCGAAAAACCCACAGGAGTTTGAAGAAGTTGTTGTTTATCCAATCAAATCACTTCAAGATATTAAGGAGGAACGAGAGAGGCTGAGTATGCGAGAAACAAGATCAATAACAGGTATTGACGTAATTGAAAGCCCAATAACAGCATTGTATGAACGTTTCAGTAAAAAGGCTCAATCCAAACAGCTAGTAGCTGAAATGGAATTCAAAGATCAACAAGAGAAAGTATTAAAGGAATTGATCCGTACTTACGTTTCATATGATGTGGTTTACCTTAATGAAATTCATTTCGAGAGTTTTATCTTTTTTCTTAACATGGATGAATACTTCTTGAAGACTGCCAGTGATTATGAATTAATTATCTATATTAAGGATAAACTAGAGCATTTTAAAACTATTTATCCGGAATATTTTTAAGTTTTACTTAATAATTTTTTGACAAAAAAAAAACAACGTGTTGACAGTTAAATTTTTTTTCCCTAAACTTGCGTTCAAATTAACTAAATTTAACAAAATGAAAAGTAAATTATTTTTCGCAGGACTATTGGTATTTTCAATAACATCCTGCAGTTCGTGGAAGCACACAAATCGCGTTTCTGCAATTGATGACAGTCGAATAGCTCTTTCAAATGAAGTTGCTGTAGATGTTAAAGTAGATTTGGAAAAAGTGGTTCGCTCCAATTCTCGTAAGCATTCATCCATTAAAGCAGCAAAAGACGAGGCTATGTTTTTAGCGATTTCTGAAAACAATATTCATATTGTGGTTGACCCAATTTATAGTATTCAATCAACTCGAGGGCTTTTTGGTACTAAGCATTATGCTTCATTAACGGGCTTTGCCGGATATTACGTAAATGCTAGGTCTCAAAAGGAAGTTGATGATCTCGCTGCTTCGAAAAAGGAAGCGGAAGACCAAGCTGCTTTTGAAAGAGCATTAAACAACTTTAAAGAAATGAAATCATTCAATTCTACGGTTTCAACAAAAACTAAAGAGTTTATTGGTCAAAAGGAGTGTAAAGACTGTCCTTCTGGAAAAGCTGTTACGAAAACTACTTCAGCTCAAGAGTATTTTAAACTTGTCGAAAGTCTTAAATAATTGATTCTTAACTTAAAAACTAAAAACATGTATAGCTTAAATAATATTATCAAAACAACAGTGGTTTTAAGCGCTGTAGTTTTACTGACTTCTTGTAATACCTACAAGCATTCATACAGACAGTCAAATATTCCGGATACCAAAGTGAATGTTGCTGATAAAATTGCTGTAGAACTTGAGATGGATGAGTCCAAAGTGATTCGTGCAACAACAACACATCGTCATGCGAGTGTTCAGGATGCTAAAGATGAAGCTTATTATAATGCAATCACTCAAAATAATATTCATGTATTGGTTGATCCAGTTTACCGTGTAACAACTGCTGGAAAAATTCTCATTTTTGGAGGTAAAAGTACCGCTGAGGTTATCGGTTTTGCGGGTTACTACCGAAACCCTCAATCATTAACTGAATTAGAGGATGCGCGAAAAGCAGAAAAAAATGCAGAGGACCAAGAAAAGCTAGATGCAGCCTTAGCCAACATGAAAATGTTGAAAGATGCTGGTGCGATAGTTCAAAACACTTCTCAAACCGCAACCTCAGATGTTTGTGGAAAAAAGAATTGTGTGATTACTAAGGAATCTGAAGAAACATCTTTGGTTGATGCTTACAATGAGTTCGTTAAAGGTGTAGAAGATCCTTCATCTGCTTCTACAGTAAAAGTATTAGATGTGGCGGACAGTTTTGACGAAGTTCTTGAACCAGTTGATAATGACGGGATTTTGGCTAAGATTAAACGATTTTTTCAAGGTCTTTTCAAATAGTAGACTTTAAAATTGAATATCATTAAAAAAGGTGGTGGGGGGTGTCCTGCCACCTTTTTTGTTTAATTTTTTTTAAATTATGAAGCTTATAAAAATAACTACAATTACTTTTTTCGGATTTGTGTTAGGAAACCTATATTGCTTAAGTCAAAATGCGAATAGCCCTAGTGAATCTATTCTTAGTGTAGACGTGAATTATTCAACACAATATAATTCTCTATTTCGTTTTCTGGAGCTTAGAGGAGTTATAGGCACAAACAATACCGGAATTGTGATTGGGATTCAGCGCGAAAATTTAACAAAGGGAAACATTTATGATGAAATTTCTTTTATTACTGATAGTGAAAAATACAGTTCAAATTTTTTTGGTGATCCTGGAAGGATTTATAATCACTCTATAAGTCAGTCTGATGTGCGTGAGTTAACGGAAAAAATTGAATCGGAAACATCCTCCAGTGTTGAATCAATTTACCTCAATAACTACATATATAATATAGATAGAGGTTGGACTTTCAAATTAGGCTATCAATACGGTTTTCCATTTGGCTTGTATTTTAATGCAGGTGTTGATTTTACAACAAATAGAACGAAAGATCTTTATGATGTTACCTCCTACTATATTTCGAATTCTGGATTTTATGAATCATTTTATGATACATTTGAAGATAGAGGATGGGCTTTTGGTTTTAGGCTATGGACGGGCATAGGTTATGCATTAGACTTAGGTAAAGATAAAAAATATTACTTAAATGCTCAAGCTACTTATAACTCTATACAGTATACAGCAACAATAGAAAGAAATTTTATCATTAATGCGGGCTTTGGTTTTCGAATTGGCGCTCAAGGAAAAACCTCAATTCAAGGAACAAGAGGGAGCAGCTTAGCAACTCGTCCAAAATAAATTTGATTATTCGGCATTTTTTTAAAAAAAAAGTAAAATACATACTGTAAATCATTTATTTAAATTATATTTGTACAATTAAAAAAAAAAAAATGAAAAAATTAATTATTTCTCTAGTACTTTTATCTTCAGTTGGTGCGTACTCTCAAACTGATGAAGGTTTGTTTTTTGATTTGAACTTAGGTTCGCGCATTGGCGGGGTAACTTCTGAGGATGCTAAAATGGGACCAGGGTTTCATTTGGATGGAGGTGTAGGTTACATGTTTTCGAACATAATCGGAATCAAAGGAGAACTTGGAATGGATTGGTTTAACGCAATGTCTGCAGATGAAACTACTGAGGATAGAGCAGGAATGGGACGTGCAACTTTGATGGCTGTTTTGGGAGTTTCAGAGCTTGCAGGCTTTGGTACTGAAAAATTTGCTTTACGTCTTAACCTAGGTTTTGGGCTTGCATCTTTAAGTAACCCTAGTTGGAAGGATGATCGTCTTGCACAAGAAGGATATGAGTTTACAGATCCTTTATTAAAAGGAAACGATGATATGGGACATTTCATCATCGGTTTGAATCCACAGTATCATATCAATAGTTCAATATCTGTCAATGCTAACATAGCATTTGTAGGGTTGTTACAACAAAGTTATGTAGTTGATCGCTCTACAAATGTCGCAGTTGAAGGTGTTCAAAACATAGTTAATGCCTCTGTTGGAATTTCTTACAGATTGGGACAATAATATCATTGAAAAATCTATTTAAAAAAGGTAGCGTTGTGCTACCTTTTTTTATTTGAAAATTTTATACTAGAATTTAATGAAGATAGTTTTCCTAAAAATATGTGTTATAGCATTTTCAATAGCATCATGCAATAAGAATTTGTCAGTAGAAGAGCAATATGCCGTTGACAAGGATATTATTAACCAATATATAGCAGACAACGGATTGACAGTAGAGGTTACGAGCTCCGGTTTACATTACGTAGTTACGTCAATAGGTACAGGGAATTTCCCGAATATAACGAGCAATGTAACAGTTCGTTACACCGGTAAGTTTACAGATAATCAAGTGTTTGATCAAAGTGCTGAAACTGGGACGACATTTAATTTGCAACATGTCATTGAAGGATGGACCGAGGGAATTCCATTGTTCAAAGAGGGTGGGGAAGGGATACTTATATTGCCATCTAAATTAGCCTATGGACCTAACGGGAATAGCAGTATACCTCCGAATTCAGTGTTGGTATTCGACGTTGAGTTACTGAATATTGTGGACTAGCAAGAAGTTGATAGAAATAAAAAAAAAAGCGCGTTCGAATGAAACGCGCTTTTTTTTGGAATAATGTTTAATTAGTTGATTCCAACTACTTCAATTTCGAAGGTTAAATCTTGTCCAGCTAGCGGGTGATTTCCGTCAACTACTATAGAACTTTCTCTCACTTCGCTTACGCGCAGTTGAATCTCAGAACCATCAGGCATCGTGGAAGTTAATCCCATTCCTACTTCAGGTTTCATATCTTGAGGTAACTTATCGTTTGGTACTTCTTGAATTAATTCTTCTCTAGATTCACCATAAGCTTCAGCACAAGGGATAACGACAGTTTTCTTTTCGTTTAACGTCATATTCATTACTCCGTTTTCGAAACCTGGGATCAATTGTCCCTGACCCATTTGGAATTCTAAAGGCTCTCGCCCTTCTGAAGTATCGAAAACTTCACCATTTCCCAATTTCCCGGTGTAATGCACCTTAACTTTGTCATTTGCTTTAACTTGACTCATACTACTTTAGTTTGTATAATTTATAAATTAATGGATATAAAAACATATAAAATGTTTGATTTATAGCGCATTTTGATACAAAGTTAATGTTTTTTAATGGTTATCAAAATAATAGGATAGAAGTGACCGTATTTGATTTAACTGGAACTACCGTAATGGCAACAATTAATTGACCAACCAGTAATAATGAAGGAATAATTATTATTATGTTAATTGTGATTTGACAACGTATGGAAACAACATTGCTTACGTCTTTGAAGTTTGTAATGGTGGAGGTAGTAACTGTCTGGATTGCTTATGCTTCTAATGGAAATAATATAGCGTCTTTACCAATTGAATAGGTGGGTTTTAAAGTAACGAAGAAGAACATGATAAAAATAATAACTATTTAACATAATATTAATTATAAGACAATAAAAGATGTGTCAAAAAAAACACCACATTTACAGTTCGTGGTGCTTTCTTATCAGTATAGCTTTTGATGAAGTTATTCTTCTTCATTAATCATGTCATCTTCACTATTTACCCCATCCTCATTGTCTTTTGAAAAACCCGGTGCTACATCGTTTTCAGAACCGACAGGTTTATGAGCAGGTGGTTTCACAATAGTTACGTTGATAGCGTTCATACCTTTCTGACCACGCTCTAAGTCAAATTCAACTTTGTCGTGTTCAGATACAGGTTGCATTAACCCGTTTGCATGTACGAAGAATTTTTCGTCAGAGCCTAATTCTCGAATAAAACCGTAACCTTTCGAATCATTAAAGAAAACAACTACACCCGTGCGAACAGTTGGTTCTTCACTCTCATCACGCTTAGGAACTCCAATTTCAATGCTTTCAGCACTTACCTCTTTCTTCTTGCTTAAATCTGGTGGCGTATCAACTATATTTCCGAACTCATCCACATAGGCAATCATATTATCCAATCCTCCACCTTCTGAATTTTCCTTGCGTTCTTGCTTCTTAAGTTCTTTGTCTTTACGTTTTTTTAAACGTTTTTTTTCCTTTTCTTTTTTACTAAAAGTTTCTTGCGATCTACCCATTACTATTTTTTGATGAACTACTAATACTATTGAATATCAACGATTAAAGATACGTATTTCAAAGTATACGCTTTTTATCCGACTGTAAAACTCTGATATCTTAACAGGAGTATGAATATTCTCAAACAAATATAGCTATTTTTTCATGATTTTTAAGGATATATTTAGCGTTTACACGTTTAAAGGTGCTGACCTTTGGTTTCTCAACCCGAGTGAAATTGCAAAGTTTCGAAACGGTAATTTCTCGTTCACATTTTTTTAAGTTTTAAATATGTTTGATAGAAAAAGGGTGAGCGAGTCAATCATATTAGCTCTCTAGGCCTTCTCAGCGCATATGCATTCGTTTACGTTCAGGACGTGCTTAGCGAAATTAGAAAATACAACCATAGCAATAACGAGGGTCAATGTACCAGACTCTTTCCTCTTTAATCTTTTATATCAAATCCCCAAAAAAAAATGGAATGTTTGACCAAATAAGATTGTAAGTTTGATAGTTAATTTTTCAGAGGAACAAATTTATTTACACAAAAAATGGACTACTTCATTTGAAATAGCCCATTCGCATTGTTATTATATGGATTTCCTTATTTTACTTTTTTCTTAATTGGAATTTTTCTCCATTCAGCCAAAGACTCTTCATTCATTTTAATGTAAGCGCCGTAATTTGCCTTTTTGGCTTCTGCCAAGGACAACTCTGCGGATTTAATTGCAGCAGGAATATCACCCATTTCAAATTCAATTAATGCTTTTTTACGGGTGTACCAAAACGCTTCTAATCCCCTCATTTCAACTGCTTTTGTAATATATTCACGTGCTTTTTCCAATTGGATTTTCTCTTCTAGGTAAAAGCTAGCAGCGTTGTAGTAATCTCTATCAGATGGGCCGGACATAGTCTTCTCGATAGATGCTATTGCTATTTCTTTGGTAGGTACCTTAACGGGTAAATCAACAACAACATTTTCCCATGCGAATTGCAAGTCAGCACCACTTGTGGTTAGATTTTCAAAACTAATCGAGAAGCTTTCTTTTTTCGAAGTAGCCATTTTTACAGGTAGAATTATTTCAGCAACTATTTTATCTGCACTCCAGTCGTCAGGAACGCCTCCGTTATCGGTCTCGTTATACAAGTATATTGTCCACATTTTTGCTTCTGGCTTAGCATAAACAGAATATTTACCGGCTACCACCTCTTTTCCAGCAAAATCAATCGTAGAAGAGAACTCTAAGGTTGTATTCATGTTTGCACCAGTTCTCCAAACTTCTCCATAAGGAATAATTGTTCCAAAGATAACGCGATCACGCACGGATGGACGCGAATAATCGATTGTAAAGTCAGTTAAACCGACTTTTTGATCAACTGTGCTTCTTGGACTTAGATCTGGCATCTTTACCTGACCAAAGGACAAGCTTGTTAATGCTACGGCGCATGATAATAAGGCAATCTTTTTCATTGTGTGTTTGTATTTGTTAGTTAAAATTTTACTTTTTTAATTCCCATGTTATATAACGTAAAACCGAAAATATCGGCATTTTGTTCGATGATTTTTGAAACCGGTGTACCAGCTCCATGGCCTGCATTTGTCTCGATGCGAATAAGCAAAGGGTTCTCACCTTCATGTTTAGCCTGTAGTTCAGCCGCAAACTTGAATGAATGAGCAGGTACTACCCTATCGTCGTGGTCTCCTGTCGTAATCAATGTTGCCGGGTAGGAAATTCCTTCTTTAACGTTATGAACCGGTGAATAGCTCAATAAATATTCAAGCATTTCAGGACTATCATCAGCAGTTCCGTAATCATAGGCCCAACCCGCTCCTGCAGTGAATTTGTGGTAACGCAACATGTCGAGCACTCCAACAGCTGGTAACGCAACTTTCATTAAGTCGGGACGCTGAGTCATGGTCGCCCCAACTAATAATCCTCCATTGCTTCCTCCTCGAATGGCCAGAAAATCAGATGATGTATATTTTTCAGCAATTAAGTATTCACCTGCCGCGATAAAATCATCAAAAACATTCTGCTTTTTAAACTGTGTACCAGCGTCGTGCCACTTTTTTCCATACTCTCCTCCTCCACGGAGATTGGCCACGGCATAAATCCCTCCTGCTTCCATCCATACTGCATTTGCAACACTGAATGAAGGAGTCAAACTTACGTTGAATCCTCCGTATCCATAAAGAATGGTAGGATTATCACTGGTTTTCTCAACGCCCTTCTTATAAGTAATAATCATAGGTACCTTGGTTCCATCTTTCGAAGTGTAGAATACTTGTTCAGACATAAAATCAGCTGGGTTATAATCCATATCTGGTTGCCAGTAAAGGCTGGAAGCGCCTGTTTTCGTGAAAAATGTGTATATGCTTGGCGGTGTGACATAATTCGTAAATGAAAAATACAATGTAGAGTCATCATCTTCTCCTCCAAAACCATTTGCGGTTCCTAGACCCGGTAATTCGACCGTACGGATTAATTTCCCAGTATAATCGAGTTGCTTCACTTCGGAAATTGCATCTTTCATGTACGAAGCAAATAAATATCCAGCTCCTTTAGAAACGCTCAATACATGTTCTGATTCGGGAATAACGTCTTCCCAATTCTCCACTTGGGGAGTGGTTGCAGATACCTTACATAAACGCTGGTTTGGGGCGTTGAGATTCGTAACGATATAACAAAAATCTTCTTTAACTGTTAATACATACGCATCTTGTTCATAACCCGTTACCATTGGTATTATTGGAGCATTCTCATCCTCAAGATTTTTTATCAATAGTTCATTCCCTGATGTAGAAACAGCGCCAGTGATAAATAAATATTTACCATCTTTGGAGACATCTCCCCCTATGTAGCGTCGCTTCTCCCCATCTTTCATTCCATATATCACTTTATCACTAGATTGCGGTGTTTTTAATTTGTGATAATACAGCTTATGTTGGTCTGTCATTTCAGACAATTCACTTCCTTTTGGCTTATCGTAACTGCTGTAGAAAAATCCATCATTTTGTTTCCACGATATCCCTGAGAATTTAATGTCAACAACGGTGTCTTCTACCATTTCTTTCGTTTCAGCGTCGATTACTATGACTTTTCTCCAATCACTTCCACCTTCTGAAATTGCGTAGGCCGCCAAGCTACCATCTTCAGAAAATGATAATTGACCTAAGGAGGTAGTTCCATCTGCAGAGAATTCATTTGGATTCAAAAACACCTCCTCTTTATCCGTAGAGTCTTTACGATAAACAACATATTGATTTTGAAGTCCATCATTTTTGTAGTAATATGTGTACTTGCCTCTTTTAAAGGGAGATCCAATCTTTTCGTAGTTCCATAATTTGGTTAAACGATCTTTTATTGCTGCTTTTACAGGCATCTCTTTTAGATAGGCAAATGTCACTTCATTCTGTCGGATAACCCAATCTTTGGTTTCCTCGCTCATGTCGTCTTCTAACCAACGGTAAGGGTCAGCGACTACTTTACCGTGAATCGTATCGACCACGTCTCCCTTTTTTGTTTCTGGATAAGTCATTTCCTTAATCTCTTCGGGTGATGAACAGCTTGCCACCAACCCAATAATGGAAGCCGTAATACACAATTTTCTTCGCATAGTTTTTCAGTTTGAGACCGAAATTAAGCAATAATTTTGATTGTTCTTCTATTTCTGCAGTTGTTAGGTATTTGTTGAATTATACTAGCAATACTTTACAATAACGCTGATGATGTGTTTACTCGTTTCTTCAATTACTGCATGACTTTAACTGTAGGAGTTCAAAGTATGAAAAAATGACGATTCTTATTTTCAAGGCTTTTGAAGTTTTGAATTCGATGTATTTCTACGTACATTTAGCCTTCTAAATTTAACAAAATTTATGCTAAAACTTCTAATAAACAACAAAAGCTTAGTGCTTAGTGCGTGTGCAGCTCTTTTTATAGGAACTGCTTCTCACGCACAAATGAGGGGGCCACTGGAGGAACCTTTTATTCCTGGACATATTATTGTTCAACTCGCCGAAGGTGCTAATATTGAACGGATTATTAGTCATTTACCCCATGATTATGAATTTCAATTAAATCGTCTCTTAGCTGACAATATGCGCGCTTTTTTGATTGAGTTTAATCCATCTACCATTGGTCAACTCGAAGCGTTGAAATTGGTGAATAGTCAACCAGGGATAACGATTGCACAAAATAATCACTTGGTTGAAATCCGTCAGGCTCCAAACGATACAGAGTTTAATCAACAATGGCACCATGTCAATACAGGACAAACAGGAGGTACTGTTGATGCAGACATTGACATTGATGAAGCTTGGGATATAACTACAGGAGGCCAAAATGCATTGGGTCACGATATCGTTGTTTGTATTTTGGAACAAGTTAATTTTTCTCACAATGATCTTATCAATAACCGTTGGACGAATACCGCTGAAATACCTGGGAATGGTGTTGATGACGATGGAAATGGGTACATCGATGATATCAATGGATGGGACGTAGGTACGAACAATGGAACTTTACCAACGAATAATTCGGGACATGGAACAAACGTGGCTGGAATGATTGGTGCTCAAGGTAATAATAGCTTGGGCGTAGCAGGAGCAAACTGGGATGTAAAAATGATGAATGTTGTAGGTTACAATATCAACTCAGAAGCATCGGTTGTTTCTGCGTACAATTATCCATTAACGTTAAGAAAGCGGTATAATGAAACGAACGGTACGGAAGGTGCTTTTGTAGTATCTACGAACGCTTCTTGGGGTATTGACGGTGCCAATCCAAACAACTTTCCAATTTGGTGTGCTTTTTATGATACATTAGGGGTACACGGAATTTTAAATTGTGGAGCGACTACAAATCAAGATTTAAATGTTGATGTTTCCGGAGATATGCCTACAGCTTGTCCAAGTCAATATATGTTAGGAATTGGTCGTTCTGATCATAATGATAATTTCGCTGGAGGGTATGGATTAACTACAATTGACTTCCCTGCTCCGGGTATTAACGTGCGTACAACTGCAAATGGAAATACCTATACGACAACTACTGGAACTTCTTTTTCGAGTCCGTTGACAGCAGGAGTTGTGGCCCTACTCTATTCAATTCCTTGTCCCACATTCATGAATATTGTATTGAATGACCCGCAAGAAGGTGCTGATTTGGTATTCAATTCACTTATGGATGGCTTAGACTTAAAACCAAATTTGACGAATTTCTTTATTGGTGGAGGTCGATTAAATGTAAAAAATTCTATGGATTTATTGATGACTGCTACGTGTAGTTCATGTACTCCACCTTCGGATATTACGCTATCTAGTGTAAATGATAATGACGCATCTATCACCTACACGGGGGTTCCTGATGCTGATAATTACGCTGTTTACATCCAAGAAGCTGGTTCAGGAAACTGGTCATCTTTTACGACTACGAATACTTCGTATACGTTTACTGGATTAACGACTTGTACTGAATATGAATTCTACATTGAGACTACATGTGCGACTGAAACAAGTGTTTCCTCTCCTGTTCAATCATTTGCTACGTCCGGTTGTGGAAACTGTATCGATTTAACTTACTGTGCGACTGGAACAACGAATCCAGATATTTTCGTGGGTGTTCACTCTCCAGCAAGTGTAGAAACCGAATATACTACGTACACTGTGACTTCTGGATGGGGTGCTGATTTAGCGAATGGATATGCTTATGGAGACCTTGTTTTAGTAGATGATGGTACAGCGAATGATGCTGAAGGGTGTGGAACTTTAATTAACGGAGCTGCTGTAGCCGGTAACATAGCTGTTGCTCTGAGAGGAACATGTAACTTCTCATTAAAAGCCCTGAATGCTCAGAATGCAGGTGCAACTGCTTTGTTATTAATTAATAATGGAAATCCGCCACCTGCACAGTTAGGCGATGGTGGCGAAGGTCCTCAAATTACGATTCCAGTTCTTATGGTTTCTGATGTTGATGGAGCTGATCTTTTAGCATTGCTAGAAGGAGGAGGAAGTGCAGTGGGCTTCATCGGTCAACAAAATGAATGGATAGAGTCGTTTGAATTAAACGGAATTTTAAGTGTTTCAGGTGACGATAGCGGATACCGCGCACCAAGTTTAACTCCAATTAACTTAGATGTGAACACTCCATATACTTTTACATTGACACCTGGCCAAGCTGGACAGGAAATGAATCAACAGACCCGTATTTGGGTTGATTTAAACCAAGATGGAACGTTCGATGTAGCTGAAATTGTTTACGACCAAACTACAGCAGCTACTGGTGTTTTAACGGATGTATTGACCATTCCTGGAACTGCTACATTGGGAAGCACGCGAATGCGGGTTCAAATGGCATATCAAGGATATGGAGCAGATCCACTACCGGCGGCTTGTGGGGACTTTGTCTCTGGTGAGGTAGAAGATTACTGTTTGGAACTTGCTTCTGGTGTTGTATGTGGTACTGTTTTAAACGAAACGGTGGTTCAACCTTCATGTTCTCAAGTGCAAGATGGGTCAATTACTTTAGCGCCAACCGGTGGAGCTGCTCCGTATACTTATTCTTGGAACAATGGAGCAGGTAATGTGCCTAGCGTCTCTGGATTGGGTGCAGGAGCAATTATCGCTACAGTTACTGATAATAGTGGGTGTGTTACGTCCCAATCCTTTACATTGGCGTATACTACATCTATTGCTGTAACAGCTACCACAACAGATCCATCTTGCTCTCCAAATATGGATGGTTCAATTACGGCAAATGCGACTGGAGGAACAGGTTTTGGGTACCAATGGACAGCCGGTCCTGCGGCGGCGACCTATTCAGATCTGGGAGCTGGAACATATCAAGTAACAGCTACAGCAGCCAACGGGTGTTCCGCTCAGGCGTCTTTCACTCTAGCATATACAACTGATTTAGTAGTTAATGGTAACGTAACGAATCCTTCTTGTAGCACTACTCAGGACGGTTCAATAACTGTAAGTGCAACTGGAGGAACAGGATTAACGTACCAATGGACAGGTGGTCCTGCTGCTGCTACCTATTCAGGTATTGGCGATGGGACTTATGAAGTTACAGTTACAGCATCGAACGGTTGTGTAGCAACTGAGACTTTTACTCTAGCTGCAAACCCATCTACTCCATCGGCTTCATTTACTCATAATCAATCAAGCTTGACCTTTTCGTTTATTAATACGAGTTCAAATGGAAACAGTTATGCATGGGATTTTGGAGACGGTAATACCTCAGCGTCTTTTAACCCTACTCACACCTATGCGGCTGATGGAACATATAACGTATGCTTAACAGTTACAGGGATATGTGAGGATGTTACTTCATGTGAGCAAATCATTGTGAATACGGTTGGATTAGAGAATGTTCAATCGACTTCAGGAATCAACGTTTTCCCGAATCCTGCTTCTGATGAAATCAATTTTGAAATTACTATTACTGATGCTGATGAAATAGTGATTTTAGACGCTACAGGAAAATTGGTTCAGATGGTGACGATTAACAAGGAGTTGACCAGTGTAAATGTAAATCAGTTAACAAATGGATTGTATATCTATCAAGTATACAATACAAAAGGTGATCGGATTCATGTTGATAAGTTTAGTATTACTAAATAAACTGGTAAATAACTGGAAAAAGCCGTTCTCTTTGGGAACGGCTTTTTTATTTTGTTGAAGTAACTTTAGATGAATTTAGTAGTTTTATGGCTATGGTTAAATGGATTTTTATCTGTGCCCTTACTGGATGTTTATTTAGTTGTCAAGAACAAGCAACCGAGGAGGAATTGTATGATCTTCTTCTTGTCTGTTATAATGATTATTATGAGTTATCCGATATTGCGGCCAGTGACACACTTCACGAATTCGAAAACTTCCTCATTTCAGAGGGTCATCTACAGGGCCCTACTGGAAAATCCTATCGTGAATTACTTTCCTACCTCAAAACGAATACGTACTTCAAGCTACCGTTAAAAAAAATTGATTTTACCAACGAATTGCTCTACGATAATCCGTCAGACCTAATCTACTGTGTTCATTATAATTTTAATATTGATAGTGCACAGTTTATGAATTTACAGTATTATCAATGTGCTGAGACTTTAGGTGAATACATGCAAGGACCGTCAATTAATATTCATGATGTGTTTGACACATACATTCATTATTTGGATGAAGAAACCATGGAACAACCATTCGTGAGAGAGTCACTACTTCAATTTTTCTATCGGTGGTATTTCACGAGCAAATACAATCGTGAAATCGAAATCCCATCACAAGAGAAAGAAGCGGAAACATCCTCAGAATCGATATTCGAAGATGAGATTGAAGTTCTATAAATCAACACGGTTAATTCGGAATTCATCTGGTACCTCTACAGGTTGATTTGCTGCTTTATGCACGACTAAAAACTGAAAATCAAATCCTTCCGGTAATGCTAAGTATAACCGACGGATATTACTGATACAATCAGAAAAAAGGTAAATATATAAGGCAAACAGGAACGTGTTTTTATGCACTGTAAATTTCACAACCAGTCTCGCAAGATTATGCCACAATTGTTACACATTATCTTGTATCTTCGCTATATGTCCATTCGCACACAATTAAGAGCTGCCATAACAAGTTATTTCCCTTTTGAATTATCGGGAGAGCAAGCCATTTTAGCTGATCAATTGTGTGATTTCTTCGTTAGTCAAGACGTTTTAGAATTGTTTGTACTCAACGGCTATGCGGGTACAGGAAAAACTACGCTTCTCAGCGCTTTTGTGAATGCCTTGAAGGAAGTAAAAGGAAAATCTATACTTCTAGCACCTACTGGAAGGGCTGCAAAAGTTTTTTCGAACCGTTCGGGACAGCCAGCGCAGACAATTCATAAAAAAATATATCGAAAAGAAACAGTTTCAGGTGGTGGAGTTCAATTGGTGGTCCCCCCTAACCTGCATACAAATACTATTTTTTTTATTGATGAAGCTTCCATGATTGGCGATTATTCGCTTCGAAATGACGGTAGTGTAAGTCCCCGAAATTTGTTGGAAGATGTCATTAACTATGTTTATTCAGGTAAAAACTGTAAGATCATTTTTATTGGAGATGTTGCCCAGTTGCCGCCAGTAGGAAGCGATTTTAGTCCGGCTTTGAATCAAGAATACTTAAGTCAGCACTATAGTCGATTGACGATTTTAGGCTTTCAACTTAAGAATGTATTGCGGCAAGCAGAGGGTTCCGATATTTTAATTAACGCTACACAATTACGTTCTGCACCTGAGAATACATTTCCTAAATTCTCCATTGGATCAAATAAAGATTTGATTCGACTGCCTGGAGATGAGCTACAAGACGCCCTTGATAGTGCTTTTTCCAAATATGGCCGTGACGAGACCATCATTATTACCCGCAGTAATAAGCGGGCAAATTTGTACAATCAACAGGTTCGCTCGCGCATATTGTGGTATGAAGAGGATATTTGTGGCGGAGATTTGGTAATGGTTGTTAGAAATAATTACTTCTGGTTGGACGATACCTCGCAAGCCGGTTTTATTGCTAACGGAGAAATCATGGAAATTGAGCGAATTTCAGGACGCGAAGAAATGTACGGATTTCAGTATGCCGATGCACGGGTGCGATTAGTAGATTATCCAAAAATGGGCTCAATTGAAGTTAAAATCATGTTAGACGTCATTTATGAAGACACCCCGAATCTTTCTAGAGATAAAATGAAAGAGCTCTTTTATTCTGTAGAGCGCGATTATGCTTTCGAACGTAATAAAAAGAAACGCTATGAGCGTATTATGACAGATCCATACTTCAATGCTTTACAAGTCAAGTTTGCTTATGCTGTGACGTGTCATAAATCCCAAGGCGGACAATGGGCATGCGTGTTTTTGGACCAAGGTTTTCTTACAGAAGACCTACTCGATCAAAACTTCTTTCGTTGGTTATATACGGCGTTTACGCGTTCGACAGAGAAGCTTTACTTAATCAACTTCGACAATGCGTTTTTTGATTAAGGTTAAAGCGATTATTGGACACACACATAACCAATTAAGAGTATAACGATTACTCTTTGCGTTCAGTCTACTTTCTTCGCTCTTTCAGCACCTCTAGTACATCTTCTAGACGATAACCCTTTGCCTGTAACAAGATGAGATAGTGAAATAGTAAATCGGCACTTTCGTTGAGGAACAAGTGTTCGTCGTTGTCTTTTGCTTCTATAACTACCTCTACTGCCTCTTCTCCAACTTTTTGGGCTACTTTGTTGATTCCGCTTTTAAACAAGGAGGAAACGTACGAATTCTCATCTGGATTGTCCTTTCTGTCTTTTATGGTGATTTCCAAATCGCGCAGTACACCAAAAGAGGTGTTCGAACGCTCTCCCCAACAAGTTGTGGTACCGTTGTGACAAGTAGGACCAACTGGAATTGCTTGTATGAGTAGACTGTCTTGGTCACAATCTAATTCAATATGCTTGACTTCCAAAAAGTTACCGCTCCCCTCACCTTTTGTCCAAAGTCTGTTTTTAGACCTGGAGAAAAACGTTACTTTATTCGTTTTAGTTGTGGTTTGAAAAGCCTCCTCGTTCATATACCCGAGCATCAATACTTCGCGTGTATCGAAATCTTGAACAATTACAGGAACTAATCCTTCTCCTTTATTGAAATCTATCTGCATCATAAGCGTATTTGAATATGTTGAGCGAGCAATGCTTGTTTGAGCGCTGGAAGATCTACTTCCTTAAAATGAAAAATACTTGCTGCTAAGGCCGCCGAAACATCTGTTTGTTGGAACACTTCCGTAAAATGGGCTATGCTTCCTGCACCTCCAGAAGCAATAATAGGAATAGTGAGCAACTCATTCATTTTCTTAAGTGCCTCAATCGCAAATCCAGCTTTGGTTCCATCGTGGTCCATTGATGTGAATAAGATTTCACCTGCACCTAGCTCCTCTGCTTGTTTCACCCAAGAAAATAATTCTTTATCGGTTTCTACGCGTCCACCGTTTAAAAACACCTTCCATGTACCATCGACTAATTTTGCATCCACAGCCAATACCACGCATTGATTACCGAATTTATCCGCTAATTCTTTAATGATTGAAGGATTCTTAACGGCTGCGCTGTTTATGGCAACTTTATCAGCACCAGATTGCAAGAGATAGTAGGCGTCCTCAACACTTCCTACCCCACCACCAACTGTGAAAGGTATGGCAACTTGCTGTGCAACTTCTTTTACAAGTGCTACAAGCGTTTTCCGTTTTTCATGCGTTGCTGTAATGTCTAGGAACACCAATTCATCTGCACCAATCTCGCTATACATTCGCGCTAAAGCCACAGGATCTCCAGCATCGCGCAGCCCGACAAAGTTGATCCCTTTGACAGTGCGTCCATCTTTAATATCGAGACATGGAATAATCCGTTTTTTTAACATGATTGTTGAAGTTTTCCTAGTTGTTCAATCGTAATATTTCCCTCGTAAATTGCTTTTCCTATAATTGCTCCGGCTAAACCTGCGGCCTTCAACTCAAGAACTTCTTCAAACGTTGTCACTCCACCACTTGCAATGAGATCTATTCTCGGAAACTCCTTAAGTAGATTCATGTATAAATCTATCGATGCCCCCGCTAACATACCATCTTTTGCAATATCAGTGCAAACAACGTGACGAACACCTTTTTGGGTATACTGTTCTAAAAAGTCATAAATGGTGACAGATGAGTCCTCTTGCCAGCCATTGATTGAAATTAGTTCATTTCGAACATCTGCTCCTAAGATTAAACGTTCCGAACCATATTTGTCAAGCCATTCGAAGAATAGCATTGGTGATTTGACGGCCATGCTTCCCACAGTTACTTGATTTGCTCCAGCTTCAAGGACTAATTCAAGTGCTTCATTAGATTTGATTCCTCCTCCAAAATCAACGATTAAGTTGGTCTCCTTGACGATTTTCTGAAGTATTGGTAGATTAACGACATTATTTGATTTAGCACCGTCTAAGTCTACCAAGTGTAAATATTTTAATCCAGCGTCTTCAAAGCTTTTCGCCATTTCCACAGGATTTTCACTGTATGTTTTCTTTTGAATGTAGTCCCCCATAGTCAAACGCACACACTTCCCATCTATAATATCGATTGCTGGTATTATTTTGAATGTGTTCATCTCTATTTCTTTAAAAAGTTCTTTAATATTTGTTCACCTGAAACACCACTTTTTTCTGGATGAAATTGACAAGCATAAAAATTATCTTTCTGCAAAGCAGCGGAAAAAGTACCGTTATAATCAGTTATTGCAATAGTTTCTGAAACTACAGGAACATAGTAGCTGTGCACGAAGTAAACATCATTTTCTATGTTTACCAAAATTGATCTTCCTTCC
>Ga0181574_10001976_pt1 | contig 18976 bp, 9 predicted proteins | sample 101ome_24_FD_145600 | JGI IMG/M metagenome (GOLD analysis project Ga0181574, IMG submission 145600) | Coastal salt marsh microbial communities from the Groves Creek Marsh, Skidaway Island, Georgia - 101410AT metaG (spades assembly) | ecosystem: Environmental > Aquatic > Marine > Intertidal zone... | reverse complement strand
CAACTCGAGTGAAAATGCGACAAACGTGCGTATGCCATCTACTTACTCAATTACGCCTTCTTTTGACCATAAATTCATCGGATTTGGTATTCCGGTATCTTATAATTCTTATAGCGGCGGCCGCATAGGTTTAGGTGCGCGATTAGGGCCAATGACGATTGGTGTTCCCGATTTGAAAACTATTTTCCCAGGAGGAAAAGTACGAGGAGCCGGTTTCTATTTTGGATTAAGAGTACCTGTTCTTTATGGCCATCCTGACGATACAGATAACGACAAAGTATCTGACAAATTAGATCAGTGTATTGATATCCCAGGAGTTTGGGCGTTTAAAGGGTGTCCTGACACCGATGATGATGGTATACAAGATACAGACGATTTATGTCCGTTGGAAGCTGGTTTAGCGGAATTTAATGGATGCCCAGACAAAGATGGTGATAAAGTACCAGACAAAGATGATGAGTGTCCGGATACTGCTGGTTTAAAAGAATACAGTGGTTGTCCAGACACAGATGGTGATGGTATTCCTGACAAAGACGACGAATGTCCGAATGAGCCAGGAACTGAAGAATTCATCGGGTGTCCAGATAAAGATGGAGATGGTATTCCAGATTATAAAGATGCATGCCCAGATGCTGCAGGTCCAGTCGAATTCGACGGATGTCCAGATACTGATGAAGATGGTGTTCTAGACTTCCTAGATGAATGTCCTGAAACTCCTGGCCCAAAAGAAAACAATGGATGCCCATGGCCAGATACGGATGGTGATGGTGTATTGGATAAGGATGATAAATGTCCTAACATTTCTGGTCCAGCGAAAAACGATGGATGTCCTTATACTGACACTGATAATGATGGTGTTCCAGATAAGGATGATAAGTGTCCTGAAACTCCAGGGCCAGTTGAGAACGAAGGGTGTCCAGAAATTGAGGCCGAACTTCAAGAAATTTTGAAAACAGCATTTGATAACCTTGAATTTGAAACAGGTCGTTCGAAGATTAAATCAGAGTCGATTGAATCCTTGAATGAGTTGGCTGAAGTTTTAGTGAAGAAACCAGAGTGGGGATTACAAATTGCTGGACATACTGACAACGTTGGTAAAGCGCAAAGCAACTTGATCTTATCCAAGCAACGTGCAGAGGCTGTACGAGACTTTATGGTAGAGCGAGGAATTGCTACAGAACGTTTGTCTGTGCTCTATTTTGGTCAGACTATGCCTGTGGAAAGTAACGAGACACCGGAAGGTCGACAAGCTAACCGACGTGTAGAAATGACAATTATCTTTAAATAATTAAGACTATAAAAAAGTCCCGATTTCAATTGAAGTCGGGATTTTTTGTTACTCAAACAGAAAATTATGTTGCACCCCCAAAAAAAAATTATGAATCTATCTTATCGACTTTCGCTTGGCCTATTGCTGATGATTACTGTTGCTTTGTTTTCCTGCGAACAGAAAACCAAAGGTGGAACTACAACTCCTTCTTCCAAAGATTCAATTGAAGAGGAAACTATTTCTGCTTCTCAAAAGAAAATGGAAGAATTTGAGACGCTCGATAATTCCTCATTAGGGTTAGTTAAAAGCCTACGTTGGGAAGAGAGAGTCGGAGACCAATCTAAATTTCAGGAGGTTGACATATACTTGAATGCGGATAAAATGCCTGTGAAAATTGTCGAATATTTTTCTGACGGAAACTTCGCCGAACAAGGTGAACGAATTTATTACCTTGACCAAAATGAAGTATACGCAATACATAAACGATATGACGATTGGGTAGACTCTAATTTTGCGGTATTCAATGAAAAACAAGTTTTTTTCGAAAATGGAGAGGCTGTTGATGCTCGCTTTCGTTCTTCCGATTATGCGGACGACATTGTTCATGAAAGCTGGGATAAAATTCGACCAGAAAACATTTCCAACGAACAAGAGGTCATGGACATTATTAATGGAGAGGGACGATTCAAGACACATTATATCAGTTATATTCAAACCGAAAATGCCATATTCTTATTACTTGGGGAGCCAAAAGAAGGAGATCGTTATGTTACTGCAGTTAAAGTAGATAAAATGACTTCGTTTTTAGAGGAGTTACTTAATAATTCTAAAGAATATAAATTCAAACCCATCTCCATCACATTTGAAGTTTCAGGAGGAAATGGACAACCTGAATTCCGTGTACTTACTTCGGCAAGTTGGAATTAGCAGTTGCCTTTGTTTCGATAAAATCCAATAGTGCTTTATTGAAATGTGCGGGTTCCTCACCTGGATACGTGTGACCCGTTTTTTGATTGATTACCAGCTGAGCATTTAACTTCTCTTGAAGTTTAGAAGCATTACTCACATCAAAAATGGTATCCTTGGCGCCCCATAGTATCAATATTGGAATCGATAAGGTATCGGCCACCTTATTCTTATTAGTAGGAAGATCATCCAACAATTCAGCTTGCTCCGAAGGGTATCGACTAAAATACTTTTCAAAGATGGCCTCAAAAACAACCATTGGAAATGGTGGTGGATTAACCATAGATATTTTAAACAACCGTTTCACATCCTTTGCATCTTTAGGAACAAAAATTTCCTTGACGCTTTTCACACTGTTCCTTCTGCATAATTCCTCAACCTCTTCATCCGCTATTACATCCCCTGGAGATGCAACAATTGTAAGCGAACTAAGGGTGTGTTCAAAAGCACTTCCATACGCTAAAGCAACAAAGCCTCCATAAGAAATGCCTACCATGTGAACATCCATCAATTTTAATTGCTTTACCAATGAATGAATTGCACAAACTTGTGACGTTAAGGTGGGAGGAGCTTTCGAATAACTCTCTCCAAACCATAATAAATCAGGAACAACAATTCGATAGTCATTGGAGAATCTTTTGACTTGTCGTTCCCAAGTAACCTTTCCATCACCCCCAAACCCATGAATGAATAACATCACTGGTTTATTCTGTAATTCATTATCAAAATAATGAATAGTATGGTCGTCGTGCTGTAACACTTTTTCCTGAAAACCCTTTTTGTCATACGTCCTATAAACGCTCTTGTCATAAAAACTCACTGCTTTTTGACAACTGTTAGAAAGAAAAGAAAGTGATAATAAAGCCACAACTCCAATTTTATATGTATGCATAATACACAAAAATACTTAATGTAAAGGAGAACTAATATTGAGGCGACTACTTTTAATATAATAATAACGCGAACGTCCCATACAATCTCAAAAAATGGCTCCTACAAATCCGAACTCAAGTAAACATTGATGAATTTTTTACTCAATATCCTGTTTAATGACCTGAAGGATTTCATAGCTATTGGGAGATGCATCATACACATAGATAAGAAAATGCATATTATCCTTATCTAAACCAGCTGGTATAGCATATGAATAATCCAAAATAATTTTATCTCCTAAAGCAGCATCAGGAGAAAATAAATCCACACCGAATGCATTTCCATCAATACTTCCGAGGTGTTTGTCTCGATGTGTGTAAAACTCATTTGGCGTATTATTTGGCATTAATTGCCAATCAACTAATGAGTCTTGAATAACATAAACTACTGCCTTCATTGGGACTTCATCTGATGTTAGTTTTTCAAATTCAGCATGTAAAAAACCTCCATTCGTTGCAGCATAAAAATTGAACTCACTTTGAATATTAACTTTCAAATCACTATCGGCTAAGATGTCAGCTACGCGAGTTTGCCAAGTCCCAGAAAGATCAAATAACTTACCATCAAAAACTTTTCTACTAACATTTCCGGAGGGGTTTCCAGAAAAATTAAACCCATTTTGAAACTCAATACCATATAGAATACCATCTGGATTTGTATGGTCTGTATAAAAACTACTTCCATTAGGGTTAAACTGTTGAAAAGACATAAGTGAACCTGGATCCGCATGTATCTTCGCTACAAAAACGCGACTTGGATTTGCCTCATGAATTGATTTAGCTACAATAGCAGCAGTTGGACAATTATTACACAAATGACCCGTATACTCTTCTAGTAATGCATTTCTCAAGTCATTGGTGTTTGCAGGGAATTGAGGGTATTCATTGTCCAAATAATCCTGCCATACACCGGGATAAAGGTTTGTGTCTAGCGAAATAGTTGCTTGTTGTTCATATGGAAACTCTACTTTATCACAACTCATTAATGAGACTACTAAAGTACCAAACAAAAGAAATTTTGAAAAATTATTCATATTGCATTCATTTAAAAACTATGAGAGAACGATACCGTCAAACCATTTGAAGCTGGTACAAAACGGCAAACACCTCCTACACAAAACAGTCCTTCGTTTTGACGACCATAAGCAACTTGAAGTCTGGTAGCGCCCCATATCTTACCGATAATTGCAATAGGGTAGTTTATACGATCAGCTTCGACTGGATTTCCATAATTTGACTGGAAAACCATACTAAAATACCAATCTGGAGAAATAGAATATTCGACTAATGCTGTCGCCCAATCCCCTCTATCCTTGTTATCTGCAGCCCAGAGTTTCTGCAACTCAACCCTTACGGAGTTAGTTTTATTTATTTTGTATTCTGCCTCGATAACTCCGATGTGTGACCTGATAATCCCCTTTTCATTCGTGAGTTTCATGATATCATTATTAAAAACTAAATTGAAATAATTATATTTCATTTTCAATTTTTTATTAAACTTCTTCTCTATTGTAACGTTAATATCTCTCCAATAAATCAGTGAACTTTTATCAAAAATAACAGATTCATAAGTGACACGACTTGAATCGTTTGGAGAAATCCCCATGGTTCTGCGAATAGGCTCATAGGCCGTTGAAAAATTAAGCGCTAAATCTGTTCCATATTTACCGCCAAGTTTCGTCCCCCTTTTGAATTTGTAGAATACGTCAGCTTGGAATGCTACCTCTCCATTGGGTTGAGAGGCATATGGATAAAGCGTAGCCACCAAATTATATGTGTGCGTCTTTGTTAACGGTGGAATAAAACCAATCTGCAAATCTTGTAAGGCTGCATCACGATCACTTCTGAAACTCATGTTATCGATCGATTTAGCAGATAATAAAACACCAAATCCTTTTTGAGAATATCCAGTATTTATAAGAATCCCATTTCCATAGTTATAGATATACCCATTATCTTGAGAAGGGTCTTGCTCTTTAATCACATATTCCGCATTCAGAAAAAACTTCTTATATCCAAAATCAAAACGACCACCATACGAACCTGTGTTCTCTGGTAAGATAAATTCGGGATTATTGTCGCGCTGATATTTTGAAACGAATGAACCCGCTATGCTAAGACGCAAATTCTTTTCCTCCATTTTTGGAAACCACTCGTTTAAATTAAATTCCGCATCTACTGCACGCACTAGAGCAGGACTATATACATTTTGACCACTCGTAAATGAAAAACGCTGACGACCATATACCGTTCGAATTGAAATCCCTTTATAAGGTTTGAGCTTTATTCTAAAACCATTCATCATATTGTCGAAACCTAACGCCCGGTCTTCATAAGATCGAAAAATTAGTCCTGAACCAAACTGATCGTAAAAATTACCAAAAGTAATATCCACTATATCATTATCATAACCAAAATATCTATACCCTAATCCAGAACCATCAAATCGATCAGGATAACCTAAAATTCTCGGAAGATAGGACTCCATTCTCACTCCAGCTTTAAAGCCTTTGTTTCGATAATTAATATTTGCATAAGAATTCACCAATGATTTCTCTACCGGTTGATTTGCTCCTATCAGAGTATCCGTAACTAAATACTGGTAAATTGTTTCGATATTACCAGAAATAGTTCCTTGCCCCCAACTTAAATAAGGGAAGATTAGCAACAATAAGAGCTGTTTAGTTATTAAATGTTTCATCAATTTGTGTAGTGCAATTCTGTATTAATTATTCTTCAGATAGTCCAAGAATGACATCATATAGCTTCAATTCGTCCCCTGGAGCATAATTATTATGAGAATAAATGATTTTACCCTCTCCGTTAATAACAAAAGTATGAGGAACATTATTTACTCCCATGGCTCTTTTAAAGTCTCCATTTGGATCTAGAAGAATATCGTACTCCCAACCTTTAGAATCAACATAAGGTGAAACTCTACTTTTCGTTCTCTCATCGTCGACTGAAACAGCAATTAACTTAACACCTGTCTCATCCACCCAATCAATGTAGTCTTCATGAATTGTGTTCAACTCTTTTTTACATGGCGAACACCAAGTAGCCCAAAATGAAATTATAATAGGCTTCCCGTCATTGCTAATATTCCCTGTGTTTATTGTTTTACCGTTAACATCTTTGAGGTCCACGGCTGGAATTGTACTTTCGAAAATTGACTTCTCTTCTTGTGAAAAACCAACTGATAAATAACACATCCCTACTATTAACATAATAATTCTCTTCATAATATTTTTTTTATGCACCCGAATAGGCAAAAAGTAAACCAAAATCTATTGCATTTCAAATGTAAGTAAAAATAAAGCGCTTATGTGACCAAAAGAACAAAACATTATTGTATTCACAAAAACACATAATGAGCATATAATGGCAAGTACTTATATCAATTCGCACTAGTTTTTAATTATATTTATTAATGATTATGCTCAATTCAGTGGCTCAATCAAACCTTAACAAACTATTGAAATCCTATTTTAAAGAAATGTAAATTTTTCGATGAAAAGTTTGGAAAGGCCTTAAAATTGCTTACTTTCGACATAACAAAAAGGCACAACTATGAAAAAAGTTATACTTTCTGCAGCTTTAACTGCACTCTTCTTTACACCAAATGCGATATCACAGATTTTAATTACGAGTCCAACAGATTTGACAACGGATATATCTGGCACACCTTTTTTGGTTGAAAAAGAAAGCACTGAATTTATTGTATACGCTGATATGCGCATCGTAAACAACTCTGGAAGTTCTACTGCATTACATTTCAGAAGAACACGCACGGTTGACTCTGGGTTAACTGATCAACTTTGTTATGGTGAAATCTGCACCAATGCTGGTGACATCGCAGAATATGTATGGAGTGATAATATCGTATTAGCGGATGGAGAGAATATTTTATTCAAACCTCAAATCCTTAATGCTCTTGAAGTGGCTTTTACTGCAACGCACACATATGACGTTATGGACGACAATGATAATGTGCTTGCATCAATAGTGGTTCAGTTTAACGTAGAAGACGTAACAAACTTAGAGACTTTGCAAAAGGAGTTCGAAAAAACGAATGTTTATCCTAATCCAGCAAAAGATATCATAATTATCAATACAACGAACAAGGCGAACGTGGACGTAATGATAACGGATGCACTAGGTAAAGAAGTTTACAGAAAAGCAAACTTTACATCTAACTCTGTTAATGTTTCAAATTTAAATAACGGTGTCTATTTTGTTAGAGTTCACAACAAGGATTTAAATCTAACTGAGATACGAAAACTTATTGTTAAGAAATAATTACATTTTTTATTTCTCGTTCACTCTGTAGGAAATAAGTTTTAGGATTACAAGAATGCCTGCTTATTGTGAATTATTCTACTATGTACTGTTGATTTTCTACATTATATTCGCTTAAAATAATATAAATAATTAAACTATGAGAAAAATTTTACTTGGTGTAGGAATGTTCATTGGACTTGGGTCAACTGCGTTTGCTCAAGTTTACTTTAGTGACGACTTCTCTGCTGGTATAGGAGGTTGGACGCTTTCTGATGCAGACGGAGATGGCTATAATTGGTTAATCGCTGATTATGGAGATGGACAGGGAAATGTCGCAACTAGTGAATCATGGAGTCAAGGTGTTATATTGACCCCTAACAATTGGATGATTTCCGGTGCAATTGACTTGTCAGGAGCCAGTGCGCCTATTGTGATGGAGTGGGTAACTAAAGCTCAGGATCAAGATTGGCCTAGTGAAAGATATTCAGTTTATGTAAATACCTCTAATAACACAGCCACTATGCTTGCCGATGGAGCTGAATTTACAGAGGTGTTAACTCCTACTGGAGGGAATTATGTTGCTCGTTCAATTGATTTATCTGCTTATGCAGGGGGTATCGTTCATGTTGCATTTCGTCACCATGATGTTTCTGACCAATTTAGAATAAACATTGATGATGTTATGGTTAGAACCCCTCTACCAAATGATGCGAGATTAAACGAGGTGTTGTTATCACGTTACAGTATGACTAATACAAACAATACATTAGAACTTGACGTTACAAACTTAGGGACCACAGCTATCACATCATTAACTGTAGATTGGAATGATGGAACTTCTCACAGTTCTGTTATTAATGCAAATATAGCTCCAGGTCAAACAGCAATTATTTCTCACCCAACACCAGTAAATTATGCTTCAGCGATTGAGTCTTCAATTAATGTGCAAATTACTAATGTCAATGGTGGCGCTGACAACGACCCGGCGAACAACGTTGGTTCAGCGCTACACAATACTGTTTCTCAACTAGCTGAAAAATCAGTACTTATTGAAGAAGGTACAGGTACTTGGTGTGGGTGGTGTCCAAGAGGCAAAGTTGCTATGGAATATATGACAACGACTTATCCAAACTTTATTGGAATTATGGTTCATAACGCTGACCCAATGACTTTGACTGCATACGATAATGCAGCAAGCTTTGGAGGGTTCCCAAGTGCAAATGTAGACAGAGTGCTTTTAGACGAGGGAGTTAGCCAAGCAGCTTTCGAAAGTTACTATAACGCTAGAAAAGACTTAATCGTACCTGCTAGTTTGAGCGCTAATGTTTCTGGTAGCGGAAACAGTGTAACTATTGATGCTTCTGCAACTTTTTACACACAATTCTCTTCAGCTAACTATCGTTTAGGTGTTATCTTATACGAAAACGGTGTGACAGGTACAAGTGCAGGTTACAATCAAACTAATTATTATGCAAATAATGCAAATGGACCAATGGGTGGATATGAAAGCTTACCTGACCCTGTACCTGCTGCGCAAATGGTCTATGACTATGTCGGTAGAGCTTTGCTAGGTGGTTATAACGGACAAGCAGGAAGTGTTCCTGCAACAATTACTGATGGCCAACAAGTATCTCATTCATTTAACTACACAGTACCATCATCAATCGATAGAGCTAACCTTAGAGGTGTTGTTGTATTGATTGACCAATCAACTGGAGAAGTTGTGAATGCACACAAATTCTTAAGCCCATTTGCAGACTTGAAGGAAGTGAATACAATTGATGTAAACGTATACCCTAATCCAGCATCAGAGTTAGTGAATATCGCTTTTGAAGCGGAAAACACAACCTACTCTCTTAACATAACTGATGTAAGTGGTAAAGTTTTACATTCTGAGGAGTACACTAACCTTTCTGGTAGTCAAGTATTATCTCTTTCAGTTTCTAATTTAACTTCAGGAAATTACTTTATTAACCTTACTAAACAAGGCAAAACATTTACAAGAATGTTTGTTGTAGAATAATCTCATAATTGATTCATAAAACCCGATTACTATGGTAGTCGGGTTTTTTTGTTTAATCGAATTAATGACACGAAATGCTTCTATTTTACTATCTTTGCTCGCTTATAAGGAAGGAAGATTATGGCTAAAATTAGAAAACAAGATGCACTCGACTATCACTCACAAGGTAAGCCGGGCAAAATTGAAGTTATCCCAACCAAACCCTATAGCTCACAACGAGATTTATCCCTCGCGTATTCTCCTGGCGTTGCCGAGCCTTGTTTAAAAATTGCTGAAAACCCCGATGATGCTTATAAATATACGAGCAAAGCGAACCTCGTAGCGGTAATTTCTAACGGCACTGCTGTATTAGGCCTGGGCGATATCGGCCCGCTTGCGTCAAAACCTGTAATGGAAGGAAAAGGATTGCTTTTTAAAATATTCGCAGATATTGATGTGTTTGATATTGAGGTTGATGCAAGTGACCCTGAGTTATTTATACAAACCGTGAAAGCAATTGCGCCAACTTTTGGTGGAATCAATCTAGAAGACATCAAAGCGCCTGAAGCTTTTGAAATTGAGGAACGCCTTAAGAAGGAACTCGATATACCAATCATGCATGATGACCAGCATGGTACTGCAATAATATCTTCTGCTGCCCTGCTCAATGCTTTAGAGCTTACCAACAAAAAAATTGATGAGGTGAAAATCGTTATTTCCGGAGCAGGGGCATCAGCCATGTCGTGTGGAAAGCTATACCGTTCCTTAGGCGCTAAACCTGAGAACATGTTTATGTTTGATAGCAAAGGACTCTTATGTAAAGAACGGAAAGAACTAGAAGGAAACAAGTCCCTCTTCGCCGTGCATGAAAAAAGCATTGAGTTGGAAGATGCAATCATAGGTGCAGATGTCTTCTTAGGACTTTCTCGAGGTGGATTAATGTCAAAAGAAATGGTGAAATCGATGGCAAAAAACCCAATCGTTTTTGCATTGGCTAACCCCGATCCGGAAATCACTTACAAAGATGCCATGAGTACTCGAAAAGATTTAATCATGGCAACAGGACGTTCAGACCATCCTAATCAGGTAAATAACGTTCTCGGTTTTCCATATATTTTCAGAGGAGCATTGGACGTTCGAGCTACAACTATTAATGAGGAAATGAAATTAGCTGCGGTTCATGCTATCGCTGCGCTCGCGAAAGAATCTGTGCCAGATGAAGTAAGTGAAGCATACGGGGAAAAGAATATTTCCTTTGGTAAGGAACAAATTATTCCAAAACCATTGGACCCTCGATTAATCTATTATGTTGCTCCTGCCGTGGCAAAAGCAGCTATGGACTCTGGAGTAGCTAAAAACCCAATCCAAGATTGGGATAAGTACGAAGCTGAACTGAAGAAAAGACTCGGATTAGACAATAAGCTAGTTCGCACACTTACTGAAAAAGCTGAACGTAATCCAAAACGGGTTGTATTTGCTGAAGCAGACAACTACAAGATTTTGAAAGCCGCACAAACAGCCTACGAAGAAGGAGTGGCGTTGCCTATTTTGCTCGGAAGAAAAGAGCGTGTCCTTGAAATGATCGAAGAATTCAGCATGGAATTTCCGGAAGTAGAAATCATTGATCCTAAAAGTGATGCAGAACTAAAACGCAGAAAAAAATACGGAGAAGCGTTTTTCGAAATGCGCAATCGAAAAGGGTTTACAGAATACGAAGCACTTAAAATCATGCGTGAACGCAACTATTTTGGCGCTATGATGGTGCATATGGGGGACGCAGACGCAATGATATCCGGTGCTACACGAAACTACCGCGACGTATTGCGTCCAGCTATGCAAGTAATCGGAACTGAGAAAGGGGTAGATCGCGTTGCTGGAGTGTACATCTTAATAACAAAAAGAGGGCCTCTTTTCTTGGCAGACACTACGGTTAACTTTGACCCAACAGCAGAAGAAATTGCTGAAATAACGAATAACGTAGCAAAAACTATTCGCAAGTTTAAAGTGACTCCTAAAATTGCGTTGCTTTCATACTCAAACTTCGGCTCCTCTCCAGGTAGAGATGCTGATAAAATGAGTCGTGCAGTGGAAATCATCCACGAGAAATACCCCACATTAACTGTGGACGGAGAAGTTCAAGCAAACTTTGCATTGAATAATGAATTAATGATGGATAAATTCTCGTTTTCTGATCTAGCAAACAAAGAAGTCAACACGTTGATTTTCCCAAATCTTTCTGCTGGAAACATTGCTTATAAATTATTGCAGGAAATGACGGATGCAGAAGCGATTGGGCCTGTGCTTGTGGGTATGCGTAAATCCATTCATGTATTACAACTAGGCGCAAGCGTTCGTGAAATTGTAAATATGGTGAAAATAGCAGCAGTTGACGCTCAAAATAAATAGAGATGATAGCACATTTAAACGGAAGATTGATTGAGAAAAGTCCAACAGAGGTGGTGATTGAATGCGGTGGAATTGGCTATTTGGTCAAAATTTCTTTGCACACCTTCTCTCAACTACCTTCTAATGAAGCCATAAAGATTTACACACAATTTATCGTTCGGGAAGATGCACAACTCTTATATGGATTTGCAGATAAAGTAGAACGAGACATGTTCAATCTGTTAATCTCTGTATCAGGGATAGGGCCCAACACAGCAATCCTAATGTTGTCTTCCTTAACCCCTTCAGAAGTAGCAAACGCTATCGGCTCAGAAGATGTATCTACCATTCAAAGTGTGAAGGGAATTGGACTTAAAACGGCGCAACGGGTAATCATCGATTTAAAAGATAAAATGTTAAAATTTGGATTGTCAGATGATTCCGGCACAATATCAAACAATACTATTCGTTTTGATGCGTTAACTGCGTTAGTGTCCTTAGGATTCGATAAAAAAGCAGCTGAAAAGGCCTTGAATAGAATCTTCAATGACCAAGCTACCGTTGAATTGCTTATCAAGGACGCGCTAAAAGTTTTATAATTGTTACGATTTGATAATTAGAAAGTTAAATACAATATTACTTCATTTCGCACTCATGCTTGGCGTGAGTTTGTCGTCTCTATTCGTTTTTTCTCAAAATGAACCCGACAGCACTAATTTACCTTTTCCGATTACGAATACGAATGACCCTACTTCAAATAATCCACAAAGTTTTGACCTCGGAGACCCCAATAGTGTGAAGCGCACCATTGTTTACGACCCTAAAACTGGAAAATATATTTTCAAAGAAACGATAGGGAACGAATTGAACTTCCGAAACCCTTCCATGATGACGCTGGAAGAATACATTGAGTACGAGCGTCAAAATCAAATGAAGGAATATTGGAAAGAGAAAATCGATACGCAAACAGAAGAAGGCCAGCCACTCATTCCTCCCATCAAAATTGATAACCCAGGATTTGCCAATATTTTCGGTAGTGATGAAATCAGCATTCGTCCGGAGGGAGCTATCGAAATTTCTATGGGGGTGAATACCGCGCGCTATGAAAATCCTATGCTGCCCGAAAATCAGCGCCGAATTACACGATTCGATTTTCAACAAAAGATTCAATTGAACTTGGTAGGGCAAATTGGAGATAAAATGAAAATTGGAACCTCTTACAACACAGAAGCTGCTTTCGATTTTGATAATATCACTAAACTTGAATGGACGGGTAAAGAAGATCAAATTCTTCAAAAAATTGAAGCAGGGAACGTGGCCATGCCTCTCAACACCTCATTAATCGAAGGCTCCCAAACTTTATTTGGACTTAAAACTCGAATGCGATTTGGTCGATTGACTGTGGATGCAATTGCCTCTACCTCAAGAGGAAGAAAACAAGAGATTAATATCAACGGTGGAGCCCAGGTCCAAGAATTCGAGCTCAAGGCGGACGAATATGAAGCCAACCGTCACTATTTCCTTAATTATCACCACCGAGAAAGTTATGACGGTGCCATGGCGACTGTCCCTATTATTAATTCGTTAGTTGATATCACTCGAATTGAAGTATGGTTAACCAACATGACGAATCGAGTGGAAGATACCAGAAACGTCATCGCATTTACCGATTTAGGAGAAGTAAATCCGGATAACTGGTCTGGAAATCCTGGTAGTGCTTCAACAAATCCCCTTCCGGATAATAATGCGAATGGATTATATCAATTCATTACAAACAACCCTACCATTCGTGGATTTAATAATGCAGTTGTTGCGCTAGAATCAACCGTTTCTCAACCTGGTCCATTTCGCCAAGCCTTGGAATATGAAAAATTAGAAAATGCACGTAGACTGACTGACCAAGAATTTACCTATAACGCCCAATTGGGATACATTTCTGTGAATCTCCCATTGAACAATGATGAGGTATTAGCGGTTGCATACGAATATACGTACTCAGGGAGAACTTATCAGGTAGGTGAGTTCTCTACAGATGGTATCATTGGCCAAGATGCCTTGTTCTTAAAATTATTGAAGCCTACCATCACCAATCCTAAAAATAAATTATGGGATTTGATGATGAAGAACGTATACTCCATTGGTGCTTATCAAGTGGATCAAGACGGCTTCCGTTTGGATATTCTGTATAACAACCCCGATAATAGCTTATTGGTTAATTTCTTACCGTACCCTGGTATGGATGACAAGCAAGTCATCGAAGTAGTTGGAATGGATCGACTCAACCAAAATAATCGACCTCAAATGGATGGTGTTTTCGATTATAAACCCATCACATATGACGGCAATAAAGCAACCAACGGTGGTACTATTAACACACGGAATGGTCGTATTTATTTTAGCACTATTGAACCTTTTGGAACTACCTTAAGAAAAGAATTTGAAGCAGTTGGTTTAAATCCGCTAATCATCAACAACGTGGCGTACCAAGAACTGTATGATTCCACAAAGATTGCTGCTCAACAACAACCGCAGAAAAATCGTTTTTATTTCAACGGTCAGTACAAATCATCAATCAGTTCAGATATTCCATTAAATGCCTTGAACGTACCTGAAGGTTCGGTTGTGGTAACTGCAGGAGGTATTCGCCTCACAGAAGGCTCGGACTTTACGGTAGACTACAACTTGGGGCGTGTAAAAATCTTGAATTCTGCCGTCCTAGAGTCCAATCAAGACATTAAAATCTCAATTGAAAGTAACTCTGTCTTTGGGTTCCAAAATAAATCCCTCATTGGTACACATTTAAACTATATGTTTAATCCTGATTTCAATTTAGGGGCGACGTGGATGCGCATGATGGAGCGCCCAATTACACAAAAAGTCGACATCGGAGATGAACCTTACCGCAACAATATTATTGGCATGGACCTCTCCTATCGAACAGATTTGCCGTTCTTAACAAAGTTGATCAACATCATCCCTACTATATCAACAAAGCAAATGTCTTCTTTAACGTTGAATGCCGAAGTAGCACACCTTGTCCCTGGAGCTCCACGTGCTATTTCAAGACAAGGAATTTCATATGTAGACGACTTTGAAGGTTCTCAATCTACCATCGACTTAAGAAATTTTGTGGCGTGGCGCTTAGCCTCTATTCCAAAAGGACAAGACGACTTGTTCCCTGAAGCCGCGTTGAAAAATGACTGGCGCGCAGGATTTAACCGCTCACATTTATCGTGGTATACCGTCGACCCGTTATTCTTCATGAATAACGCTTTGACCCCGGATCATATTGGTAATGACCCCGCGCTAACGGAAGACGTAAATATTGCATTAGTGAATCAAACTGACCTGTTCCCTAACTTAAATCCAGCTTTAGGTACAATAACGAATATACCTGTACTGAATATGACGTATTATCCGAATGAACGGGGAATGTATAACTACGATACCACCAATACATACGACGCAGATGGTAACTTTATTGACGGAGAAGAACGATGGGCCGGGATTATGCGTTCCTTAACCACAACTGATTTTGAATTAACCAATGTGGAATACATTCAATTCTGGATGTTAGATCCATTTAATGAAGATCAAGATCCAAACGGAACTAATTCAGGTGGTGACCTATACTTTAATCTTGGAAATCTATCTGAAGATATCCTGCCTGATTCGCGAAAGGCATTTGAAAATGGTTTACCGATTGACCAAACAGATCTTCAAAACATTGATTATACAAATTGGGGGAAAGTCTCTACTCAACAGGTTGTGGTGAACGCTTTTGATAATGACCCTAACTCACGCTCAACACAAGACGTTGGTTTAGATGGTTATAATGACTTAGAAGAACGCAGCGGATATGATAACTTTGTGAACTGGATTAACACAAACCCCGTTCTTTCTGCTACTGCTAAACAAGAAATTCTTGCTGATATCTCAAAAGATAATTACCACTATTACCGTGGTGATGATTATGATACTCAGGAACGTAATATCATCGAACGATACAAATACTGGAACGGTCATGAAGGAAACTCACCAACTCCTGAAATGTCGAGTCAACTAAACGCTGAGGGATATCCCACTCAGGCGACAAATATGCCTGACATGGAAGATATCAATCAAGACAACAACTTGAGTGAATCGGAAAGCTATTTTCAATACCAAATTTCCTTGCGTCAAAGTGACCTAGTGGTAGGTAAAAACTACATCATTAATTCGCGTGATTATTCGAAAGGAACGAAAAACTTCCGCTGGTATCAGTTTAGAATTCCGATTCGTAACCCCGACAAAGCGGTTAACGGTATCACAGATTTCAGATCAATACGTTTTATGCGAATGTTCTTAAAGTCTTTCAACCAACAAACTACTCTTCGTTTCGCTAAATTAGAACTTATTCGAGGAGAATGGAGACGTTTCTTAGAGAGCCTAGAAGCACCAACAGATGGAGTGCAAATTGATCCAGACTTAACGGATTTCAACATTGGTGCTGTCAACGTGGAAGAGCACGACCAACGTCAGCCGATTAATTATGTCATCCCTCCAGGTATTTTGAGAGAAGTAGATCCATCACAGGCGTTTCAACGTCAGTTGAACGAACAAGCAATGACGCTTGAAGTGTGTAACCTAAGAGACGGGGATGCCCGTGCAGCAACACGTAATATCGGAATGGATATGATCATGTACAAGAATCTTGAAATGTTCATCCACGCCGAAGAAATAGAACCCACCGACCCGCTTTTTGATAATGATATTACTGTTTTTGTGCGCTTAGGTACCGACTTTAGGGAAAACTATTACGAATACGAAGTGCCGCTGAAAGTGACCCAATGGGGAGCCTCTTCAGATAAAGATATATGGCCGGAAGAAAATAATTTAAGGATTGTATTCGATGAGCTTCTAACAGTTAAAAAAGAACGAAATAAATTGGCAGATAGTCCTGGCTCAAACGTACAATATAATATTGAATACATCAAAGAAGTAAATCATCAAAAAGGAACTTCTGATGTAGACAACACGGTTGTTCACCCCAAGCGTCTGATCAAAGTAAAAGGTAACCCGAACTTAGTGGACGTCAAAACAGTGATGATTGGAATTCGTAATCCGGCCCAAAATGGGGGGCATCCTTGGCAGCCGGACGATGGTTTACCTAAATGTGGACAAGTATGGGTCAATGAACTTCGCTTAACAGACTTCCAAAATGAAGGTGGTTCAGCAGCGTTAGCGCGAGCTCAAGTTCAGGTCGCGGACTTCGCCAATGTTCAATTAGCTGGAACATATAGCGGAACCAACTGGGGAAGTGTTGACAGTCGTGTTGCCGAGCGCCAGCGAGATACTCGGATGACATTTGACGTGTCTGCCAACGCACAATTAGGGCAGCTCTTAGGTAAAAAAGTGGGAATTTCAGCACCGTTCCTATATACCTATTCTGTTGGGGTTATTAATCCAATGTTCGACCCATATAACCCGGATGTGAAACTCACCGATTATGATTTGGTTGAGCGAAGAAGAAGAGCCCAAGATGGACAAGATTTTAATGAACGACGTTCGTTCAACTTCAATAATGTTCGCAAAGAACGAGGAGCTGGTAAACCTGCTAAAATTTGGAGTATTTCGAATTTTGCCCTGAACTATAGCTATAGCGAGGACTTGCTTCGGGATTTCAGAACTAACTACGATCGTACGAAAATATGGAAAGGTGGTTTGAACTATAATTACACCGGAAGCCCAAAACTCTTCGAGCCATTTAAGAATGTGAAATTCATGAAAAAATCGAAGTGGTGGGATTTGGTAAAAGATGCGAACTTATATCTGGGGCCTAAGAGTTTAAGTATGCAAAACAACTTGATGCGTACTTACAATGAGCGTCAGATTAAAAATAATATCCCGAACACCAATTTTGAATTCCAACCGATTTACCTGAAAAACTTTACTTGGAATCGTCGATACAACGTTAAATACGACATCACCCGTAACTTAAAATTTGATTTTACAGCGAACAACGCATCCATATTCGATGAAAATGATGGAGAAGTAAATCGACGCGACAACCCCAATTCTTACAGAGAATTCCAAGATTCTGTGCGCTCTCAGTTGAGCACATTGGGGCGTGCCATGCGCTTTGATCAACAATATAATGTGGCCTACACGTTACCATTCAATAAAATTCCTGCGCTAGATTGGATTAACTCAAATATACGTTACTCTGGAGCCTATGAGTGGAATCGTCCAAACCTAGGTATGGAAGCCTTCGGTAACAATATACAAAACAGTCGAAATGTGAATTTCACGACCCAGTTCAATATGGTGAATCTATACCGTAAATCGGAACTTCTACAAAGCATTATCAATGATGGAAAAGGAGGCCGAAGTACTAGAAGAAGTGTGGGCGGAAGCGCAAGAGGGCGCGGTCGTTCAACTGGCGGTAAAGACAACAAGCTTTCACGAGATGTAGCGGAGTTGAAAAAAGAACAAGCCCTCTTAGAGAAAGTTAAAACCGATAAATTATCTCCGGAGGAATTAATTGAACACGAGAAACTAGTTGCAAAAATTGAAAAGAAGCTGGAGAAAAAAGAGCCGCGTCTTGAAAAACAAAATGAAAACGAAGCGGAGAAGGACGAACGCAAGAAAGAACTTGAAGATAAATTCGGTAAGCCCTACCACCCAGTTACTGGATTCGCTGGACGCCTCTTAATGTCGTTGAGAAACGTTTCTTTTAACTACACCATGAACGACGGAATGCTCCTCCCAGGTTTTAACCAAGAAGCGCGTCTTTTTGGAATGCAAGGGGCTTCCTTCCAAGATGCAAACATGCGAGGTTTCGCATTTGGACAACAACAACGTGACCTATTTGGACGCGAAACAGGATTCGAATATGCGCCTTATGCAGCAGATAGGAATTGGATCGTTGACACGAGTTTACTCAATACTCAACATACCATCATGCACTCACAGAACATAGGTGTACGTGCTGGCTTAGAGCCATTGAAAGACTTAAAAATAGACCTTACCCTAACACGAAATTTTACCAACAATAGTTCAGAGTTTTATCGCTTCAATGACTCCCTACAAGACTTTCAGCAACAAAGTAGATTCGTAACAACGAATGTTACCTATACTACTATTTCCCTGCAATCTGCC